>Ga0182792_1000408_pt1 | contig 41333 bp, 39 predicted proteins | sample Passage237B_FD_130497 | JGI IMG/M metagenome (GOLD analysis project Ga0182792, IMG submission 130497) | Cellulose adapted compost microbial communities from Newby Island Compost Facility, Milpitas, CA, USA - Passage2 37B (version 2) (version 2) ...
CAGGCGATCGCGCTCGCGAGCGAGCGGCTCCCGCCGTTCGGCGACCCGGTCACCGGCGGGCACGCGGTGTACGACGAGATCCGCGACGTGCTCGCCGACCTCGGGATCCCGGCCGTGCAGGGCGTGCTCATGGACCTGGGCGTGTCGTCCCTGCAGCTCGACGAGGTCGAGCGCGGGTTCTCCTACGCGCAGGACGCGCCGCTCGACATGCGGATGGACGCGACCGCCGGCCCGACGGCCGCGGACGTGCTCAACACGTACGACGAGCGCGACCTGGTCCGCGTGCTGCGCACCTACGGCGAGGAGCGGTTCGCGCCGCGCATCGCCCGGGCCGTGGTGCGGGCGCGCGCGAAGGCGCCGCTGACGCGCACGGGCGAGCTCGTCGACCTCGTGCGGGCGGCGATCCCGGCCGCGGCGCGCGCCACGGGCGGGCACCCGGCCAAGCGCACGTTCCAGGCGCTGCGCATCGAGGTCAACCACGAGCTCGACGCGCTGGCCCGGGCCCTGCCCGAGTCGGTCGAGGCGCTCGCGGTCGGCGGCCGGATCGTCGTCGAGTCGTACCAGTCCCTCGAGGACCGCCTGGTCAAGCAGACCTTCGCGGTCGGCGCGAGCGTCAGCGCGCCGCCCGACCTGCCGGTGGTCCCCGACACGCACCAGCCGTACCTGCGGCTGGTCACCCGCGGAGCGGAGGAGGCCGACGAGGCCGAGCTCGCCCGCAACCCCCGTTCGCAGTCGGTGCGGCTGCGGGCGGCAGAACGTCTGCGCACCACCCCGGACCACCTGCGTCCCGCACCGAGGAGGGCAGCATGAGCGCCAGCAGCGCAGCCCGCGCGTACCCCGCTCCGGCCCGCCCCTACCCGGCGGCGGCGCCGGCACCCGCACGGCAGCCCGCCGCGCCGCGGCTGCGGCTCGTGCGCGCGCCGTCCCAGGCCCGCACGCGCGTGCCGTTCGTCCTCGTGTGCATGGGCGTGCTGGCGCTCGCGCTCCTGACGGCGCTGCTGCTCAACACGCAGATGGCGCAGAACTCCTTCGAGAAGTTCGACCTGTCCAAGGAGCTCGGGCGACTGGACCAGGACGCCAAGGACCTGTCCGCGGCCCTGGACCACAAGGGCTCGCCCGCGGAGCTCGCGAAGTCGGCGGGCGCGCTCGGGATGGTCCCGTCGGAGGGCACGGGCTGGATCCGCCTGTCCGACGGCACGGTGCAGGGCGCTGCCGGCGGGCGCTGATGACGGACGTCACCGAGCGGCCGGGCACCCGGTCCCCGCGTGGCGGTCCGGGCGCCCGGCCCGTCAGCAGGCACAGTGGCTCCGTGAGCTCCACGACGGCTCGCCGCCCGGCCGGGGCGGCGCGCGCGGCGGTCCCGCCCGCCCGCTCGTCGGCGACCCCGCCGCGGGCGGGCGTGCGGGAGACCGTCGTCGTCGCCCGGCCGCCGCAGGGACCCCGCGCGGGCAAGCGCTCGCGCCTCGTCGGCCTCGCGGTGGTCGTCGGGCTCGTGCTCGTCGTGTTCGCGGCGCAGCTCGTCAACGTGCAGGCGGTCCGCGGGCCGTCGGTCGCGCAGGAGGCCCGCGACAAGCGCCTGCTGACCATCTCGATCATCGGCGCGCGGGGCCAGATCGCCGACCGGGACGGCGTCGCGCTCGCGACGTCCGTCGAGCGGTACGAGATCTCGGTGAACCAGCTCCTGGTGAAGGACTACCGCGGCGACGGCACGCCCGACGACCCGCACGGCGTGCTGGGCGTCGCGAAGAAGCTCGCGCCGCTGCTCGACGAGGACCCGGCCGTGCTCGGCGGCGAGCTCGTCGGCACCAGGCAGTTCAAGTACCTGCGCAAGGGCGTGCTGCCGGAGGTGGCCCGCGAGATCTTCAAGCTGCGGCTGCCGGGCGTCAACGTCGACAAGGTCGCGGACCGCGTCTACCCGAACGGCCCGCTGGCCGGGAACGTCATCGGGTTCGTCAACTCCAACGGGCAGGGGCTCGAGGGGCTCGAGGCCAGCCTCGACGACCGGCTCAAGGGCACCCCGGGCACGGAGGTCGTCGAGAGCGGCAAGAAGGGCCAGGAGGTGCCCGGCGGGTACTTCGAGGGCACACCCGCCACCACCGGCGACTCGGTGACGCTCACGCTCGACTCCGACATCCAGTGGAAGGCCGAGAGCCTGCTCAACGAGCAGGTCCGCGCCACCGGCTCGGACTCCGGGACGATCGTCGTGATGGACGTGCGCACCGGCGAGCTGCTCGCGCTCGCGGACTCGGGCACGCGCGACCCGAACAAGCCGGGGACGTCGTCGGGGTCCCTCGCGCCGTCCATCTCGAACGTGTTCGAGCCGGGCTCCACGGGCAAGGTCATCACGATGGCCGCGGTCCTGGAGGAGGGGCTCGTCTCGCCCACCGACCGCTGGACCGTGCCCGACCGGCTCACCATCGAGAACGGCCAGACGTTCAAGGACTCGCACGAGCACGAGGTCCAGCGCCTGACCACGGCGGGCGTGCTCGCGGAGTCGTCGAACACCGGCACCGTGCAGATCGGCTCGAAGCTGTCGGTCGACAAGCGCTACCAGTGGCTCGAGCGGTTCGGGTTCGGCTCCAGGACGGGCATCGAGCTCGCGGGGGAGTCCGCGGGCCTGTTCGCGGACCGCAACAACAACCGCACGCCGTACGTCGTGCTGTTCGGCCAGGGCGTGTCCGTCAACGCGCTGCAGGCCACCCAGGTCCTCGCGACCGTCGCGAACGACGGCGTGCGCGTCCAGCCGCACGTCATCAAGGGCTGGACGTCCCCCGACGGCACGTTCACCCCGGCCGACGACACGCCGCGCACCCGCATCGTGTCGAAGGAGACGGCGCGCACCGTCATGCAGATGCTCGAGTCCGTCGTCGAGGACGGCACGGGCTCGACCGCGTCGATCCCGGGCTACCGCGTGGCCGGCAAGACCGGCACGGCGCAGAACTGGATCAACGGCGGCAAGCAGGGCATCACCGCGTCGTTCATCGGCGTGGTGCCCGCGGACGCGCCGCGCCTGGCCATCAGCGTGATCCTGCACAACCCGCGCACGTCCGAGTACGGCAGCGTCGTGGCCGCCCCGGTGTTCAGCAAGATCGGGGCGTACGCGCTGAGCGAGCTGGGGATCCCGCCGTCGGGCAGCAAGCCGACGCTGTTCCCCACGACGTGGTGACGGGAGCCACGGCGGCGGTCCGACGCGCGTCGGGGGACGGCGTCCACGGTAGATTCCTCCCCATGACCTCGACGGCCCGGATGCGCCCCTCGCATCCCGCCGACCTCCCGCTGACCGCCCTCGCCGACGAGCTCTCCCTGGTGAGCGCGGGGGCGGACGCGACGGCCACGAGGGTCCGCGGGGTGAGCATGGCCTCGGACGACGTGCTGCCCGGGGAGCTGTTCGTCGGCGTCCCGGGGGCGCGCGTGCACGGCGCCTCGTTCGCCGCGCAGGCGGTCGAGGCGGGTGCGGTGGCGGTCGTGACCGACCGCGCCGGGCTCGACGTGCTCGGCGACCTCGCGCAGCGCGTGCCCGTGCTGCTGGCCGACGACCCGCGCGCGCTCGCCGGCCCGCTGGCCGCGCGCGTCGCCGCGTACCCCGCGCAGCACCTGCGCACGGTCGGCGTCACCGGCACCAACGGCAAGACGACCACGACCTACTTCGTCGACGCGGCGCTGCGTGCCGCGCACGCCACGACCGCGGTGCTCGGCACCGTCGAGCTGCGCATCGGCGCCGAGGCGATCGAGAGCCCGCGCACGACCGTCGAGGCACCCGTCCTGCAGAACGTGCTGGCGCTCGCGGTCGAGCGCGGTGCGACGGCGGTCGCGATGGAGGTCTCGTCGCACGCGCTGGCGCTGCACCGCGTCGCCGGCACGACGTTCGACGTCGTCGGCTTCACGAACCTGCAGCGCGACCACCTCGACTTCCACGGCGACATGGACGGCTACTTCCGCGACAAGGCGCGGCTGTTCGAGCCGGGCCAGGCCCGCCGCGGCGTGGTCGTCGTCGACGACGAGTGGGGTCGCCGCCTCGTGCGCGAGGCGCGGATCCCGGTCGAGTCCGTCGCGACGCACGTGGGCGACGCGACCGAGGCGGACTGGAAGGTCGTCGCGGCCGACGTCGGCCTCGACGGCGTCGGCTCGTCGTTCACGCTGCGCGGCCCCGACGGGCGCGAGCACCTCGCGGCCAGCCCGCTGCCGGGCCTCGTCAACGTCTCGAACGCCGCGCTCGCGATCGTCCTCGCGCACGCCGCGGGCGTCGAGCTCGCGACCGCGATCGACGCCGTGGCGCACGCGCACGCCGTGCCCGGGCGCATGGAGCGCGTGATCGAGCGCGCGCCCGGCCGCCCGCTCGGCATCGTCGACTACGCGCACACGCCGGACGCGCTGGTCCTCGCGCTCGAGGCCGTGCGGCCCATCACGCCGGGCCGGCTGGTCATCGTGTTCGGCTCCGACGGCGACCGCGACCGGGGCAAGCGCCCGATCATGGGCGAGATCGCCGCGCGGCTCGCCGACGTGCTCGTCGTGACCGACGAGAACCCTCGCTCGGAGGACCCGGGCGAGATCCGCGCCGCCATCCTGGCCGGCGTGCGTCAGGTGCGGCCCGACCTGACGGACGTGCACGAGGTGTCACCGCGCTCGGAGGCGCTGCGTCTCGGCGTCGCGCTCGCGGGCGAGGGGGACACCGTGATCGTCACGGGCAAGGGCCACGAACCGACCCAGGAGATCGCCGGAGTGTTCCACCGGTACAACGACCGAGACGTCTACCTGCAGGCCGTCGCCGACGGCCTCGCGGACGCGCCCCCGCTGCAGCCCGGCGTGGGCGGTGGTGCCGCGTGATCGCGCTGACCGCGGCCGAGGTCGCGCGCGCCACCGGCGGGACGCTGCACGGGATCGACGAGGCGACGGTCGTCACCGGCCCGGTCGTGACGGACTCGCGCCAGGTGGAGCCGGGCGGTCTGTTCGTCGCGCTGGCCGGCGAGCACGTCGACGGCCACGACTTCGCGCCGACCGCGGTGCAGGCGGGTGCCGCCGCGGTGCTCGCCGCGCGGGCGCTGACCGCCGCGGACGGCACGCTCCTGCCGACGGTCGTCGTGCCGGACGTCGAGGTCGCCCTCGGCGAGCTCGCGCGGGACGTGCTGGTGCGCCTGCGCGACGCCGCCGCGGCGCCCGGCGGGAGCGGGCTGCGCGTCGTCGGCGTCACCGGCTCGGTCGGGAAGACGACGACGAAGGACCTGCTCGCGCAGCTCTGCGGCGCCGCCGGACCCACGGTCGCGCCCGTGCGCTCGTTCAACAACGAGATCGGGCTGCCGCTGACGGTGCTGCGGGCCGACGAGTCCACGCGCTTCCTCGTGCTCGAGATGGGCGCGTCCGGCCCCGGGCACCTCACCTACCTCACGCGCATCGCGCCGCCCGACGTCGCGGTCGTGCTCGTCGTCGGCCACGCCCACCTCGGCGGGTTCGGCGGGGGGATCGACGACGTCGCGCGCGCGAAGTCGGAGATCGTCGCCGGGCTGCTGCCGGACGGTGTCGCGGTCCTCAACGCCGACGACCCCCGCGTCGTCGCGATGGCGTCGCTCGCCCCGGGCGAGGTCGTGTCGTTCGGCCAGTCGCAGGGCGCCGAGGTCCGCGCCGAGCGCGTCGTCGTCGACCGGGCGGGTCGCGCGCGGTTCACGCTCGTCGTCGGCGACGGGACGCCGGAGCGCCGCGAGGCGGACGTCGCGCTGCGGCTCGTCGGCGAGCACCACGTGCACAACGCGCTCGCCGCGGCGGCGGCCGCCCTGACCGCCGGTCTGACGCTGGAGGAGGTCGCGGCCGGGCTGTCCGCCGCGGACGCGCTGTCCCCGCACCGCATGCACGTGGTCGACCGCCCGGACGGCGTGACGGTCGTCGACGACTCCTACAACGCCAACCCTGACTCCATGCGCGCGGCGCTCAAGGCGCTCGCGGTCATCGCGGGCCGCGACCGTCGCTCGGTCGCGGTGCTGGGGGAGATGCTCGAGCTGGGCGAGGGCGCGCGCGAGGCGCACGACGCCATCGGGCGGCTCGTCGTGCGGCTCAACATCGGCCTGACCGTCGTGGTGGGCGAGGGCGCGCGGGCGATCCGCGACGGCGCCAACCACGAGGGGAGCTGGGGCGACGAGGTCGTGCTGGTCGACGACGTCGAGACCGCCGCGGCGTTCCTCGACGAGGAGCTGCGCGCGGGCGACGTCGTGCTCGTGAAGTCGTCGTACGGCGCGGGCCTGTGGCGCCTCGGCGACCGGCTCACCGCCACGGAGCAGGTGAGCGCCTCGTGAAGGCCGTCCTCATCTCGGGCGGCGTGGCGATGCTCGTCGCGCTGCTCGGCACGCCGCTGTTCATCCGCTTCCTCGTGCGCCGCCAGTACGGCCAGTTCATCCGCCAGGACGGACCGACCGCGCACTTCACCAAGCGCGGCACGCCGACGATGGGCGGCGTCGTCATCATCGGCGCGACGCTGCTCGGCTGGGCGGCCGCGCTGCTGCTCACGGGCACGCGACCGTCGGTCTCCGAGATCCTCGTGCTGTTCCTCATGACGGGGCTGGGGCTCGTCGGGTTCCTCGACGACTTCATCAAGATCAGCCGCCAGCGCAGCCTCGGGCTCAGGGCGCGGTGGAAGATCGTCGGGCAGGGGCTCGTCGGCGTCGGGTTCGCGGTCGCGGCGCTGCAGTTCCCGAACGAGCTGTTCCGCACGCCCGCGTCCACGCAGATCTCGTTCATCCGCGACACGAACCTCGACCTGGCGTTCGCGGGCGTGACGGTCGGGCTCGTGCTGTTCGTCGTCTGGGCGAACTTCCTCATCACGGCCTGGTCGAACGCCGTGAACCTCACCGACGGGCTCGACGGCCTCGCCACGGGCGTGTCGCTCATCGTGTTCGGCGCGTACGTGGTGATCTGCGTGTGGCAGTTCAACCAGTCCTGCCAGATCCTCACGTCCGCGGGACCGCGCTGCTACGAGACGCGCGACCCGCTCGCGCTCGCCGTGGTCGCCGCCGCGATCACGGGCGCGTGCTTCGGCTTCCTGTGGTGGAACGCCAGCCCGGCGAAGATCTTCATGGGCGACACCGGCTCCCTCGCGCTGGGCGGCGCGCTCGCGGGCCTGTCGATCCTCACCCGCACCGAGATCCTCGCGGCGATCGTCGGCGGCCTCTTCGTCCTCGAGGTCGTCTCCGACGTCATCCAGATCGGCTTCTTCAAGATGACCGGGAAGCGGGTGTTCAAGATGGCACCCCTGCACCACCACTTCGAGCTCGGCGGGTGGGGCGAGGTCACGATCGTCATCCGGTTCTGGATCATCGCGGGCCTGTTCGTCGCGCTCGGCGTCGGCATCTTCTACGGCGAGTGGGTGGCCGGCTAGGTGTCGCAGGAGACCTGGGACGGACGTCCGCCCGACCTCGAGGGCGCGCGCGTCGTCGTCGCCGGGCTCGGCGTGTCCGGGCGTGCCGCGGCGGAGGTGCTCGCCTCCCGCGGGGCGCGCGTCGTGCCCGTCGACGACCGGTCCGACGAGGCCGTCAGCAGCGAGGAGTACCTGGCGGGCGGCGGGCTGGAGCGCGCCGACCTCGTCGTGACCTCGCCGGGGCTGCCCCCGCACCACCCGCTGCTCGCCGCGGCGCTGCGCCGCGGCCTGCCGGTGTGGAGCGAGGTCGAGCTCGCGTGGCGGCTGCGGGTGCCCGGGCCGTCGGGGGAGCCCGCGCCGTGGCTGGCGCTCACGGGCACCAACGGCAAGACGACGACGGTCGGCATGCTCGAGTCGGTGCTCACGGCGGCGGGCCGGCGCGCGCTGGCCGTCGGCAACGTGGGCACGCCGATCGTGCACGCCGCGACCGACCCGACGCTCGAGGTGCTCGCCGTCGAGCTGTCGAGCTTCCAGCTGCACTTCACGCACTCGATGTCCGCGCAGGCGGCCGCGGTGCTCAACGTCGCTCCCGACCACCTCGACTGGCACGGCTCGCTCGAGGCGTACGCGGCGGACAAGGCGCGCGTGTACGAGCACGCCCAGGTCGCGTGCGTCTACAACGTGGCGGACCCGCGCACCGAGCAGATGGTGCGCGACGCGGACGTCGTCGACGGCGCGGTCGCCGTGGGCTTCACGCTCGGCACCCCCGGGGTCGGGCAGGTCGGCCTCGTCGAGGACGTGCTCGTGGACCGCGGGTTCGCGCGCCTGCGGCACACGCACGCCGCCGAGCTCGCGACGCTCGACGACCTCGCGGCGCTCGCCGGGCCGGACGGGCGGGTCGCGCCGCACGTCGTCGCCGACGCCCTCGCGGCCGCGGGGCTCGCGCTCGCGCACGGCGTCGAGCCGGCCGCGGTGCGCGACGGGCTGCGGGCCTTCGGTCCCGGACGGCACCGCATCGAGACCGTGGCGCGCGAGGAGCTCGCGACCGCCGACGGGACGGTCGTGACCGTGTCCTACGTGGACGACTCGAAGGCGACGAACGCGCACGCCGCGGCGGCCTCGCTGGCCGCGTTCGGGCCCGGCGAGGTCGTGTGGGTCGCGGGTGGTCTGGCCAAGGGAGCGCGGTTCGACGACCTCGTGCGCACGCGCCGGGACCGGCTCGCGGGCGTCGTGCTCGTCGGCGTGGACCGCGAGCCGCTGCGTGACGCGCTCGCCCGACACGCGCCCGAGGTCCCCGTGGTCGAGATCGTCCCCGGTGAGACTGAGGACGTGATGACCTCCGCCGTGGCCGCCGCGCGCACGCTCGTGCGCCGCGGGTCCGCGACCGGCACGACCGTGCTGCTCGCGCCCGCCTGCGCGTCCATGGACCAGTTCGCCTCGTACGCCGCGCGCGGTGACGCGTTCGCCGCGGCCGCGCGTGCGGCGGTGGGCGAGGGAGGCGAGCGGGCGGGCGGTCGCGCGTGACGGCCGCCCCGACGCCGACCGCGGAGCAGGCCCCCCGCGGGCGCCTGCGCGCGTCGCTGCTGGGGCAGTGGAACAGCGTGGTCACGAGCTACTACGTGCTCGTCGGCGCGAGCTCGCTCCTGCTCGTCATCGGCCTCGTCATGGTGCTGTCGAGCTCGAGCGTCGAGTCGCTCGCGGAGAACGGCAACCCGTACGCGGTGTTCGTCGACCAGGCGAAGTTCGCGCTCATCGGGCTGCCGATCGCGCTCGTGCTGTCGCGCCTGCCCGTGCGGTTCTTCAAGGCGGTCGCGTGGCCCGCGCTCGGCGGCGCGGTCGCGTTCCAGTCGCTGGTGTTCCTGGGCCTGGGCTGCGGCGCCGGCGGCAACACCAACTGGGTGTGCCTGCCGGGCGGCGTCACCGCCCAGCCGTCGGAGACGATCAAGCTGGCGCTCGCGCTGTGGCTGGGCGCGGTGCTCGCGCGCAAGCAGCCGTACCTCGAGGAGTGGAAGCACGTCTTCGTGCCGGCGGTGCCCGTCGCGGGCGGGGCGATCGGCACCGTCCTCATGGGGCACGACCTGGGCACCGCGCTCGTGATCGTCCTGCTCGTCGCGGCCGCGATGTTCGTCGCGGGCGTGCCGCTGCGGATGTTCGCCGCCGCGGGCGTGCTCGCGGGCGCGGCGGTCGCGGCGCTCGTGCTCACGAGCGCCAACCGCATGGCGCGCATCGGCAGCTGGCTCGGCGGCGACGAGTGCTCCGCGTCGGCCGAGTGCTACCAGACGCTGCACGGCAGCTGGGGCCTCGCGAGCGGCGGTATCGCCGGGCTCGGGCTCGGGCAGAGCCGCGAGAAGTGGTCCTACCTGCCGGCGGCGCACAACGACTTCATCTTCGCGATCCTCGGCGAGGAGCTCGGGCTGGTCGGCACGCTCATCGTGCTCGGCCTGTTCGGCCTCCTGGCCTTCGCGATGATCCGGGTGATCAGCCGGCACCCCGACCCGTTCGTCAAGATCGCGACGGGCGGGATCCTCGGGTGGATCGCCGGCCAGGCGTTCGTCAACATCGCGGTCGTCATCGGCCTCGCGCCGGTCATCGGCGTGCCCCTGCCGCTCGTGTCCGCGGGTGGCTCCGCGCTCATCATGACCCTGGCCGCGCTCGGCGTGGTGATCGCGTTCGCGCGCGACGAGCCCGGCGCGGCGGACGCCCTGGCGGCGCGCGCCGGTGCGGTGCGCCGCTCGCTCGCGGTCGTCGGCCTGGGTCGCCGGGGCGAGCGCACGACCCGTTCGTCGAGAGGTGGTGGACGTGCCTGACGCACGCCCCGTGTCCGTGCTCCTGGCCGGCGGGGGGACCGCCGGCCACGTCAACCCGCTCGTGGCCGTCGCCGACGAGCTGCGCCGGCGCCACCCGGACGCGACGCTGACCGTGCTCGGCACGGCGGAGGGTCTCGAGTCCCGCCTGGTCCCGGCCGCGGGGCTGCCGCTCGCGGTGGTGCCGCGCGTGCCGCTGCCGCGCCGCCCGTCCCTCGACCTGCTGCGCCTGCCCGCGCGGCTGCGCGCCGCCGTGGACGCCGCGGGTCGGGCGATCGACGAGTCGGGGGCGCGGGTCGTCGTCGGGTTCGGCGGGTACGTGGCGACCCCGGCGTACCTCGCGGCGCGCAAGCGCGGCGTGCCCGTCGTCGTGCACGAGCAGAACGCCCGCCCGGGCCTCGCGAACCGGCTGGGGGCCCGGTGGGCCGCGGCCGTCGCCGCGACGTTCCCGGGCACGTCGCTGCCGGGCGCGGTGGTCACCGGCCTGCCGCTGCGCGCGCCCGTCGCGGCGCTCGTCGCGGAGCGGGCGGCCGACGCCGCGGCCGCGCGCGTGCGGGCGGCCGACGCGCTCGGGCTGGACCCGACGCTGCCGACCCTGCTCGTGACGGGCGGCTCGCTCGGCGCCGCGAGCGTCAACGCCGCGGTCGCGGGCGCCGTGGGCGACCTGCTCGCCGCGGGCGTCCAGGTGCTGCACCTGACCGGCCGCGACAAGTCCGCGCCCGCGGTCGCGGCGCGGGACGCGCTCGCCACCGACGCGCGCGTGGGCGCCGCGACCGCCGCGCGCTACCACGTGCGCGAGTACCTCGACGACATGCACCTCGCGCTCGCGTGCGCGGACCTGGTGCTCGCCCGCTCGGGCGCCGGGACGGTCTGCGAGGTCGCCGCGCTCGGGCTGCCGGCCGTGTACGTGCCGCTGCCGATCGGCAACGGCGAGCAGCGCCGCAACGCCGGCCCGGTCGTCGCCGCGGGCGGTGCCGTGCTCGTCGCGGACGCCGACCTCGACGCCGCGTGGCTCGTCGCGCACCTGCTGCCGCTGCTCGTCGGCCCGTCCGCCGAGCAGGACCGCGCGCGGATGGCCGCCGCGGCCGCGTCGGTCGGCGTGCCGGACGCCGCGGGCCGTGTCGCGGACCTCGTCGAGGCGCAGCTCGGGGGTGCCGCGTGAGCCGGTTCGGGATCGGGGCGGGCACCCCGCCCGTGCCCGTCGCGGAGCTGGGCCGCGTGCACCTGGTCGGCGTCGGCGGCGCGGGGATGTCCGCGGTCGCGCTCCTGCTGGCCGCGCGCGGGCTGACGGTGAGCGGCTCGGACGCCGCGGACGGTCCCGCGCTGCCGGGGCTGCGCGCCGCGGGCGTGGACGTGCACGTCGGGCACGACGCGGCGCTCGTCGCCGGCGTCGACACGCTCGTCGTGTCCTCCGCCGTCCGCGAGTCCAACCCGGAGCTCGCCGCCGCGCGGGCCGCGGGGCTGCGCGTGCTGCACCGCTCGCAGGCGCTCGCCTCCCTCATGGCGGACCGCGACGGCGTCGCGGTCGCGGGGGCGCACGGCAAGACGACGACCTCGGCGATGATCGCCACCGGGCTGCGCGCCGTGGGCGCCGACCCGTCGTTCGCGATCGGCGGCACCGTGCTCACCGACGACGGCCCGCTGGGCGGCGGCCGGGACGGCGCGGGCGCGTTCGTCGCGGAGGCCGACGAGTCCGACGGATCGTTCCTCGCGTACGAGCCGCTCGTGTCGGTCGTGACGAACGTCGAGCCCGACCACCTCGACCACTACGGCACGCGTGAGGCGTTCGAGGACGCGTTCGTCGCGTTCGCGGGCCGCCTGCGCCCGGGCGGCCTGCTCGTGGCGTGCGCGGACGACGAGGGCGCGCGCCGGCTCGTGGCGCGCGGGCGCGAGCCGCTCGTGGCGCGCGGGGGCGACGTGCTCACGTACGGCCGCGCCGACGACGCGGACGTCCGTGTCGGCGAGCTCGTCGCCGGTGAGGGCCGCTGGACGTTCGACGTGGCGACGACGAGCACGCGCGCGACGGTCGCGCTGGCGGTGCCGGGCGCGCACAACGCGCTCGACGCGGCCGCGGCCTGGGCGGTGCTCGTGCGCCTCGGCGTCGGTGGCGAGGACGCCGCGCGGGCGCTCGGCGCGTTCCGGGGGACCGGGCGCCGGTTCGAGGACCGGGGCACCGCGGGCGGCGTGCGGGTGGTCGACGACTACGCGCACCACCCCACGGAGGTCGCCGCGCTGCTGCGCGCGGCGCGCTCGGTCGCGGGTGACGGGCGCGTGCTCGCGCTGTTCCAGCCGCACCTGTACTCGCGGACGCGCACGTTCGCCGACGAGTTCGGCGCCGCGTTCGACCTGGCGGACGTCGTCGTCGTGACCGACGTGTACGCGGCGCGCGAGGACCCGGACCCCGAGGTGACGGGCGCGCTCGTCGTCGACCGGGTGCCGACGCCCGGCAAGGCGGTGTTCGTCGCGGACCGGCTGGACGCCGCGCGCGCGGTCGCGGACGCGGCGCGCCCCGGCGACCTGCTGCTGACCGTCGGTGCGGGCGACGTGACGACGCTCGGCCCCGTCGTCCTCGAGCACCTGGCCGCGCGGGAGCGGGACGCGTCGTGAGCCCGTCCCGGCCGCCGCGCCCGCCCGCCCCGCGTCCGTCGCCGCGCCCGCGCCCGCGGGCGACGACGTCGCGGCCGGCGCCGCCGGAGCCGCCCGCGGCGACCCCGGCGGGCGGGGGCCGGACGGCCGCGCCCGCCGCGGGCGCGTCCGGTGCGCGTGCCGCGACGCCCCCGGGGGGGACGCCGGCGCCGCGCGCGGCGTCGCTGCCCGCGCCGGTCCCGCCGCCGACCGTCGCGATCCGCGTCCCCCCGGTCGTCTCGACGACGTCGGCGGCGCGGTTCGCCGAGCGCGCGCGGATGCGGCGCACGGTCGCCCGCCGGCAGGCGGTCGGGGCGGCGTGCGCCGTGCTGGTCGCGGGCGGGCTCGCGTGGCTGCTGTTCTTCTCGCCCGTGCTCGCACTGGACGCCGCCGAGCTGCAGGTCGAGATCGAGGGGGCGAACTCCGTCGTCGCGACGGACGCGGTGCGCGACGTGGTGCTCGCGCGGGACGGGACGCCGCTGCCGCGACTCGACACCGGCGCGATCCGGCAGGACGTGCTGGACGTGCCCGGCGTGCGGGACGTGTCGGTGTCGCGGGACTGGCCGCACGGCCTGACCGTGACGATCGTCGCGCGCGAGCCGGTCGCGGCGGTCCCGGCGGACGGCCGGGACGGGTTCACGCTGCTCGACGAGGCGGGCGTGCAGGTCGGCCACGTCGCGAAGGCGCCCGAGGAGCTGCCGGTCGTCGACGTGCCCGCGGGCGACGGGCGCACGCTGCGCGCCGTGCTCGACGTGGTCGAGCAGCTCCCGCTCGAGCTGTCGGCGCGCGTGGGGTCGGTGTGGGCGCGCACGCAGGACACGGTCTCGATGCGGCTGCGCGGCGGGCTGCGGGTGGACTGGGGGAGCTCGGCGCAGACGCCGCTCAAGGCCGCGGTGCTGACCACGCTGCTGGGGTCGGACGCGGTGAAGGGCGCCAAGGTCGTCGACGTGTCGGCGCCGCGCCTGCCGATCGTCGAGTGACGGGGACCCGGGCGGCCGTGCGACGGCCGGGCACGGATGTGCGCAACCCGTGGCGCGACACGCGCCCGTGGTCGTTGATCCGGGGGTGGACGCGACCTAGCGTCACGCCCTGACAGGACACCTGACTTCACTATAACCCTCAAGTTGAGGGTGAAGGTTTGAGCGTCGCCGCCGCGGCGTGTCGCGGGGGCGGACGTCCGACGAGCGGCCCCGGCCGCGCCGACGACAACGACCCGCGACCACGACCCCGGGCCCCGCGCCCGACCGGCTCGCACCGCACGAAACGAGAGGCACCCACCGTGGCAGCTCCGCAGAACTACCTGGCGGTCATCAAGGTCGTCGGGATCGGCGGCGGCGGCGTGAACGCCGTGAACCGCATGATCGAGGTCGGCCTCAAGGGTGTCGAGTTCATCGCCGTCAACACCGACGCCCAGGCCCTCCTCATGTCCGACGCCGACGTCAAGCTCGACGTCGGCCGAGAGCTCACGCGCGGCCTCGGCGCCGGCGCGGACCCCGAGGTCGGCAAGAAGGCCGCCGAGGACCACGCCGAGGAGATCGAGGACGTCCTGCGCGGCGCCGACATGGTCTTCGTGACCGCCGGCGAGGGCGGCGGCACCGGCACCGGCGGCGCCCCGGTCGTCGCGCGCATCGCGCGCTCGCTCGGCGCCCTGACGATCGGCGTCGTGACGCGCCCGTTCACGTTCGAGGGCCGTCGCCGCTCGGTGCAGGCCGACGCGGGCATCGACGCGCTGCGCGCCGAGGTCGACACGCTCATCGTCATCCCCAACGACCGCCTGCTGCAGATCTCCGACCGGTCGGTCTCCGTGCTGGACGCGTTCCACTCGGCCGACCAGGTGCTGCTGTCCGGTGTCCAGGGCATCACGGACCTCATCACCACGCCGGGCCTCATCAACCTCGACTTCGCGGACGTGAAGTCGGTCATGCAGGGCGCGGGCTCCGCGCTCATGGGCATCGGCTACGCGCGTGGCGACGACCGCGCGGTGCAGGCCGCGGAGATGGCGATCAGCTCGCCGCTGCTCGAGGCCAGCATCGACGGCGCGCACGGCGTGCTGCTGTCCATCCAGGGCGGCTCGGACCTCGGCCTGTTCGAGATCAACGAGGCCGCGCGCCTGGTCCAGGAGGCCGCGCACCCCGAGGCGAACATCATCTTCGGTGCCGTGATCGACGACGCGCTCGGCGACGAGGTCCGCGTGACGGTCATCGCGGCCGGGTTCGACGGCGGCACGCCGCAGGTCCGGCGCGACGCCCGTGCGCTCGGCCAGGTGAGCGGGGCCCGCCAGGTCCCCAACGTGCCCGCGCCGCGCCCGGAGGTCGTCGACCCCGCGCCGGCGTTCGCCCCGGCCGCCGCGCCGGTGCCGCCCGCCGCGACCGCGCCGGTGCCGCAGGTGCCCGCGTTCCTGTCGACCGACGCGGAGCCGCGCCCGGCGACGGGGGCCCTCGAGGTGCCGCGGATCTTCACGGAGGACGAGCCGCGCCGCGAGCGGGAGCGCGACGACCTCGACGTGCCCGACTTCCTCAAGTGACGTCGCGCTCGTGAGCGCGCACGACGGGGCCGGGATCCACCTCGACGAGGTCGACCTCGGCCCCGGCGTCGTGGCGGGCTTCACGGACCGGCGGGGCGGGGTCAGCCGTCCGCCGTTCGACTCGCTCGACCTGGGGGCGCACGTCGGCGACGACCCGGCGGATGTCGCGGTCAACCGCGCGCGGCTCGCCGCGCGCCTGGGCGTTCCGGTCGTGTTCGTCGACCAGGTGCACGGCGCGGACGTCCTCGCGGTCGGTCCCGACGACGTGCCCGCCGACCCGCTGGCCCCCGCGGGCACCGCGGACGCGCTGGTGACGACGAGCGCGGGGCTCGCGCTCGGCGTGCTCGTCGCCGACTGCGTCCCGGTGCTGCTCGCGGACCCTGACGCGCGCGTGGTCGCCGCGGTGCACGCCGGGCGGCGGGGGCTCGTCGGCGGCGTGGTGCGGGCGGCGCTCGACGCGCTCGTGGCGCGCGGCGCGGACGTGCGGCGCGTCCGGGCCGCGATCGGGCCGGCCGTCGCGGGCGCGTCGTACGAGGTGCCGTCCGCGATGCGGGACGAGGTCGCGGCCGTCGAGCCCGCCGCGGCCGCGACGACCGCGTGGGGGACCCCGGCGCTCGACCTGCCCGCGGGGGTCGCCGCGCAGCTCGCCGCCGCGGGCGTGACGTACGTCGCGCGCGCTCGGCGCGACACGTGGCAGGACGAGACGCTGTACTCGTACCGGCGCAGTCCCCGGACCGGGAGGTTCGCGGGAGTCGTGCGACTTGTCTGACATGTCCGTCATGGGACGACTGTGCGGTTTGCCTCTTGACATCTGCGCACGCAACTGTCTCGGGAATCGGCGTGTCGTGGACTGAGCGACCTGCCGCGCGTTGCTAGCGTGGCCAGCGGAGAAGGACGGCTCACCGGCCGGCGCGGGGACGGACCGCGACGGAACGGGGGACGACGAGCAGGTCCGGACGACGTCCGGGGGAGGAGCGGGGCCATGGCCGGAGCGCTGCGCAAGACGATGCTGTACCTCGGCCTGGCCGACGAAGGCGCCGCGAACGGCGACTACCCCGACGAGCTCGAGGGGGCGGACATGCCGATGGAGCACGAGGAGCACGAGGCGCAGGTCACGCCGTTCCGGCCGGCCCGCGTCGCCGCGGTCGAGCAGCCGCAGCCGGTGTCCGAGCTGCGACGGATCACGACGATCCACCCGCGCTCGTACAACGACGCGCGCAAGATCGGCGAGGCGTTCCGCGAGGGCACGCCGGTGATCATGAACCTCACCGACATGGACGACGCCGACGCGAAGCGTCTCGTCGACTTCTCCGCGGGCCTGATCTTCGGCCTGCACGGCGCGATCGAGCGGGTCACCAACAAGGTGTTCCTGCTCTCGCCGGCGCACGTCGAGGTCGCGGGCGACTCCGCTGCGGGTGCTGCGAGCCGTGCCGGTTTCTACAACCAGAGCTGACGCGTGGCCGTCGTCCTCAACCTGCTGACGTTCGTCGTCTTCGTCTTCTTCCTGTTCCTGCTCGTGCGTCTCGTGCTGGACTGGGTGATGTTCTTCGCGCGGGAGTGGCGTCCGCGCGGGGTCGCGCTCGTCGCGGCGGAGGCGACGTACACGGTGACGGACCCGCCGCTGCGTGCCCTGCGTCGGGTGCTGCCACCGCTCACGCTGGGCCCGGTCCGGCTGGACCTCGCCTTCCTGGTGCTGTTCTTCGGCTGCAGCATCCTCCTGTCCGTCCTCCCGGCTCTCGCCGCAGGCCTCTAGGGTCGCGCGCGGGCGTCCACGACGCGTCGAGTCCGCTACGGTGGCCGAGGTGGACGTGTGACTGCCGGCCACCAGCTCCACCTACCCCGCACGACCGAACGAGGTGACGACGATGGCACTGCTGACCGCAGACGACGTCCTGAACAAGAAGTTCCAGGCGACCAAGTTCCGCGAGGGCTACGACCAGGACGAGGTCGACGACTTCCTGGACGAGGTGGTCAACACCCTGCGTGACCTCCAGGGCGAGAACGAGGACCTCAAGACCAAGCTCGCGGCCGCCGAGCGGCGCATCGCCGAGCTCAGCCGCGCCGGCGCGCAGCAGGCCGTCGCCGCGCCCGTGCAGCCGCCGAAGCCCGAGCCCGTCCCCGAGCCCGTCGTCGCGGCGCCCGCGCCCGTCCAGGCGGCCGCGCCGGCCCCGGCGCGCACGAGCGAGCCCGAGTCGGCCACCGGCATGCTCCAGCTGGCCCAGAAGCTGCACGACGACTACGTGCGCAGCGGCCAGGAGGAGTCCGAGCGGCTCATCACCGAGGCCAAGACCCAGGCGAACCGGATCGTGCGCGAGGCGGAGGAGACCTCCCAGCGCACGCTCGGCCAGCTCGAGCAGGAGCGTTCGCTCCTCGAGCGCAAGATCGACGAGCTGCGCGTCTTCGAGCGGGACTACCGCACGCGCCTCAAGAGCTACCTCGAGAACCTGCTGGGCGACCTCGACAACCGGGGCAACGCGCTGCCGCCGCGCTCGTCGCAGGCACAGCCCGTGGGGGACGCGCACAACCTCTGAGGGACGCCCGCGCCTCGCGCGGGGTCCGTGCTGGTGCGGACGGCCGACAGCCGGGGTACTGTCGGTCATCCTCGCTGGTCAGCGCCATGGCACGCCGGGTTTTCACCCGGCGTGCCGCGTTGTGCGGACCGGTATGCACGTCTACAGTCACGTGACCTCACAGACAGGGGGCTGGTAGTGGCCAACGACTCGCTCAGCAGCACCGTCGTCGTGCCCGACGACTCGAAGGAGCTCGCGCGCCTCGCGAAGCTCTTCCCGGTCCGCGACGGCGAGAAGCCGTGGACCCCGCGTGAGGTCAAGGACGTCGCCGACGACCTGGTCTCGGACGTCGACCGGCTCACCGCCGAGCTCGCCGCCGCGGACGCCGAGCTGTCCGACCTGCTGCGCAACTCGGGCGACGGCGCCGGGGACGACCAGGCCGACTCCGGCTCGTCGGCGCTCGAGCGCGAGCAGGAGCTGACGCTCGTGCTCAACACGCGCGACATGCTCGGGCAGACGCAGCACGCGCTCGCGCGGATCAGCGCGGGCACGTTCGCCACGTGCGAGTCGTGCGGCAAGGCGATCGGGAAGGCCCGCCTGCAGGCGTTCCCGCGCGCGACGCTGTGCGTCGAGTGCAAGCAGCGCGAGGAGCGCCGCTGACGCGTCGGCGACGCCGCCGGCACGCCCGTAGACTCCTGCGGTGCCTCACAGCCTTGACGGGGACCTCCCGGACGACCCGACCGCGACGCCGGTCACCGTGACCGGCCACGCCGCGCCGACGAGCCCCTCGCCGGACCCGGCGGACGTGTCGGACGCCGCGGACGACGGTGCCCGCCGGCGGCGCCGGCTCGTCGTGCTGCTCGCGACCATCGCCGCGGGCGTGCTCGCGGTCGACCAGGCGACCAAGGTCTGGGCGCTGCACGCGCTCGACGGCGAGCGGCGGGACGTGCTCGGCGACCTGCTGGGCCTGCAGCTCGTGTTCAACCCGGGGGCGGCTCTGTCGATCGCGACGGGGCAGACGTGGCTGCTCACGGTCGTCGCGGTCGTCGTGGTCGTGGTCATCGCGCGCGTCGCGCGACGCATCGGGTCGACCACCTGGGCGGTCGCGCTCGGGCTGCTGCTCGGCGGCGCGCTGGGCAACCTCGTCGACCGGCTGCTGCGCGACCCCGGGTTCGGCCGCGGCTACGTCATCGACTTCATCGCGTACCTCGACTGGTTCGTGGGCAACGTCGCCGACATCGCGATCGTCGTCGCCGCCGCGCTCGTCGTGCTGCTCGTGGGGCGGGGCGTCGGCGTCGACGGGACGCGCGACCGGGACGCGGCGCACGACGCCGCCGCCGACGTGACGCCCGGGCGCACCGACGACGTGCCGCCCGGTGCCTCGGACGACGCGGAGCGTGCCCGTGGCTGACGTGCGGAGCCTGCCGGTGCCCGACGGGCTCGCGGGCGAGCGGGTCGACGCGGGCCTGTCCCGCCTGCTCGGGGTGTCGCGCACGCGCGCGGCGGAGATCGCGGAGGCGGGCGGCGTGCAGCTCGACGGGCGCGCGGTCGGCAAGTCCGACCGGCTCACCGCGGGCGCGTGGCTCGAGGTGGAGATCCCGTCCGCCGCGCCGGCCGCGCCCGAGGTCGTGCCCGAGCCCGTGCCGGGCATGGCGATCGTCCACGACGACGACGACGTGGTCGTCGTGGACAAGCCCGTGGGCGTCGCGGCGCACCCGTCGCCCGGCTGGACCGGCCCGACGGTCGTCGGCGCGCTGGCCGCGGCGGGGTACCGGATCTCGACGTCGGGCGCCGCGGAGCGGCAGGGCGTCGTGCACCGCCTCGACGTGGGCACGAGCGGCCTCATGGTCGTCGCGAAGAGCGAGCACGCCTACACCGCGCTCAAGCGCGCGTTCAAGGAGCGCACGGTCGAGAAGGTCTACCACGCGCTCGTGCAGGGTCACCCCGAGCCGACGACGGGCACGATCGACGCGCCCATCGGCCGGCACCCGAGCCAGGACTGGAAGTTCGCGGTCGTCGCGGGCGGCAAGCCGTCGGTCACGCACTACGAGCTGCTCGAGGCGTTCCCCGCGGCGTCGCTCGTCGAGGTGCACCTCGAGACGGGCCGCACGCACCAGATCCGCGTGCACTTCTCCGCGCTGCGGCACCCGTGCGTGGGGGATCTCACGTACGGCGCGGACCCGGCCCTCGCGCGGCGCGTGAGCCTCGAGCGGCAGTGGCTGCACGCGGTGCGCCTCGGGTTCGAGCACCCGGGCACGGGGCAGTGGCTCGAGGTCGAGAGCCGGTACCCGGACGACCTGCAGCACGCGCTCGACGTGATCTCCGACGGGTACCGCTGACCACGGCCCCGTCGGGCCGCGGTGTCCGCCCGGCGACCTAGACTCGTCGCCGTGGCAGCCGGAGCAGCAGAGCAGGACTCGTCGTTCGTCCACCTCCACGTGCACACCGAGTACTCGATGCTCGACGGCGCGGCGCGGCTGGGACCCCTGTTCCAGGAGGTCGAGCGGCTCGGGCAGACGGCCATCGCGACGACCGACCACGGCTACCTGTTCGGCGCGTTCGACTTCTGGTCGAAGGCCACCGCGGCGGGCATCAAGCCGATCATCGGCGTCGAGGCGTACGTCACGCCGGGCACGAGCCGGTTCGACCAGACGCGCGTGCGGTTCGGCCAGCAGGGCCAGGAGTCCGACGACGTCTCGGCGCGCGGGTCGTACACGCACATGACGCTCCTGGCGCGGAACAACACCGGCCTGCACAACCTGTTCCGCGCGAGCTCGCTGGCCTCGCTCGAGGGGCAGATGGGCAAGTGGCCCCGCATGGACCGCGAGCTGCTGGAGACGTACTCCGAGGGCCTGATCGCGACGACGGGCTGCCCGTCGGGCGAGGTGCAGACGCGCCTGCGCCTGGGCCAGTGGGACGAGGCCGTGCGCGCGGCCGGCGAGCTGCAGGACATCTTCGGCAAGGACTACTTCTACGTCGAGCTCATGGACCACGGGCTCGACATCGAGCGGCGGGGGTTCAAGGACCTGCTGCGCCTCGCGGAGACCATCGGCGCCCCGCTGCTCGCGACGAACGACCTGCACTACGTCCGCGAGGAGGACGCGTCGTCGCAGGAGGCGCTGCTCGCGATCAACTCCGGCTCGGCGCTCACGGAGCCCAGCTACGAGCAGGGCGGCAACCGGTTCGCGTTCGAGGGCACCGGGTACTACGTGAAGTCGGCGCAGGAGATGCGCCGCATCTGGGCCGAGCTGCCGGAGGCGTGCGACAACACGCTGCGCATCGCCGAGCAGTGCGAGGTCTCGTTCAACACCAAGGCGAACTACATGCCGCACTTCCCGGTCCCGGCCGGGGAGGACGAGACGAGCTGGTTCGTCAAGGAGGTCGAGCGCGGCCTGCAGCGCCGGTACCCCGGCGGCGTGCCGGACGCGTCCCGCAAGCAGGCGCAGTACGAGACCGAGGTCATCATCCAGATGGGCTTCCCGGGGTACTTCCTCGTGGTCGCCGACTTCATCAACTGGGCCAAGGAGCAGGGCATCCGCGTGGGCCCGGGCCGTGGCTCGGCGGCGGGCTCGATGGCCGCGTACTGCATGGGCATCACCGAGCTCGACCCGCTCGAGCACGGGCTGATCTTCGAGCGGTTCCTCAACCCCGAGCGCGTGTCGATGCCCGACGTCGACGTCGACTTCGACGAGCGCCGGCGCGGTGAGGTCATCCGCTACGTGACGGAGAAGTACGGCGAGGACCGCGTCGCGCAGATCGTCACGTACGGCACCATCAAGGCCAAGCAGGCCCTCAAGGACTCCTCGCGCCTGCTGGGCTTCCCCTTCGCGATGGGGGAGAAGCTCACCAAGGCGATGCCGCCCGCGGTCATGGGCAAGGACATCAGCCTCACGGGCATCTTCAACCCCGAGGACCCGCGCTACCCCGAGGCCGAGGAGTTCCGCCAGCTGCACGCGGCGGACCCGGACGCGCAGCGCGTGGTCGAGCTCGCCAAGGGCATCGAGGGCCTGAAGCGGCAGTGGGGCGTGCACGCGGCCGGCGTCATCATGTCGAGCGAGCCGCTGATCGACATCATCCCGATCATGCGCCGGCCGCAGGACGGCGCGATCATCACGCAGTTCGACTACCCGACGTCCGAGGGCCTCGGCCTCATCAAGATGGACTTCCTCGGGCTGCGCAACCTCACGATCCTCGACGACGCGCTCGAGAACATCGTGATGAACGGCAAGGACCCGGTCGAGATCGAGAAGGTCCCGCTGGACGACCCGGCGACGTACGAGCTGCTGGCGCGCGGCGACACGCTCGGCGTGTTCCAGCTCGACGGCGGTCCCATGCGGTCCCTGCTGCGGCAGATGCGTCCCGACAACTTCGAGGACATCTCCGCCGTCATCGCGCTGTACCGCCCCGGCCCGATGGGCATGAACTCGCACACGAACTACGCGCTGCGCAAGAACGGGCTGCAGGACATCGAGCCGATCCACCCCGAGCTGGCCGAGCCGCTCGCGGAGGTCCTCGACGAGACGTACGGCCTGATCGTCTACCAGGAGCAGGTCCAGAAGGCCGCGCAGATCCTCGCCGGCTACTCGCTCGGCCAGGCCGACCTGCTGCGCCGCGCGATGGGCAAGAAGAAGAAGGAGATCCTCGACAAGGAGTTCGTGCCCTTCCACCAGGGCATGTCCGAGCGCGGGTACTCCGACGCGGCGATCCAGGCGGTGTGGGACACGCTCGTCCCGTTCGCGGGCTACGCGTTCAACAAGGCGCACTCCGCGGGGTACGGCCTGGTGTCGTACTGGACCGCCTACCTCAAGGCGAACTACCCGACGGAGTACATGGCCGCGCTGCTCACGAGCGTGCGCGACGACAAGGACAAGTCCGCGCTGTACCTCGGCGAGTGCCGCCACATGGGCATCACGGTCCTGCCGCCGGACGTCAACTCCTCGGCGGCGAACTTCACGGCCGTGGGCACCGACATCCGGTTCGGCCTCACCGCGATCCGCAACGTCGGCGCGAACGTCGTCGACGCGATCGTGCGCACGCGTGAGGAGAAGGGCGCGTACACGTCCTTCCAGGACTTCCTCGACAAGGTCCCGGCGGTGGTCTGCAACAAGCGGACCATCGAGTCGCTCATCAAGGCGGGCGCGTTCGACTCGCTCGGCCACCCGCGCAAGGCCCTGCTGCTCGTGCACGAGCAGGCGGTCGACGCGGTCATCGGCGTCAAGCGCAAGGAGGCGGAGGGCCAGTTCGACCTGTTCGCCGACGTGTTCGGCGACGACGGCGACGCGGGCTTCCAGGTCGCGATCCCCGACATCCCGGACTGGGACAAGAAGCAGCGCCTCGCGTTCGAGCGCGAGATGCTCGGTCTGTACGTCTCGGACCACCCGCTGTCGGGGCTCGAGCACGTGCTCGCGCAGGCCGCGGACGTGTCGATCGCGACGCTCAACGCCGACGAGCAGCGTCCGGACGGCTCGACGGTCGTCGTCGCCGGCCTGATCACGAGCCTGCAGCGCAAGATGTCGAAGCAGGGCAACGCGTGGGCCGCCGTGACGATCGAGGACCTCGAGGGCTCGGTCGAGGTGATGTTCTTCGGCGAGACGTACGTGGCCTACTCGACGGTCCTCGCGGAGGACGCGGTCGTCGTCATCAAGGGCCGCGTGCGGCGACGCGACGAGACGATGCAGCTGCAGGCGATGGAGGTGACGCTGCCGGACATCAACGTCGCGGCGGACGCGCCGGTCGTCGTCACGCTGCCCGTCGCGCGGTGCACGCAGCCCGTGGTCGAGCGGCTGCGCGAGGTGCTGACGACGCACCCCGGCGTGACCGAGGTGCACCTGCGGCTGACGCAGCCGGGGCGGGCGACCGTCATGCGCCTCGACGACGGTCTGCGCGTGACGCGCAACCCGTCTCTGTTCGGCGACCTCAAGGCCCTGCTGGGACCGGGCTGCCTCACGGGCTGAGGCGCTCGCGGGGGGTCAGAGCTCGACGGTCACGCGCTGCACGCCGTCGGGCAGGTCGACCTCGACGACGTCGCCGGGGCGCAGCTGGCGGCCGCGGCGTGTCTCGGGCTCGCCGTTGACGGTGACGGCGCCGTCGTCGAGGAGCGCACGGGCGTGCCCGCCGGACTCGGCGAGGTTCACGAGCTTGAGGAACTGGCCGAGGCGGATCGGCTCGTCGGGGTGGCTCACGTGCCCAGTGTGCGACACGGAGGCGGCGCGGCCTCTCATCTAACCCTTGCGTTATTTAACAGTTCATTGAAGCATGGTCCTCATGCACCCGATGGACGCCCTCGGAGACCCGGTCCGCCGCCGCCTCGTCGAGCTCGTCGGCGCGGGCGAGCGACCCGCCGGCGACCTCGCGGCCGCCGTCGGCGCGGAGTTCGGCATCAGCCAGCCCGCGGTCTCCCGGCACCTGCGGGTCCTGCGCGAGGCGGGCCTGGTCGAGTCCCGGCCGCGCGGCCCGGTCCGGCTCTACGCCCTGCGGCCCGAGGCGGTCGACGCCGTGGGTCGCTGGGCCGACGAGGTCGTCCGGGCATGGCGCCCGCGCCTCGACGCCCTGGCGACCGAGGTCGCCCGGGGGCGCCGCGCCGCACGCACGGACGACACCCGACCCGGTCCGGCGCCACACGGTCCCGCACCGCACGACCGGCACCCGACGACGCACGGGACGACCGGGCACGGGACGACCGGGCACTGAAGGACCGGGCACTCAACGTCCGGGCACTGAACGACCCGGCACGGCACGGCACGAGGAGAACGCATGAGCACGCACGCAGCCGACGGCACGACGAGCGCGGGGGGCCTCGGCCCGGACGGCACGGTCCACGTGGACGCCGACGGCGCCCGGGTCGAGTTCCGCCGCCGCTACCCGACCACCCCTGAGGACCTGTGGTCCGCGGTCACGGAGCCCGCGCGGGCGCGGCGGTGGCTCGGTGCGCTGCACGGCGACCTGCGCGCCGGCGGCACCTACGAGCTGCGGATGGGGGAGGACCGCCCCGACGCGGACGACGTCGCGCACGGGGACGTGCTCGTGTGCGAGCCGCCGCACCTGCTCGAGCTCACGTGGTCGTTCCCGGGCGAGCGGACCTCGCGCGTCCGGGCCCGCGTCGAGGCGGACGGCCAGGGCGCCGTGCTCACGCTCGTCCACACGGCGCTGGAGCCCGCCGCCGCGCGCGGGTACGGCGGCGGCTGGCACGTCGTGCTCGACCAGCTCGACGACCTCTGCGCGGGGCGGCCCGTCCGGACGTGGGACGCGCTGTACGACGAGCGTCGCGCACGCTACCGGGACGTGGCGGAGGGCTGACCGCAGCCCGGACGGCCCGGACCGGGCGTGCGGGGGCGACCTAGACTCGGGGCATGATCTCCCGCATCGACCTGCGTGGTCGCACGCTCTCCCGCCGTGAGCTCCTCGCCGAGCTGCCCCGCGCGGAGGTCGACGTGGAGCACGCGGGGGCGCAGGTCGCGCCCATCCTCGACGCGGTCCGTGAGCAGGGCGCGGCGGCGCTGCGCGACCTCGCCGAGCGGTTCGACGGCGTGCGCCCGCAGCACCTGCGGGTCCCGGCCGAGGCGCTGCGGGACGCGGTCGGCACGCTCGACCCGGCCGTCCGCGCCGCGCTCGAGGAGACGATCACGCGCGTCCGCAAGGTCCACGCGGCGCAGCGCCCCACGGACTTCACGGTCGAGGTCGCGCCGGGCGCACAGGTGCGCCAGCGCTGGGTCCCCGTGCGCCGGGTGGGCCTGTACGTGCCCGGTGGCCTCGCGGTGTACCCGTCGTCCGTCGTGATGAACGTCGTCGCCGCGCAGGAGGCCGGCGTCGGCGCGCTCGCGGTGGCGAGCCCGCCCCAGAAGGACCGCGACGGGCTGCCCGACGCCACGGTGCTCGCGACGTGCGCGCTGCTCGGCGTCGACGAGGTCTACGCGGTCGGCGGCGCGCAGGCGGTCGGCATGTTCGCGTACGGCGCGACGGGCGAGGCCGACGACGACGGCGCGGTGCTCTGCGAGCCGGTGGACGTCGTGACCGGCCCCGGGAACGTGTACGTCGCGGCCGCCAAGCGGCTCGTGCGCGGCGTCGTCGGCATCGACGCGGAGGCCGGGCCGACGGAGATCGCGATCCTCGCCGACGCGACGGCCGACCCGGTGCACGTCGCGGCGGACCTCATCAGCCAGGCGGAGCACGACCCGCTCGCGGCGTCGGTGCTCGTCACGCCGAGCGCCGAGCTCGCGGGCGCGGTCGAGTCGAAGCTCGTCGACCTCGTCGAGCGGACGTTCCACCGGCAGCGCGTCGCGACCTCGCTCGGCGGCACGCAGTCGGCGATCGTGCTCGTCGACGACCTGGAGCAGGGGCTCGCGGTCGTCAACGCGTACGGCGCGGAGCACCTCGAGATCCAGACGCACGGCGCCGCGCAGGTCGCCGAGCGCGTGACGAGCGCCGGCGCGATCTTCGTCGGCCCGTACTCGCCGGTGTCCCTGGGCGACTACATGGCGGGCTCGAACCACGTCCTGCCGACCGGCGGCTGCGCGCACTTCACGAGCGGCCTGGGCGTGCACTCGTTCGTGCGCGCGGTGCAGGTCATCGAGTACGACGCGAACGCGCTCGGCGAGGTCGCGGACCGGATCGTCGCGTTCGCCCAGGCCGAGGGCCTGCCCGCGCACGGCGACGCCGTGCGGGCGCGGTTCTGAGCGGCGGCGCGCGTGGACCGCGACGACCGCCCGGCGGGCGGTCGGCCTAGGATCGCCGCCGTGACCGACCCGACGACCGCGCGCGACGTGCGGCTGCCGATCCGGCCCGAGCTCGCGGGGCTCGAGCCGTACGGCGCGCCGCAGCTCGACGTGCCGGTGCTGCTCAACGTGAACGAGAACCCGTACGCCCCCTCGGCGCAGGTGGTGGCGGACATCGCCGCCGCCGTGGCCGAGGCGGCACGGGGGCTGAACCGCTACCCGGACCGCGACTTCGAGGCGCTGCGTGCGGACCTCGCGGCGTACCTGCTCGCGGAGTCCGGTGTCGCCCTCGAGGTCGACCAGGTCTGGGCGGCGAACGGCTCCAACGAGGTCATGCTGCACCTGCTGCAGGCCTTCGGCGGACCGGGCCGTACCGCGCTGTCGTTCGCGCCGACGTACTCGATGTACCCGGAGTACGCGCGTGACACGAGCACCGCGTGGGTCGCGGGCCGGCGCGCGGAGGACTTCAGCCTCGACCCGGACGCGGCGCGTGCCGCGATCGCCGAGCACCGGCCCTCGGTCGTGCTGCTCGCGAGCCCGAACAACCCGACGGGCACGGCGCTGCCGCTCGACACGGTGCGCGCGGTGCTCGACGCCGCGGCGCAGGTCGAGGGCGGCTGCGTGGTCGTCGTCGACGAGGCGTACGGCGAGTTCCGCCGCTCCGGCACCCCGTCGGCGCTCGAGCTGCTCGACGGGAACCCGCACCTCGCGGTGAGCCGCACGATGTCCAAGGCCTTCGGCCTGGCCGGCGCGCGCGTGGGCTACCTGGCCGCGGCGCGGCCGCTGGTCGACGCGCTGCGCGTCGTGCGCCTGCCGTACCACCTGTCGGCGGTGACGCAGGCGGTGGCCCGGGCGGCCCTCGCGCACTCGGCGGAGCTCATGGCGCAGGTCGGCTCGCTGCGTGACGAGCGCGACGCGCTCGTCGTGTGGCTGCGCGGGCGCGGCCTGCAGGTCGCGGACTCCGACGCGAACTTCGTGCTGTTCGGCCTCTTCGACGACCGGCGCGCGGTGTGGCAGGGTCTGCTCGACCGCGGCGTCCTGGTCCGGGAGGTCGGACCGCCGGGATGGCTGCGGGTGTCGGTCGGGACCCCGGCCGAGACGCAGGCGTTCAAGGACGCCCTGGTGGAGGTGGCAGGACTGTGAGCCCTTCGACGGATGAGCGCAGCGTGCGGCGCACGGCGCGCGTCGAGCGCACGACGAGCGAGTCGAGCGTCGTGGTCGAGCTCGACCTGGACGGCACGGGTCGGACGGACGTCTCGACGACGGTGCCGTTCTACGACCACATGCTCACGGCGCTGGGCAAGCACTCGCTCATCGACCTCACCGTGAAGGCGACCGGCGACACGCACATCGACGCGCACCACACCGTCGAGGACGTCGCGATCTGCCTGGGCGAGGCGCTGCGCGAGGCGCTCGGCGACAAGCGCGGGATCTCGCGGTTCGGCGACGCGCTCGTGCCGCTCGACGAGGCGCTCGCGCAGGCCGTCGTCGACGTGTCCGGCCGCCCGTACCTCGTGCACACCGGCGAGCCCGCGGGGCAGGAGTACCACCTCATCGGCGGGCACTTCACCGGCTCCCTCACGCGGCACGTGCTGGAGTCGATCGCGCACCACGCCGCGTTCTCGATCCACGTCCGTGTGCTCGAGGGGCGCGACCCGCACCACATCGTGGAGGCGCAGTTCAAGGCGCTCGCGCGGGCGCTGCGGTTCGCCGTCGCCCTCGACCCGCGGGTGGAGGGCGTTCCGTCGACGAAGGGCGCGCTGTGACGGCCCCCGACGAGCAGCGTCCCGACGAGCAGAGCCCCGACGGGCAGAGCCCCGACGAGCAGAGCCCCGACGGGCAGAGCCCCGACGAGGCACGTCCCGAGGAGTCCGCCGACGAGCCGCTCGACGTCGTCGTCCCCGACGACCTGTCGGGGCTGCTCGACGGCGGCGAGGAGACCCCGACGGTCGCGCTCGTCGTCACGCAGGTCGCGGCGCCCGAGCCGCTCGCGGCCGCGTGCGCGCTGGCGCGCGTCGAGATCGACGCGGTGCCCACCGAGGTCGGCGCGGTCGCGGTCCTGCGGGACGCGGCGGCCGCGGAGGCGGGCGTCACGGCGATCTCGCAGCTCCTGCGCCAGCTCCCGGTCGTGCTGCTCACGCGTCGCGAGGGGCAGATCACGGCGGAGCGCTGGGTCGGCGGGCGGAAGGACGACGAGCTGCCCGCGGGCCTCGTGCTGTCCGACGCGCCCGGCGTCCTGGAGGACCTGCTGCTGGGCGTGACGGACGCGGCCTCGGTCGAGGGCGCCGTGTCGAGCGTCGGCATGTCGCGCTGGCAGGCGATGCGCGCGCTGGCCCGCAGCCGCAAGCGCTGAGCCGACCTCGTCGGACGGCGTGGGGTGGCTCCTGACGACGCCGCTGTCACACCCGGTGCGGCGCCGGACATCCCTGGGGTGAACCACCCACCACAGGAGGAACCCATGACGCTCACCGACGACGACCTGCGCGCCCGCCTCGCGGCCGCGGACCCCTGGCCGGCCCCGGACCTGACCGACGTGCTGACCCCGCTGGTGGCCCGGCACACCCGGACGGGCGCCGCGGCCGACGACGCGGCGGACGGTGTCGCGCCCGTGGTCCGGCTGCCGCTGCGGCACTCCCGCCGCTGGGCGATCGCGGGCACCGGCGTCGCGGTCGCGTTCGCGCTCACCGCTGCGGGTCTCGCGTCGGGCGCGTGGACCGGCGAGCACGCCGCCGGCACGCCCGACGGGACGCAGGTGGTCGACGGCGTCACGTACCGCAACGAGGACGGCACGGACACGTCCGAGCTGCTCGACCTCACGCACCCCGACGCGCGAGCGGTCGTCCTGTCGCTCGTGCCGCGCGACGTCCCGCTGCCGACGTGGATGACCTGGGAGGACGCGGCCGACGACATCGTGGTCGAGCCGGTGCCCGGTGAGCCGGGCACCGTGGTCTCCGCCCGAGGCGTGACCACCATGCTGTACCACCAGGCCGCCACCGCGTGGCAGGTGCAGTGGTTCGAGGCCCGCGCGGCGGGTGACGACGCCGGCGCCGACCGCGCGCTCGACGCGTGGGAGGGGGCGCTCCGGGCGACGCGCTGGGCCTGGGAGGACGCGTCGTGGCAGGGCGTGGAGGAGCTCGTCGCCGCGGTTCGCGGGGGTGACGCCGCCGCGATGCTGTACGACCTCGAGGCCGACGCGAGCCCCGCCCTCCTCGCGCGGATCGGTGCGGACGGCGACGCGTCGACCGTCGACGACCTGCCGGGACTCGGCCTGTGACTGCGCCTGCACCCGTCCGGGTGGAGGTCCGTCAGGACGAGCGGGTCACGGCGCTCGTGCGCACCTCCGGTCCGCGCGTGCTGGGGTATCTCGCCCGGCGCGTCCGGCACCGCGAGGACGCGGCCGACCTGTTCTCGCAGACGCTGGCCACGGTGTGGCGGCGGCGCGCGGACGTCCCGGCGGACGACGACGAGGCGCTGGCCTGGATGATCGGCGTCGCGCGGCTCACGCTCGCGAACGGCGCGCGGGCCGCGCGGCGGCGGGACGCGCTCGTGCGGCGGCTCCGCGACGAGATCGTCGTGCGCGCGGCGCAGCGGCCCGTCGGCGAGGTCGGCGAGCAGGTGCGGGACGCGCTGTCCCGGCTCTCGGAGGCCGACCAGGAGGTCCTGCGGCTCGACGCGTGGGACGGCCTGAGCGGCGAGCAGATCGCGACGGTGCTCGGCCTGTCGCCGGCCGCGGCCCGCCAGCGGCTGTCCCGCGCCCGGGGGCGGCTGCGCGAGCAGCTCGAGGCGGACGCCGGCGGTCCGGACCGCTAATCGATTCCGGGTCCGCGCACGGGGCGCGGCGGTGCTTGTCTCGACCGGAGGTCGAGCGTCCGCCGCGCCCCGACACCGTCGTCGGGGACCGGTCTCCGGGCACCGTGCACGGCGGGCGTCGGCACGGAAGGAGCACCATGAGTCGCCGTCCACGACTCCTGGCCCTGGCGGTGGCGCTGAGCGCGCTGCTGGGCCTGCTCTCGCTCGCGACCGCCCAGTCCGCCGCGGCGGTCACGGAGATCTGCGAGCAGTACGGCACGACGACGGTCCAGGGCGGCCGCTACGTCGTCGGCAACAACCGCTGGGGCACCAGTGAGACCCAGTGCATCTCGGTGAGCGACCGCGGGTTCCGCATCACGCGCGCCGACGGGCAGACGCCCACGAACGGCGCGCCGAAGTCCTACCCGACGATCTACGCCGGCTGCCACTACGGCACGTGCTCGAGCGCGGACGTCATCGGCCCGAACGGCGTGCGGGTGACCGACTCGCGGTTCGCGTCGATCCGGACGAGCGTCTCGATGACGTACCCGTCGAGCGGGACGTACGACGCGGCGTACGACATCTGGTTCCACCGCTCGCAGCCGAGCGCGGCGACCGGGCAGAACGACGGCGCGGAGCTCATGGTGTGGCTCGACCGGCAGGGCTCGATCCAGCCGATCGGCTCGAAGGTCGCCACGGTGGACCTGGCCGGTTCGACCTGGGACGTGTGGTTCGGCAACACGGGCTGGAACGTCGTGTCGTACGTGCGCACGTCGCGGACCGGGTCGCTGAGCTTCTCGGTCAAGACGTTCTTCGACGACATGCTCGCGCGCGGGTACGGGCAGACGTCCTGGTACCTGACGAGCGTGCAGGCGGGCTTCGAGCCGTGGATCGGCGGTACCGGGCTGGCCGTGACGGACTTCTCCGTCACGGGCGACGGGACCGGTGGGGGTGGCACCGGCGGCGGCAACGGCGGCGGGCAGCCCACGCAGCAGCCGACCCAGCAGCCGGGCGCCGGCTCGTGCAGCGCGTCCTACCGGCTCGTCGGGACGTGGGGCGGCGGCTTCCAGGCCGACGTCACCGTGACCGCCGGGTCGGGCGGGACGAGCGGCTGGACCGTGCGCGGCACGCTGCCGTCCGGCGTGAGCCTGGCGAACGTGTGGAACGGCCGCGCGTCGACGTCCGGCGACACCCTCGTGGTGGCGAACGAGGCGCACAACGGCGCGCTGGGCGGCGGGCAGTCGACGACGTTCGGCTTCGTCGGCTCGGGCTCCGCGCCGTCGTCGCTCGCGCTGACCTGCTCGTGAGCGCCGCCTCGTGAGGTCCCAGCCGGAGACGCGGGGCGGACGCTCGTGAGCGCGCCCCGGTGACCCACCCGGCCGGTGCCGGGGGACGGGGGCGGGGCCGTCGGGTCCCGCCCCCGTCGGTCTCGCGGGCTGGCCGCGCCGCCGGTCCGTCGTCCGCCCGCGGGTAACCTGGGCCCGTGCCCACCCCCCGCGTCGTCGTCCTCGACTACGGCTTCGGCAACGTGCGCTCCGCGGTCCGCGCGCTCGAGCGCGTCGGCGCCGAGGTCGAGCTCACCGCCGACAAGACCGCCGCCGCCGAGGCGGACGGCCTCGTCGTGCCCGGCGTCGGCGCCTTCGCCGCCGTGATGGCGGGGCTGCGCGGGGTCGGCGGCGACCAGGTCGTCGACCGTCGCCTCGCGGGCGGCCGCCCGGTGCTCGGCATCTGCGTCGGCATGCAGGTGATGTTCGCCGAGGGCGTCGAGCACGGGAAGCACACCGAGGGCCTGGGCGAGTGGCCCGGCGTCGTCGACCGGCTCGAGGCCGAGGTCGTGCCGCACATGGGCTGGGCGACCGTCGACCCGCCGGCGGGCTCCGTGCTGTTCGCGGGCCTGCACGACGAGCGGTTCTACTTCGTCCACTCGTACGCCGCGCGCACGTTCCCGCTCGGGGACACGCCCGACGAGCGCATGGCCGCCCCGCTGGTGACGTGGTCCGACCACGGGGGCCGCTTCGTCGCGGCCGTCGAGAACGGCCCGCTGTCCGCGACCCAGTTCCACCCCGAGAAGTCCGGCGACGCGGGCGCGCAGCTGCTGCGCAACTGGCTCGACTCGCTGCGCTGACCGGCGCCACCACCCGACCCGGGCGCTCCCGCACGCGGAGCAGCCCGCCCCACCCGGAGGACGAGACCGCATGACCGACCCCCGCCTCGAGCTGCTGCCCGCCGTCGACGTCGCCGACGGGCAGGCCGTCCGTCTCGTGCAGGGGGAGGCCGGCTCGGAGACGTCGTACGGCGACCCGCTGTCGGCCGCCCTGGACTGGCAGGCCGGCGGCGCGGAGTGGATCCACCTGGTCGACCTCGACGCGGCGTTCGGTCGCGGCTCGAACGCCGCGCTGCTCGCGGAGGTCACCACGGAGCTCGCCGGCAAGGGCGTGAAGGTCGAGCTGTCCGGCGGCATCCGCGACGACGCGTCGCTCGAGCGCGCGCTCGCGACGGGCGCGACGCGCGTCAACCTCGGCACCGCGGCGCTCGAGGACCCCGAGTGGACGGCGCGGGTCATCGCGTCGCACGGCGCGCAGATCGCGGTCGGCCTGGACGTGCGCGGCACGACGCTCGCGGCGCGCGGCTGGACGCAGGAGGGCGGCGACCTGTGGGAGGTGCTCGCGCGCCTCGAGGACGCCGGCTGCGCCCGCTACGTCGTCACCGACGTCACCAAGGACGGCACGCTGCGCGGCCCGAACGTCCAGCTCCTGCGCGACGTGTGCGCGCGCACCGACGCGCCCGTGGTCGCGTCGGGCGGGATCTCGAGCCTCGACGACCTGCGCGTGCTGCGCACGCTCGTGAGCGCGGGCGTCGAGGGCGCGATCGTCGGCAAGGCGCTGTACGCCGGGGCGTTCACGCTGCCCGAGGCCCTGGACGTCGCGGGACGCCCGACCGCGGAGGCCTGAGCCGTGGCCGGCCGCGAGCTGCCGCCGTCGTCGCCGTTCGCGGCGGACGACGGCTCGGCCGACCCCGGGGTCGAGCGGGCGCTCGCGGCGCTCGGCGGCGGCGGGGGCTCGCTCGCCGACGTCGTGGCCGCGCTCGCGGGCACGCGCGTGCTGGTGCCCGTGCTGGCCGAGCTCGAGGTCGCGGGCACCGTCACGCGCGACGGCCACGAGCACACCGTCGACAAGGAGGCGTCCGCGGGGATCGTCGCGCTGCAGACGCCCGACGGGCGCCGCGCCCTGCCGGTGTTCACGTCGGTGGCGTCGATGGCGGCCTGGCGCACGGACGCCCGGCCGGTCCCCACCGACGTGGCGCGCGCCGCGCTGTCCGCGGTGCAGGAGGGCTGGGAGGTCGTCGTCGTCGACCCGGGCGGCCCGGTCCCCGCCCTGCTCCCGCGCACGGCCGTGTGGGCGCTCGCGAAGCAGGAGACCTGGCGGCCCGCGGTGCACGCCGGCGTGGTCGCCGACGACGTCGCCGCGGCCGTCTCGCGTGCCCTCGCGCCCCTGCCGGCGGTGGTCGCGGCCGACCTCGAGCCCGGCCGGCGCGCCGAGCTCGCGGTGGTCGTGACGCTCGTCGACGGCCTCGACCGCGCAGCGCTCGAGGGCACGGTGGCGCGGATCAACGCCGCGCTCGCGGCGGACGAGACCGTCGCCGAGCGCGTCGACTCCCTCGAGCTGCGCCTGCGCCGCGCGTCCTGACCCGCGGGCTCAGCGCCGCGCGACCGCCGTCACGGACGTGGCGAGCGCGTCGGCGACCGCCTTCACGGCCAGCGCGGCACCGATCGACACGAGCGCGGTGGCCGCGACGAGCTGCCCGCCGAGGATCACGCGGTTGAGGTCGAGCGCGGGTCGCCAGTGCGCGCCGTGCTCGTCGATCACGTAGACGCCCACCGGCCGGACGACGGCGCCGTAGCCGCCGCCCCCGCCGTGCCCGGCGCCGTACCCGCCGTGCGGCGCCGTGTCGTCGTCCTCGTCCTCCGCCTCGTCGCCCGACGCCCCCGCGTCGTCCAGGGCCTCGGCCCCGCGGCCGAACCGCTCGCGCACGCGGCGCGCCCAGTCGCCGACGGGCAGCGACCCGCCGCTCTCGCCGTCGCCGAGCCCGAGGCCGGTCGCCGCCCACACGCGGGCGACGGGCACGACGGTCACCCCGCCGCGCTCGTAGGCCTCGCCGAACACCCGGCGGACGGAGGACGTGTCGTTCGCCGACGACGTGAGGGTCGCCGGGTCGAAGCGCGGGACGTGAGCCATGGGGTGCCTCCCTGCGGTCGGACGGCGCCGTGCTCCGCGGCGCCCGGTCCGATCCTGCGTGCCGGGGGCGGGCCGGGTCCAGACCCCGGTCACCCCTCGGGCTGCGAGCACGTGGGCGCGGGGGAGACCTGCGACTCGTCGTCGAGGAGCGTGCGCAGCGTGCTGACGGGGACGACGAAGCTCGTGCCGTCCTCGCCGCGCGCGTACACGACGCCCGCGACGCGCCCCTGCGCGTCCAGCACCGGCGACCCCGACGAGCCGAGCTCGACGCGCGCGTCGGTGACGAGCACCTCGCCGACGTTCTCGTCGAGCGGGTCGCTCGTCATCCCGATGACGTTGCCCGTCGTCATCGTGAGCCGGCTCCCGCGCGGGTAGCCCACGACCGTGACCGACGCGCCGGGGGCCGGGTCGGCCGGGGCGAGCCCGCCGTACGCGGGCAGCGGGTCGACCGTGCGCACGAGCGCCAGGTCGGCCAGCGCGGTGGTGCTCGCGGTCTGCGCCCGCACGTCGCGCCCGTCGTACGTGCTGATCTGGAGGTCCGCCGACCCGGCGACGACGTGGCGGTTGGTCACGAGGGTGTGCGCGTCGATCGCGAAGCCCGACCCGGTCGACAGCGACCCGCAGCCGACGTTGCGGATGCGCACCGACATGCGCAGCGCGGCGTCGAACCCGTCGGGCGACAGGCCGTCGGCCGCGGACGGGGAGAACCCGGGCGCGGGCGTGACGTCCAGCGTCGTCGGCACGGGTCCGGGACGCGGGGGCAGCGACGCGCAGCCGACGAGTGCCAGCGCGGCGACCACCGCCACCACCGGCGCGACCGCGCGCCCGACCGTGCGCGGCGCCGCGTCCCCGCGCCTCACGGCTCGAGCTCGCTCTGGAGCTGCTCGTTCGCCTCCGTCGCCTGCCCGCACAGCGCGTCCACCTCGTCGCGGAACCGCCGCAGCGCCTCGGGCTCGTGCGCCTCCGCGCTGTCCATGTAGGCGATGAGCTGGCGCTGGCCGGCGATGCACGTGGCGAGCGCGGTCGCGACCTTGCCGGCGGCCTGCGAGACCCGCGCCTGGTAGTCGGCGAGCTGCTGCTGGGCGGCCGAGTCGTCACCGAGCTGCGCCTTCTCGTCGGCGAGCTCGGTGATCCGGTCCTGCGCGGTGGCGAGCTGCTCGCGGGTGTCCGCGATCACCTGCTGCGCGGACGCGAGGTCGCCCTGCGTGCGCGCGAGGTCGGCGGCGGCGCTCGCCGCGAGCTCCTGCCAGCTCTCGCTCGAGGCGCGCCACTCGTCGGTGGTCCGCCACAGGTACGTCACCAGGGCGGTCCCGGCGACGAGCGCGAGCCCGAGCAGCGTCGCGAGCACCGCGACGGCCCGCGACCTGCGGCGGCGCCGCGCGGCGGGTACCACGTCGGGCGACGCGTCGGGAGGCGGGGGAGGCCCGACGACGGGCGCGGGCTCGGGCGGCGGGGTCGACGGGCCGACGGGCGCGGGCGGCGGGGGAGGCGGGCCCGCGGTCGCGGGCTCGGCCTGCGGACCTGTGGGCGCGCCCGTCACGGGGCTGGCGCCGGGACGCGGTCCGGGACCGGGGGGCCGGTCCGTCGCGTCGGCAGGACCCTCGCCGGCCGGCGCGTCCGTCGCGGGCGCGTCGTCGTGGGCCGCCTCGGTGGCGCGCGCGACCCAGGCAGGGGTGCCGGACGGCCGCCCCCCGGTCCCGTGCGAGTCCTCCACCGGCACCCGCACAGGATAGGCGCGCGGTCCGGGGCACGCAGATGACGGGCGACAATGATGGGATGTCTTCGGTGTCCTACGGCTCCGTGCTGCGCCTGCCGCAGGTGGCGCGCCTGTACGTCGTCGCGTTCGTGTGCCGCATCCCCGCCGCCATGGTCGGGGTGGTCCTCACGCTGCACGTCGTCACGGCGCTCGACCGGGGCTACGGGCAGGCCGGGTTCGTGGCGGGCGCCTCGACGGTCGGCGTCGCGATCGGCGCGCCCTGGCGCGGGCGGCTCGTCGACCGCGTCGGCCTGCGCCGCGCGGTCGCGCCGTCGGTGGTCGTCGAGTCCGCCGTGTGGGTCCTGGCCCCGCACCTGGGCTACCACGCGCTCGTCGTCGCCGCGTTCGTCGCCGGGCTGTTCCTCGTGCCGGTGTTCTCCGTCGCGCGCCAGTCGCTCGCGGTGCTCGTGCCGCCCGCGCAGCAGCGCACCGCGTTCGCGCTCGACTCCGTGCTCGTCGAGGTGACGTTCATGCTCGCGCCCGTCGTCGGCGTCCTGCTCGCGACGCAGGCGTCGACGACGACGGCCCTCACCGTCGTCGGCGTCGCGACCGTCGGCGGCGGCGTCCTCCTCATGTGGGCGGACCCGCCCACGCGCTCCGCGCGCCCGACCCCCGTGCTGCCCGCCCGGCTGGAGCCGCCCGCCCAGGGCCTCGGCGCCGCGGCGCCCGCCCGCACGCGCGTCGTCACACCCGAGCTCGTGGTCCTGCTCGTCGCCGCGGCGGCCGCCTCGTTCGTGCTCATCGGCACCGACGTCTCGCTCGTCGCGTCGCTCAACGACGCCGGGCGGCCCGGTGACGTCGGCTGGATGGTCGCGCTGTGGGCCGGCGGCTCGGTCGTCGGCGGCCTCGTCCACGGCGCCCGGACGAGCTCGCCGCCGCCGCTCGCGCTCGTCGTGCTCCTCGCGCTCGCGGTGGTCCCCGCGGCGTTCGCGCCCGTGCCGGTGTGGCTGGCGGTCGCGGTGTTCGTCGCCGGCCTGCCGTGCGCCCCGACGCTCGCGTCGATCAACGCGACGCTCGTGCGCATCGCACCCGAGGAGCGGCGCGGCGAGGTCATGGGGTGGTCCGGGACCATGTCGACCGTCGGCAACGCCCTCGGCGCCCCGCTGTGCGGGTGGGTCATCGACCAGGGCGGGGCCGGCGGCGGGTTCCTCACCGCCGCTGTGGTGGGCGGCGGCGTCGCGGCCGCCGGGCTCGTCGTGCAGCGCGCGGTCCGCGGCCGGCGGGCCCGGCGCGCGGACGTCGACGCGCCCGCCTGAGCGCCCGCCGGCTCAGCTCACGGGGCCGGTGAGCTTCTCCCCGGGGCCCTCGCCCGGCGCGTCCGGGAACGGCGACGCCTCGCGGAACGCGAGCTGCAGCGAGCGCAGGCCGTCGCGCAGCGAGCGCGCGTGCTGGTTGCCGATGTCCGGCGCCGACGCCGTCACGAGCGCGGCGAGCGCCGTGATGAGCTTGCGGGCCTCGTCGAGGTCCAGGTACTGCGCGCCCGCGCCGTCGGGGCCGTCCTCCGCGAGGCCGCACTTCACGGCGGCGGCGCTCATGAGGTGCACGGCGGCGGTCACGATCACCTCGACCGCGGCGACCTCCGCGATGTCGCGGGTCGCGTCTCGGGTGTGGTCGTGGGGCGTGGCCTCGTCGGTCATGGCGCCCATCCTCGCACCCGCCGCCGGGCGCGCTCGGCGCGCGGCGGCGCGTGCCGCACGTGGCGTGCGTCTCGGCCCCGGACGCGGACGACCCCCGCACCCGGTCGGGGTGCGGGGGTCGGGGTCACCGGCTCGTGGCCGGTGACGTCTGCATCCGTGACCGGCCGTCGGGCGGACGACCGGACGCGCGGTCAGGCGACCGGCGTGGCCTCGGCGACGGGGGTGACACCGGCGAGCGCGGCGCGCAGCGCAGCACCCAGGCCCGCGTCGACGTGCGTCCAGTACTGGATCGCGCGCTCGCGGATCTCGGGGTTGCGCACGGCGCCGACGTGACCCGTGACCGTCGCGAGGAACCGGCCGCGCGCCTCGTCGTCGAACACCTCGCGGTAGAGGGTGCCCGCCTGGCCGAAGTCGTCGTCCTGCTCGTGCAGCGTCGCCGCCGCGCGCGTCAGGTCGCCGTCCGACTCCCAGCCGCCGTCGGTCGCGCGGGTCGGGTCGGCCGCCGGGCCGCCGACCGAGTTCGGCGCGTAGACCGGGGTCGAGGCCGACTCGAAGTGGTAGCGCGCCGCGCCGTCCTTCGAGTACGAGTGCACCGGGGACTTCGGGGCGTTGACCGGCAGCTGCGCGTGGTTCGTGCCGACGCGGTACCGGTGGGCGTCCGCGTAGGAGAAGATCCGCGCGAGCAGCATCTTGTCGGGGCTGGCCGCGATGCCGGGCACGAAGTTGCTCGGCGCGAACGTGGCCTGCTCGATCTGCGCGAAGTAGTTCTCCGGGTTGCGGTTGAGCTCCATCACGCCGACCTCGACCAGCGGGTAGTCCGCGTGCGGCCACACCTTGGTGAGGTCGAACGGGTTGAAGCGGTAGGTCTTGGCGTCCTCGTACGGCATGACCTGGACCGACAGCGTCCAGCGCGGGAAGTCGCCGGCCTCGATGTGCTCGTACAGGTCGCGGATGTGGACGTCCGCGTCCGAGCCGGCGAGCTGCGCGGCCTCGTCGGCCGTGAGGTTCTTGATGCCCTGCTGGGTCTTGAAGTGGTACTTGACCCAGAACCGCTCGCCCGCGGCGTTGATCCACTGGTAGGTGTGCGAGCCGAACCCGTCCATGTGGCGCCACGACGCCGGGATGCCGCGGTCGCCCATGAGCCAGGTCACCTGGTGCGCCGACTCGGGCGACAGCGTCCAGAAGTCCCACTGCATGTCGTTGTCGCGCAGGTGCGAGCCCGGCAGGCGCTTCTGCGAGTGGATGAAGTCGGGGAACTTGATGCCGTCGCGGATGAAGAACACCGGGGTGTTGTTCCCGACGAGGTCGTAGTTGCCCTCGGACGTGTAGAACTTCAGCGCGAAGCCGCGCGGGTCGCGCCACGTGTCGGGGGAGCCGAGCTCGCCCGCGACCGTCGAGAAACGCGCGAGCATCTCGGTGCTGGCGCCCGGCTGGAACACCGCGGCGCGGGTGTACGCCGAGACGTCACCGGTCACGGTGAACGTGCCGAACGCGCCGCCGCCCTTGGCGTGCACGACGCGCTCCGGGACGCGCTCCCGGTTGAACTGCGCGAGCTTCTCGACCAGGTAGTGGTCGTGCAGGACGATCGGGCCGTCGGCGCCGACCGACAGCGCGTGCGCGTCGGACGCGACCGGAGCGCCGGAGTTCGTCGTGGTGGGGGGCACGTGAGACATGGATGTCCTTCCGGGGTGGGCGTGCTGTCGCGCCCGGCGGTGGCCGGCGCGTGACGGACCCGCGGCGCGCTGGGCGCGACGCGGACGGGTGGGGGGCGGGTCAGACGGTCTGCGGCTCCGCGGCGGCGGTCGCGCGGCAGTCCGCGCACACGCCCCAGAACGTCACCTCGGCGACCTCGATCGCGAAGCCGGACCCGGGGGCGGGCTCGAGACAGGGCGCCTCGCCGACGACGCAGTCGACGTCCTCGACGGCGCCGCACGAGCGGCACACGACGTGGTGGTGGTTGTCGCCGACGCGGCGCTCGTAGCGCGCGGGATGCCCCGCGGGCTCGATGCGCCGGACGATGCCCGCCTGGGTGAGGGCCGCGAGGACGTCGTAGATCGCCTGGACGGAGACCGACGGCATGCGGCTGCGGACGCCGCGCAGCACCGCGTCGGCGTCGGCGTGCGGCGAGGCGCTCAGCGCCTCGAGCACGGCGAGCCGCGGGGCGGTGACGCGCAGGCCGCGGCTGCGCAGCAGGTCGGTGTCGTCCACGGGCAGAAGCCCATCACACAATCTGGAATGATTCAAGTATTGGAACGAGTCCAGGCACGGCGTGTCGTGGCGTCCCGCTCCAGGTCAGGCCCCTCGTCGGGGTGCGGGGCGGGCCGCGCGCCCTGGGGGCCGGTTCGTCGGCGGGTCGCGGTCTGGTAGTCTTGCCAACCGACTGACCTGTGCCGTGCCCGAGATCCGCGAGGACCGAGGGACCGGCCAGGTGCACAAGTGGAGTCCCTCCCACCTTGGTCCCGACCGTCCGGCGCGAGCCGGCGACAGGGTCCGGGTCACGGTCTACGACGAGCGTCGTCCCGGTTCGCGCCGGAAGGATGGGCGTCGTGCGTGCGCACGCCCGTCGTGCGCCGGAACCGACCAAGGCCTCCACCTGTGCCCAGGGTGGAGGCCTTCTTCGTCCCCGGCGGTCAGTCACGACGAACCTGGAGGAGCACCCATCAGCGAGCCCCGCATCAACGATCGGATCCGCGTCGCCGAGGTCCGCCTGGTCGGCCCTGCCGGCGAGCAGGTCGGCATCGTCCGCGTGGAAGACGCACTGCGCCTGGCCCAGGACGCCGACCTCGACCTGGTCGAGGTCGCCCCCGACGCCCGCCCGCCCGTGGTCAAGATCATGGACTACGGGAAGTACAAGTACGAGGCGGACATGAAGGCCCGCGAGGCCCGGCGCAACCAGGCCAACACGGTCCTCAAGGAGATCCGTTTCCGGCTCAAGATCGACCCGCACGACTACGGCACCAAGAAGGGCCACGTCGAGCGCTTCCTCAAGGCCGGGGACAAGGTCAAGGTCATGATCATGTTCCGTGGCCGCGAGCAGTCGCGCCCGGAGATGGGCTTCCGCCTCCTGCAGCGCCTCGCCGCCGACGTGGCCGAGTTCGGCTTCGTCGAGAGCGCGCCGAAGCAGGACGGTCGCAACATGATCATGGTGCTCGGGCCGACCAAGAAGAAGGCCGAGCAGCGCCAGGAGCAGCGTCGTCAGGCGCAGGCCGCGGCGGCTCGCGACGCCAACGCCAAGGCCGCGCAGGCCGCGGCGAGCGACGAGGCACCCGCCGAGAAGCCCGCGGCGGCCCCCGCCGCAGCTGCTCCGGCTCCGGCGCCCGCGCCGGTCGAGGCGGCGCCGCAGACCGAGGAGACGCCCGCCCCGGCGGCTCCCGCCGCGCCGGAGCAGGCAGCCGCGCCCAAG
>Ga0182792_1000409_pt1 | contig 41268 bp, 31 predicted proteins | sample Passage237B_FD_130497 | JGI IMG/M metagenome (GOLD analysis project Ga0182792, IMG submission 130497) | Cellulose adapted compost microbial communities from Newby Island Compost Facility, Milpitas, CA, USA - Passage2 37B (version 2) (version 2) ...
GCCGGCCCCCTCGATCGGGATCTGCGCCAGTTCGGCCAGCTCGGGGCGGGCGGGAGCCGGCGCCGGCTCGGGCTCCGCCTGCGGAGCGGGCACGGCGGCGGGCGGCGCGGCCATCGGCTGGCCGGCGTTCATGGACAGGAAGGCATCGATGTCGCTGTCGCTGATCGTGATGCGGTCCTCGACGAAGCGCTGGCGCAGGATGTCGTCCTGGATCTGCGAACGCAGCTCGGCGCGGTAATCGTTCCAGTTCATGCCGCTGTTGGCGATTTCCTTTTGCAACTGGTCGACCGAGATGCGGTTGCGCTGGGCGATGGTCTGCACCGCATGGTCGACCTGTGCGTCGGACACGCGGATGCCGACGCGCCTGGCCTCGTGGTCCTGGAGGGCGGCGTTGATCATCTGCTGCAGCACCTGGCGCCGCAGCACGGGCGCCTCGGGCACCGGGATGCGCTGCTGCTCCATCTGGCGGCGCACCTGGGCCGCCTTGGCATCGACCTGCGCGAGCGTGATGACTTCCTTGTCGACGATGGCGGCGATGCCGTCCACGAACTGCTCGGCCGCGGGGGCCGGTGCCGCCGGGGCGGGAGCCGGGCGGTTCGCCTGCTTGCCGGCCGCCAGAGCGGGCGCGGACACCCAGGCGCCCAGCACGATGGCCAGCGCCAGGGCGCGGGCGGGATGACGCAAGCCAGACATCATTCGTACCTCTCGAAAACGGTTTTTTCAGGCGTATGGGGAGTGACGGGCTGGTAGCCGATGACGCGATCGGTCAACAGGGACATGGGGTCGGTGCCGAGCGAACCCAGGCCGACGAGTTCCAGCTGCAGGAACAGCGCGGTATTGGTCTTCTGGGCCGACACCGCATAGCGCTGCATCACCACGCGCGCGGCCCAGCCGCCGTCGCCCCGGTACTCCAGGCCCATGATGGACTGCGTGTTGCGCTTTTCGGCCAGTGAATAATCGTACCGCCCCACTCCGTACCAGCGCCGGGACAGCGGCCACTGGGCGCTCAGGCTGACCTGCTCGCGGGTTGTGGGGACCGTGCCCGAAGGCAGCACCCCGTAGGGGTCGGCATAGCTGTTGACGTCGCGCTCGTAGCGATAGGACAGCGACACCGTCGCCAGGCGTTTCGGGGTCCAGCGCACGCCGCTGCTGAGCCGGTTGCGCTTCTGGGTCTCGTGGTCGAACAAGCCGTCGAAATACACCGAGAACTTGTCGGTGAGCGCCGCCTTGGCGCCGACGAGGTAGTCCGACTGGGTATCGATGCGGGGCGTTTCGCTGGACAGCGTCACGCGCTGGTTGTCGAAATAGAAGCGCTGGGCGAGCGACAGGGAAAGACGCTCGAAGCCGGTGTCGGCGTCCAGCCAGCGGCTCGTCAGGCCGACGGTGAGCTGGTTGGCGTTGGCGATGCGGTCCCAGCCGCCGCTGAAGATGTTTTCATCGAAGGCCTGCTGGTAGTTGAAGGTGGCCAGGCCCGTGTCGAAGACGGGCAGGTCGTCCTGGTCGCGATATGGCACGTACAGGTAGTACAGGCGCGGCTCGAGCGTCTGGATGGCGGCATTGCCGAACAGCGACGCGTCGCGCTCCAGCGTCAGCCCGGTATCGACCGAGGCGATCGGCAGGATCCGCGACTGGCTGCGGGGACGGCCGGCGAATTGCTCCATGCCCGGTGTGCTCGCGAACCATTCCGTTTCGTACTGGCTCATGTGCAGGCCGACCTTGGGCGTCAGGTAGGCCCAGGGCAGCACGAAGGGGCGCGCGATCGAAGTGTAGGACGTCAGCCGCGTGCCGTTGGGCATCAGGCGCTGGCCGGATTGCTCGGGGAAGGCGTCGCCGTGGTAGATCGGCGCGACGAAACGCGTGGCCGTGTTCGTGGAGACCACGTCCAGGCCATGCCAGCCGTAGCGCTGCGCGGTGAAGCTGAGCCTGGGCAGCATGTCGTAGGGCGGCGCCAGGAAGGACCCGGTGCTGTCCTGCAGGGTCTGGTAGCGGTAGAACTGCAGGTAGCCGGACAGGTAGTGGCCGTCGGCCCAGGACAGCATCGCCTGGCTGGGCATGTAGGTGATGGCCGCGTCCGTCAGGCCGAAGGACGAGAAATCGCGGAAGTAGTTGTCGTCCGAAACCTTGCGCGCGTCCAGGTAGGCACTGAATCCCTTGCCCAGCGTCTGGGTATGCTGCACCGAATACATCCAGCGCTTGTCGCCGGTCTGGCGGTCGCGCATGATGTAGGTGCCGAACAGCTCGGAATGCGACAGGGAGCTCATGTGCCGGAATTCCGTGCCCAGCAGCAGGCCGCGCTTGCTGAGATAGCGCGGCGACAGCGTGGCATCGTAGTTCGGCGCCAGATTCAGGTAGTACGGGGTCGTGATCTCGATCCCGCCATTGCTCGACGTGCCGTAGGTGGGCAGCAGGAAACCGGACTTGCGGTCCCGGCCGAGCGGGAACGTCAGGTAGGGCGAATACAGGATGGGCGCGCCCTTGAAGTACAGCACGCCGTTGCGCGCCGCGCCCTCGTTCTCGTCCAGGTACAGGTCGACGCGGCTGGAATCGATGTACCAGGCCGGATCGGGGCCGGTCCAGCCGCTGTAGCGCACGTTCTTCAGGCGCATGTGCTGGCGGCTCAGGATTTCCGCCTCGTCGGCCTTGCCGACGCCAGCCGAGCCGCCCAGCCAGAAGCGCGGCTGCTCGATCATGCCCTTTTGCGTATCGACGTTGTAGCGCAGATGCGGGCCGCGCACGATATTGCCGTCGCGAATCACCAGGCCGTTGCCGCGGACATCGGCCTCGCCCGTGGACTGCAGGTAATCGATGCGGTCGCCCTTGATCACGGAATCCAGCCGGCGGACCTGGGCATCGCCGCGCAGGATCACCCGCCCGTCGGCGTCGCGCTGGATGTCGTCGCCGATCAGGAACGACGGCAAGGCGTCGTCTTTCAGGCCGGGATGCAGCCGCAGGCTGCCGACCATCCGCATACCGTCCGCATCCGGCGAGGGCTGCGCCGCAAGGGCCGGCGCCGAAAGGCACAGGCCCAGGAAGATGATGCGACCGATCCAATGCGCCAAGACCCGGTTCCCCGAAATGGTTGAAAGAGACGACCGATCGGCCCACCCGCGACGACCAGCGACCCAGTATTATAGAGAAGAAGCCGGGCCGCATCGTGTCCCGTCCCATCCGTCTTTCGTCCCATCTCCGAGTTTTCGCCGAATCCCGCGCATGAACCCTACCCCCACTCCGGATTCCCGCCTGGAAGCGCTGCGCCGCTGGCTGGACCAGCACGCCGGCCGCCTGGGCCTGGCACCGGACAGCCTCGCCCCCGTCTCCGGCGACGCCAGCTTCCGCCGCTACTTCCGCCTGCAGGCCGCCGGCGGCACCCTGATTGCCATGGACGCTCCTCCTCCCCACGAGGATTGCACGCCATTCGTCCGCATCGCGGGCCTGCTGGCGCGGGGCGGACTGCGCGTTCCCGACATCCTGGCCCAGGATCTCGACCAGGGCTTCCTGCTGCTGTCCGACCTGGGCGACCGCACCTTCTACGATGCCTTGCGCGATGGCCTGGACCAGGACGAGGCCGCCCTGCAGCGGCATTACCGGGGCGCGCTGCGCGCCCTGGTCGCGCTGCAGCGTTGCCCCGCCGACGGGCTGCCGCCCTACGACGAGCCCCGCCTGCTCGAAGAACTGGCCGTCTTTCCCGAGTGGTACCTGCGCACCCACCTGGGATACACCCCCGATGCAGCCGCCGATGCGGCGCTGGCGGACATCTTCCGCCTGCTGGCGCAGCGCGCGGCGGCCCAGCCGCGCGTCCTCGTGCACCGCGACTTCCACTCGCCCAACCTGATGCTCGGCCCGGACGAGCTGGATCCGGCGCCCGGCATCATCGACTTCCAGGACGCCCTGGACGGCCCGATCAGCTACGACATCGCCTCGCTGGCCCTGGATGCCCGCACCACCTGGGACGAGGCACGCCAGCTCGACTGGGCCATCCGCTACTGGGAATACGCCCGGGCGGCGGGCCTGCCCGTTCCGGACGACTTCGCCCGCTTCCACGTCGACTACGAATGGATGGGGCTGCAGCGCAACCTGCGCATCCTGGGCGTCTTTGCCCGCCTCTCGCACCGGGACGGCAAGCACCACTACCTGGACCACATGCCGCGCGTGCAGGCCTACGTGCGCCAGGTGGCGGGCCGCTATGCCGTCTTCCGCCCCCTGCTGCGCCTGCTGGACCAGGCCGAGCGCGTGCCGCAGGCCGACGGATATTCTTTCTGATGCGCGCCATGATCCTGGCCGCCGGGCGCGGCGAACGCATGCGCCCGCTGACCGACACCTGTCCCAAGCCCCTGCTGCCGGTGGGCGGACGCCCCCTGATCGCCTGGCACCTGGAACGCCTGGCACGGGCGGGCATCACCGACATCCTGGTGAACCACGCCTGGCTGGGCGAGCGCATCGAGGCCGCGCTGGGCGACGGCCAGGCATACGGCGTACGGCTGCGCTATTCCGCCGAATCCCCCGCCCTGGAAACGGCGGGCGGCATCGCGCGCGCCCTGCCCTTCTTCCAGGACCGTCCCTTCCTGGTCGTGAACGGCGATGTCTGGTGCGACTGGGATCCTGCCCGGGCGATCCGGATCGCGGCCGGCTGGCCGGCCGGACGACTGGCCCATCTGGTCCTGGTGGACAACCCCGATCACCACCCCGAAGGCGATTTCATGCTGCAGGCCGACGGGTTCGTCGCGCCGCGCCCGGTATCCGACGGCCCGAGCAAAGATGCGCCGCTCCGGGCGGCCCACGCACCGGCCCCCGCGCTCACCTTCGCCGGCATCGGCCTTTATCATCCGGCCCTGTTCGCCGCCACGGAAGCAGACCGCCCCGCACCGCTCGCTCCGCTGCTGCGCCAGGCCATGGCAGCGCATGCCGTGAGCGGCGAGCGCCACGCGGGGCGCTGGGTCGATGTCGGCACGCCCGCGCGCCTGGCGGCGCTGGACGCCGCGCTTTCCGGGCAGGCATCCGGCACCCGCGCACAGACGCACTGACCACATCCGTCAAATCGCAACCGGATGTAGGCACACTCCCTGGGATGGCGCGAAACCGTTTATCCTAATTGGTTTCGCACCCGCGTCCGCACGCGGCGCACCACGCACGCATCAAGGAATCCAGGAATTTCGTCATGTCGCTTGGCCCCAAACGCCCCACCTTCAAGCCCACGCCCTATGGCTACACCCGCCGCAGCCGCGGGATCCCCCGCTGGCTGCTGCTGCTGATCACCGGCGCGATCCTGGGTGCCGGAGGCGTGCTGTTCCTGCAGCGCAGCTACGGGCCGCAGCGCCTCACGGTAGAGCAATCCGAACAGCTGCGCACGGACCTGAACACGGCCAACCTGGAAAACCAGCGCCTGTCCGTCGAATCCGAAAAGCTCAAGGTCCAGATCAAGCAGGCGCGGCAGGACCAGCAGGAACAGGCCGCCCGCGCCGAGCAACTGCGCAAGCAGGCCGCCGACATGCAGGCCGGCGTCGCCAGCCTGATCCAGGCCATCCCCCCCGATCCGCGCGGCTCCACGCCGGGGATCCGCGGCGCCGACATGATCGTCGACGACGGCGGGGTGGATTACCACATCCTGCTGATCCAGGACTTGCCTGAAGGCCAGTCCGAAGTCCCGGCCCTGCGCGGCCAGGTCAAGCTGATCGCCCAGGGCACGTATCCCAACGGCAACACCGCCTATGTCGACCTTGCCGAGCAGCCCCTGGACATGGGCCGCTACATCGTCGTCGAGGGCCGGGCCGAACTGCCGAACAAGGCCTTCCGCCCACGCCAGATCACCATCCAGGTCATCCCCGAAGGGTCCGACAAGGTCATCGCCACGCGCACCTTCCGCGTCACCGCCGCGCGCTGAGACCGAAGCCCCGGCCGTTCCGGGGATCCGGCATCAGGCCACGTGCTGCAGGAAGTCCTTCAGCCGCTGGCTGGGGGGCTGGCTGAGCAGGGTGGCGGGATCGCCGTCCTCGGCGATCTTGCCGCCGTCCATGAAGATCAGCCGGCTGCCCACCTTGCGGGCGAACTCCATTTCATGGGTGACCACGATCATGGTCATGCCCTCTTCGGCCACGTCCTGCATCACCTTCAGGACTTCGTGGCGCAATTCAGGATCCAGCGCCGAGGTCGGCTCGTCGAACAGCATCAGCAGCGGCTTGATGGCGAGCGCGCGGGCGATCGCCACGCGCTGCTGCTGGCCGCCCGACAACTGGCCCGGATAATGGCCGGCACGCTCGGCCAGCCCCACCTTGGACAGCAGCTCCAGCGCCTGCTCGCGGGCCTGGGCGCGGGGCGTGCCGCGGGTGTGGATGGGGCCGAACATGACGTTCTCGAGCGCGGTCAGCTGGGGAAACAGATTGAACTGCTGGAACACCATGCCGGCCTCGCGGCGCAGTTCGCGCACCTGGGCCGGCGGCCCGAGGACGCTGTGGCCATTGACGATGATGTCCCCGCCCTGGATGGTTTCCAGCACGTTGATGCAACGCAGGAACGTGGACTTGCCCGACCCGGACGGGCCGACCACGACCACGACCTCGCCCGCCTCGATGCTCAGGTCGATGCCGTCGAGCACGATGTTGTCGCCGAAGCGCTTGGTGACGTTCTTGAATTCGACGATGCTCATACGATGCGCGTCCTGTGTTCGATGAATTTCAGCGCCAGCGCGATGCACCCCGTCATGATCAGATAGATCACCGCGACCGCGCCCCAGATTTCCACGGCGCGGAAATTGCCGGCAATGATTTCCTGGCCCTGGCGGGTCAGCTCGGCCACCCCGATCACGATGAACAGGGACGAATCCTTGAGGCTGATGATGCACTGGTTGCCCATGGTCGGGATCATGCGCCGCAGCGCCACCGGCCCGATGATGCGGGCCAGGATCTTGTGGAACGGCAGGCCCATGGCCTGGCCCGCCTCGTACAGGCCCTTGGGCACCGACTGCAGGCCGGCGCGCACGATCTCGGCGATATAGGCGCCCGAATTGATCATCAGCGTCACGGTCGCGGCCGTGAAGCCGTCGATGCGCAGGCTCACCAGCAGCGGCAGGGCAAAATAGATGAACATGACCTGGACCACGATCGGCGTGCCCCGGATCACCAGGATGTAGACCTGGGCCAGGAAGGACAGCACCAGCGGAATCCGGGACAGGAAGCGCCACGCCAGCAGGACCAGCACCACCAGCCGCAGGCCCCACCAGACCTCGCCGGGCACGCCGGCCAGGGGGCCGTCGCCCAGCCAGGACGCCAGCCGCAGCAGGAGCACGGCAGCCACCAGGACCACGATGCCCCAGCCCAGGGTGCGGCGGGTCACGGGCACCGGCACGTACGTCACCACGACGCCGGACAGGGCGCCGATGATCGTGCCGCCGACCAGGCCGAGCAGGGTGATCTGGATCGTCATCCAGGAACCGGCCATCAGGTCGGGCCAGGCTGCCCAGATGGCGGACCATTCAAAAGTCATGGCCTTTCTCCATGAAGTTCGGCATCCGCACGGCGGACGCATGAAAAACGGCAACGGCGGCCGGACGCATGCATCCGGCCGCCGCCGTCGGATCGACCGCTTGCGCTCAGTTCACGGCGCTGGCTTTCTTGCCGAACCAGGTTTCATACAGCTTGTCGTAGGTGCCGTTGGACTTCAGCTCGCCCAGGGCCTTGTTGACGACGGCGACCAGTTCGCTGCCCTTGGGGAAGGCGATGCCGTAGAAGTCGCCGCTCTTGAGGGAACCGACGACCTTGACCTTGCCGTTGCCGGCGGTCTTGGCGTAGTACTGGACGTTGGGCGTATCGTGCACCACGGCATCCACGCGGCCGGTGGCCAGCTCCAGGAAGGCGTTGTCGATGTTCGGGAAGAGCTTGAGCTTGGCCGACGGCACGTTGGCCTTCATGTAGTCCACCGTGGCGGTGCCGATCTTCACGGCGACCGTCTTGCCTTCCAGGTCTTTCGCGGTCTGGATGGGGCTGTCGCTGGCAACCAGGATCGCCAGGCCGGACTCATAGTAGGGCTCGGAGAAGTCGATGACCTTGGCGCGGTCCTCGCGGATGGTGATCCCGGCCAGGGCCACGTCCACGTTGCGCGTCTGCAGGCCCGGGATGATGCCGTTGAAATCCATCGGCTGCAGGCGGTATTTCAGGCCGGCCTGCTTGGCGATGGCTTCCCACAGCTGGATGTCGAAGCCGGTGTACTTGCCGTCCTGCTTGAACTCGAAGGGCACGAAGGCCGTGTCGGTCGCGACGATCAGGTCCTTTGCGGATGCCTGGGTCATCGGCAGTGCCAGGGTAAGAGCCAGCCCGGCGAGGGCGGCCTTGAAGGTCTTGGACAGCTTCATGTGAGGGTCTCCTTGTGGGATTCGTCTGCTGCGGCCGATTTACCGCGTCCTTGTGAATCTTAACTGAAATGCCCGGGATTCCCGCGATCCGGACCGCGGAAATCCCGGGCATGCGCCTGGATTCTCGGGAAATCCCCTAAGCCTGGCAGGGGAATCCGCCCGCCCCGCCGCGCGGGGACCGGGCCATGGCATCAGAACGCGGGAACGATGGCGCCCTTGTAGTGCTCCAGGATGTAGTCGCGGACCTTGGCGGTGTGCAGGGCGTCGACCAGCTTGCGGATCGCGGGATCGTCCTTGCGATCGGCGCGGGTCACCACGATGTTGGCGTAGGGGGAGTCCTTGTCCTCGATGAACAGGGCGTCCTTGACCGGGTTCAGGCCGGCTTCCAGCGCATAGTTGGTGTTGATCAGCGCCACGTCGACGTCGGGCAGCACGCGCGGCAGCGTGGCGGCTTCCAGTTCGCGGAACTTCAGGTTCTTGGGGTTTTCCGTCACGTCACGCGCGGTCGCCAGGATGTTGGCCGGATCCTTCAGCTTGATCAGGCCTTGCTTCTGCAGCAGCAGCAAGGCGCGCGCGCCGTTCGAGGGATCGTTCGGGATGGCGATCTGGGCGCCGTCCTTCAGGTCCTTGATGTCCTTGATCTTCTGCGAGTAGGCGCCGAAGGGCTCGACATGGACCAGGCCCACCGACACCAGCTTGGTGTCGTGTTCCTTGTTGAAGGAATCCAGGTAGGGCTGGTGCTGGAAGAAGTTGACGTCGATCTGCTTGTCGGAAACCTGCAGGTTCGGCTGGACGTAATCGGTGAACACCTTGATGTCCAGGTCCACGCCTTCCTTGGCCAGGTCGGGCTTGACGAATTCCAGCAGCTCGGCGTGCGGCACGGGAGTGGCCGCCACGGACAGCTTGGCCGCCTGCGCCGGGGCGGCGAAGGCCAGGGGCAATGCCAGCGCCAGGACCGGCGCGAATTTCTTGAACATGAGAGATCTCCTGAATCTAGGAACTACCGTCTGTTGAGCCTGGCTACCCAGCGGTCGCCAAACACTTGGAAAACCTGGACCATGATCACCAGGATCACGACCGTGACCGCCATGACGTCGCCCTGGTAGCGCTGATAGCCGTAGCGCACCGCCAGGTCGCCCAGGCCGCCGCCGCCGATCACTCCCGACATGGCGGAATAGCCGACCAGGGTGATGGCGGTGACCACGATGGCCGCCAGGATGCCGGTGGTTGCTTCCGGCAGCAGCGCCCACAGCACCGTCTGGCGGGATGTGGCGCCCATGGCGCGGCAGGCTTCGCTAACGCCCGGGTCCAGTTCGCGCAGCACGTTCTCCACCAGCCGGGCGAAGAACGGCGCCGCGCTGGCCACCAGCGGCGGGATCGAGCCCTGCACGCCCAGCGCCGTCCCGACCACCAGTCGGGAAAACGGGATCATCACGATCAGCAGGATCAGGAACGGCACCGAGCGCAGCACGTTCACGACGAACGCGACCGTCTGGTACACGATGCGATTGTCCATGGCCTGCCCCGGGCTGGACAGGAACAGCAGCACGCCCACCGGCAGGCCGATCAACACGGTGAACAGCAGGGAAAAGCCCGTCATCAGCAAGGTGTCGATCGTGGCTTCGCCGATCATCCACCAGTCCACATTCGCCATCATGGCCGCAATACCTCGTAATCGACGCCCGCCGCGTCCAGCGCCGGAGCAAGCGCTTCCAGGGCGGCGCCGGAACCCTCGGCCGCCACGACCAGCTGGCCGTAGGGCGTGTCCTTGATCCGTCCCACGGAGCCCTGCAGGATGCTCAGGTCCAGGCCCAGGTCTCGGCTCAGGCGGCTGAGCAGCGGAGTGGCCGTGCTGTCGCCGCGGAAACTGAGACGCAGCAGGCGGCCCGCCACCCCTTGCGCCAGGGTCCGCCAGCCTTCGCCGCCGTCCAGACCGCTTTCGGACAGCAGCGCGCGCGTCGCGTCGTGCCGCGGATGCAGGAACACTTCGAGCACCTGCCCGGTCTCGACGATGCGGCCGCCCTCGATGACCGCCACCCGGTCGCAGACCGCCCGGATCACGTCCATGCCGTGCGTGATCAGCACGATCGTGAGCCCCAGGCGCTGATTGATGTCGCCCAGCAGGCGCAGGATGGACTGGGTGGTTTCGGGATCCAGCGCCGAGGTCGCCTCGTCGCACAACAGCAGGCGTGGCTTGCTGGCCAGCGCGCGCGCGATGCCCACGCGCTGCTGCTGGCCGCCGGACAGCTGGCCCGGATACTTGTGTGCCTGGTCGGACAGGCCGACCAGGTTCAGGACCTCGCGGGCGCGCGCCTCGCGGTCGGCGCGCGGCATGCCCGACAGACGCAGCGGAAAGCAGACGTTGTCCATTACCGTGCGCGAGCGCAGCAGGTTGAAGTGCTGGAACACCATGCCCACCGAGCGCCGGTACTCGCGCAGCTGCGCGTCGGAAAATGCCGTGATGTCGCGCCCATCCACGCGCACGCTGCCCTCGGTGGGGCGTTCCAGCAGGTTGAGCATGCGGATCAGGGTGCTCTTGCCCGCGCCCGAACGCCCGATGATGCCGAAGACTTCGCCTTCGCGGATGTTCAGGTTGACGTCGACGAGGGCGTTCACCGCGCGGCCGGCGGACTCGTACGTCTTACGAATGTTCTCGAGATCGATCAAGATACGTGGTCAATGAAAAGATGGCGTCCCGGATCAACGGGATGCGAAACAGGAATTTACCATGCGGATTTGACAGATTATGCCGATAACATATTACCTGGAATTATGAAGAATCCCCCTGGACCGACGACGGGCTAGAATCCAGGCATCCCCATCGCATCCTGTTCCAAGGGGGCCGCATGCCGCAAGACGAGCCGTCCGAAGTCCTTGCCTTCCTGTCCGGGCGTCTGCGCGCCTCCGGCGAAGGCGCCCCCGAAACGATCCGGACGCATATTTCCGTCCTGCTGCTGGGCGGCGATCGGGTCTACAAGCTCAAACGCGCGATCCGGCTGCCCTACCTGGATTTTTCCACCCCCGAACTGCGCCTGGAGGCCTGCCGCCGCGAAGTGTCGCTCAACCGGCGCACGGCCCCGGCACTGTACCTGGGCGCGCGGCGCATCACCCGGGAAGCCGACGGCGCGCTGGCGCTCGACGGCCGGGGCGAACTGGTGGATGCTGCGGTCGAGATGCGACGCTTCGCCGAAGACACCCTGTTCACCCGGCTGGCGCAGGCCGGCCGCCTGGACCGCCCGCTGCTGACCGCACTGGCCCGCACGATCGCCGCTTTCCATGCGCAAGCCGAACGCGTTCCCGGCGAAGACGGTGCCCAGCGCCTGCTCGAAGTGCTCGAGCTCAACGAACAATGCCCCGACATGGCCCCCGCGTTCGGCACCCGGCCCGTGGAAGCGCTGCGCGCCGCCCTGCGCTCGGCCTGGGGGCGGCACGCTCCACAGCTCGACGAACGAGCCCGCCGCGGCAGGGTGCGCCGCTGCCACGGCGACCTGCACCTGCGCAACCTGTGTCTCCTGGACGGCCAGCCGACCCTCTTCGATTGCATTGAATTCAGTGAATCGATCGCCACGATCGACGTGCTCTACGACCTGGCCTTCCTGCTGATGGACCTGTGGCAGGCCGGCCTGCGGGCCGAGGCGAACTGGGTGATGAATCGCTACATGGACGAAAGCGGCGACACCGAAGGCCTGCCGCTGCTGCCGTTCTTCATGGCGCTGCGTGCCTCGATCCGGGCGCAGGTCCTTTCCACCCAGGCGGCCCAGCCGGATGCAGCGCGGCGGGATCTCATCCCCCAGGCCCGCGCATACCTGGACCTGGCCATGGAACTCCTGCGCCCGGCTCCCGGGCGGCTGGTGGCGATCGGCGGACTGAGCGGTTCGGGAAAATCCACCGTGGCCGCGGCCATCGCACACCATGTGGGCGCGGCGCCGGGCGCCCGGATACTGTCCAGCGACCGCATCCGCAAACGCATCGCGGGCGTTGCGCCCGAAATCCCCCTGCCTCCCGACAGCTACACGCAGGAATCGTCCGACCGCGTCTACGCCACCCTGGTTGCGGAAGCCGGGCACACACTCGCCCTGGGCCATGCATGCATTGCCGATGCCGTGTTCTCACGGCAGGAAGAGCGCCGGGCCATCGGGCACTGCGCCGCGGAAGCGGGCGTGCCTTTTCACGGCATCTGGCTGGAAGCCGACCCGCACACGCTGGTCGCGCGCGTGCGCGGCCGCAGGAACGACCCGTCCGACGCCACCGAGGATGTCGTTCTCGCGCAAGTCCGGCGGCATGCCCGCCCCATGGGCTGGCACATGGTGCAGGCCGGAACGGACGGCGCGGCAACCCGGGCCGCAGTCCTGGCGGCGCTTGGCATCCCGCCGGAGGCTCGCGGCTGAGCCGTCCCGGGCACCGCCCGGAGAAAAGCAAAAGACAGGGAAGCGCGGCGGGGGGCGCCGGCCAATGCGCGGAAATACGGATTCACGGACCCGCGGCGCCGACCCACAATGACGAGAACAGGCACGGCGCAGTCCCCATGCGGGCGGCCGCCCGGGGCCCAGCCAGGCCCGGAAAACAGCACGCCTCCCGAAAGGGAGGCGCCATGTGCATGAAAATGCGGGAGAAATTCTGGTGGGTCGTGCGCGGCTCGAACGCGCGACCAACGGATTAAAAGTCCGGTGCTCTACCGACTGAGCTAACGACCCACGAAGCCTTTTATTTTGACATTGCATCAATATAGCGTCAAGTATCCGGAGATCGCGAGAGACCGTCCCATGCCCAACCCTTCCGCCCGCCCGCCCCTGCGGCTGCACATCCTGTCCGACCTGCACCTCAGCAGGCAGGGGCTGGAATTGCCCGACGTCGAGGCGGACATCACCATCCTCGCCGGCGACATCGCCCGCCCCCAGGCGGCCATGGACTGGGCCGGCCGAATCCCACGCCCCGTGCTTTACGTGCCGGGCAACCACGAGTTCTACGGCGGTCTCATCCCCGCCGTGCGCGCCGAACTGGCAGACCAGGCGCAAGCCCACGGCATCCGGCTGCTGGACCAGCAGGCGCTGGTGATCGACGGCGTGCGTTTCCTGGGCGCCACGCTATGGACGGATTTCGAGCTGTTCGGGGCCGAGCTGCGCGACCTGGCCATGGAACGCACCGCCGAATTCATGCGCGATTTCCAGGTCATCGGCAATGGCGACGGCACGCGTTTCACGCCCCGGGACGCCGCCGCGCTGTTTCGCGAACAATACGACTGGCTGGACGCCCAGCTGGACATCCCCCACCCGGGGCCGACGGTGGTGATCACCCACCATGCGCCCAACATGCGCAGCGTCCATCCGCGCTTTGCCGAATCGCTGATCAGCGCGGGGTTCGTGTCCGAGTGCGCCAGCCTGCTGAGCCGGGCCGACCTCTGGATCCACGGCCACACGCACGACAGCTTCGACTACGCGGTCTATGGCGCCCGCGTCGTCTGCAATCCGCGCGGCTACTGCCGCGACGGGGTGAACGAGAACCCGGATTTCGACCCGGGGCTGTGCATCAGCGTGCCCTGGAAATCCTGACCTCGGCCCCGCGGCGCTTGACCTCCAGGCCTTCGGACGGCAGGATGCGCAGGCCTTCCAGGCCCTTGATGTAGCTGGAACCCTGCATCTGCATGACGCGGATCTTGTTGCGCATGACCACCGGATTGTGTTCGGGCATGCCGAACATCCAGACCTCGTCCAGGATCCGGGCCGAATTGATCTCACCGGTATGCTGGGCGGCGGGCCCCAGGCACAGCATGTGGCCCTCGCGGCCGAACACCGGCAGCGTGTCCAGGCCCGGACGCACCGTCCAGCGGGTGCCGCCTTCGTAGCGCCAGCCCGTGTTCAGATCCCACCAGGCATCGCCCCGGGGCAGATAGACCTCGGTCACCCCGCCGGGCTGCATCACGGGAGCAACCAGCAGCGCCGGGCCCAGCAGGTACTGCGTGTCCCAGGCGTGGGCCTCGGGATCGGCCGGATAGGCCTGGGCCATCGACCGCTGCACCGGCAGGCCGGTGCGCACGGCGTCGTCGATGATGCCGGCCACATAGGGCAGCAGGCGGTAGCGCCATTGCAGCCAGTGCGCGACCAACGCACGCGTATCGGCGTCGAAGGCATCCGGCATCAGCGCCGGCAGCCCCTGGAAGCTGAAATTGGCGGAAAACACGCCCATCGCCAGCCAGCGCAGGTAGAGCTCGGGCGTCATGGTGCCGGCCGGCCGGCCGGCGTCGCCCAGGCGGTGGGTCTGCACCGCCACGCCACTGTTGCCGACCGACAGGGCCGCACGCAGCGTGGCGGCGTAGCCGTCCCAGTCGTTGCTCACGGACGGCCCCTGCTGCCAGGCGAAGCGCTGCACCCCGGGGAACAGGTCGCGGCTGAGCATGACGCCTTCCTGGGGCGTGCGCGGCCCGGCAACGGCATCGAACAAGGCGCGGCGCGCCAGGTGGGGATAGGCGGAGCGCAACACCGCGCCGGTTTCCCCGCCCCGTGCCTCGATCCCGTCGGGCAGATCGAACTGGGCCTGGCAGACCGGTGCGCCCAGCCCGTCTTCCACGGCCTGCAGGTGGCGCTCGGTCCATAGCCGGGCGGTGTCCCGGTGCGTCAGGTCCAGCAGCCCGAAAGGCCGCCCGGCGGAAGCCGGCGTGCCGGGACAGACCCAGGGGTCGCCTTCGGCGTCGCACAGCAGCCAGCCCCGGTCGGCCCATTCCTCGAACAGCGGCGTGCCGTGCAGCACGCCCGGTATGCAGGATCCCGCCAGGTGCAGGTCGAGTTCGGCTGCCGCCGCCGACAGGCTGCGCCAGTCGGACACCCGGCCGGACCACTCGAAGACCGGCTTGTCTTCCTGGAATCCCAGCACGGCCGGCTCGGCCAGCACCAGAGCATCGAGCCCCATGCCCTGGGCGCGCAGGCTGCGGACTTGCTGCAGGCTGAATTCGGCCGACTGGCCAGGCGCCTGGTCCAGCCAGACGCCCATGGGCCAGAGATTGGGCTGGCCGGCGCGGCCGGTAAGCGCCGTGTACTGGTTGAGGATTTCGGACGGGTCGCCGACGAACAGGAACAGGTCCAGGCCCATGCCGCGCGCCCGGGCGGCGTAGGCGCCGCCGGTCCGCAGGTCGTGTTCCACGCGGTCGAACGTATTCAGGTACGCACCCCAGCCGCGCGGGCTCCAGGCCAGGGGCAGGCAGCGGTCCCGGGGCACATCGGACACCAGGAGTGCGCCGCGGCGGTCGAGGCTGTCGGAGGTTTCGCCCAGGCCGTACAGGCCTTCGCCGGGCTCCAGCGCCCAGTCGATCGTCCAGGTGCCTTCGGCGCCGTCGCCGGCGGGTTGGACCGGCAGGTGGGCACGGGCCACGCACTGGCCGCCGCGAAACAAGCGCAGGCCGGCATCGCCACCCCCGATCTCCAGGCTGGCGTCGCCCTGAGCCAGCAGCCAGCGGCCCGCATCCAGTGACTGGCACGCCATCTCGCCGACAGGTTCCTGGCGGGCCAGCAGCATGTCGGCCTGGCGCTGCGCGCGCAGGGACGGCTTGCCGGGCTCCAGCCAGTCGCGCGGCCCGCAGCGCAGCCGGAACACGCCGGGCGCGTGGGCCTCGACCCGCAGGCGCCATTCGTCGGCATGCAGTGCCCATTCGACGCACGAGGGCGTCATGACGACCGGGCCGGTCTCGAAAACTTGGTCCGCCAATTCGATGGTGGGCGACACAGCGTGATCCTCTGGGCTCTTTACCCGCTGTGGGAGCTTCTGGACAAGTCCTCGCGCCGCATGCATCCGCGGATTCGGGCGGCTCGGCTCAGATTGTCCAGGCGCTCCCTTGCAACCTTGCAAAAGACGTTATTCTGACGGATTTGCGCCATAAAATAAAATCCCGGCGCAGGATTTCCCGCCCGGGCTCAGCGCACGCCGATGCGCCGGGCCAGTTCGCGTTCCACCGGCACGGGCTCGCCATCGAGCCACGCGCCGATCAGGTCGCCCGCCAGGGCCGACCAGCTCAGGCCGCGCGATCCATAGGCGCAGGCCAGCCACAGGCCAGCCTTGTCCGGCACCGCGCCGATCAGGGGCAGGTGATCGCGCGTGGCGGCCCGCCAGCCCGCCCATCCCGCGACACCGCTGCCGCCCAGCCAGGGAATGTCCCGCGCCTCGACCCACCCCCGGACACGCGCCAGGATGTCCCGATGCCCTTCCTCGTCCACCACGGCCTCGTCCGCATCGGGGCGGTAGGTGCTGCCGGCCACGCCCCAGCCGTTCCGGGGCGGCAGGCAATAGCCGCGGCCCGACAGGACGCAACGCGGCACGGATGAAGCCTCTGCGGGATACAGGCTGACCTGGCCAGCCAGGGGCGCGAGGCCCGACAGGACCGGCAGGTGCCCGATGGGCATCACCCCCGACAGCAGCGTGCGCGCATGCAGCGCATTGGCCAGCACGACCTGGTCCGCCCGCCCCAGTTCCCCGCCGCCGGCATCCTGCAGCAGCCAGCCACCGCCATCTGCCGGCGCCAGAGATCCGATGGCCACGGGCCGGCGAATCACGCCCGGCAGCCCCAGCAAGGTGGCGATCAGTTCGCCCGGACACACCCGCAGCGCTTCGGGAAACCAGAGACCGCCCCAGGGCACACCGACGCCGGCTTGCCGGCCCGCCTGTGCGGGATCGAGCCAGCGCACCCAGCTTTCCGGAAACCCCAGACGCGCCAGCGCCTGGCGCTGCAGGCCGGCCTGATCATCCGACTGCGCGCAGACCAGTGCGCCGCAGGCCTGCGGCCGCGCTGCCTCGTCCAGATCCAGCCAGCGGGCGCGCGCCCGGGCCAGGCCGACGCGGCTCAGGCGCGAACGCGTGTCGTCGTCCGGACTGAGCGCCGGCACCAGGGCGGCGGCGCCCCGGCGGCGCATGGACGGATCGACATCCAGCGCGCACTGCGGGTCCCAGACCTCGACTTCATGCCCTCGCACCGCCAGGGCCTGGGCGATTCCGGCGCCGGCCAGGCCGCCACCCACCACCGCCACCCGGCGGCGCTCCGGCCCGGGCGGCTCGGCGCCCAGCCCGGGGCGCAGGACGGCCACCGTCATGTCGCGCTTTCCGGCGATGCCGGGCGCCTTCTCGACCAGGAATCCGGCATCGCGCAGGTCGCGCCGCACCTGCCCCGCGGCGCACCAGGTGGCGGCCGTGGCGCCGGCCACGGCCAGGCGCCGCAACTGGCCGAAGACGGCGGGCGACCACATGTCGGGATTGACCCGGGGCGCGAAACCGTCCAGGAAGAAGGCATCGACGCGCGCCTGCGCCTGACGCGCCAGGCGGCGGATGTCGCCGAACAGCAGGGTCAGCGTGACCCGGCCGCCCTGCAGTTCCAGCCGATGGACGCCCGGCAGCAGATCGGGCCAGCGCCCGGCCAGTTCGCGCGCCAGGCCCTGGCAGTCGTCCGGCAGCCGGCGCCAGGCCCGCAGCAGGTCCCGGGCCGCGAAGGGATGCGCCTCGAACGCCAGATAATGCAGCCGCCCGCTGCGCCCGGGATCGTCCAGCCAGGCCCGCCAGGCGGCCAGGAAATTGTGGCCCAGGCCGAAGCCGGTCTCGGCAATCGTGAATGCCGCCCTGCCGCGCCAGCGCCCGGGCAGGCCATTGCCCTGCAGGAACACATGCCGCGCCTGCAGCAGGGCGCCGGCCTGGCCGTGGTAGACATCGCCGTATTCCGGGCTGAACGGCACCCCCTGTGCGTCCTCGTGCCAGGTGGCGGGTTTCAGGATTTGATGGGAGTCCGACATGCGGGGACACTCGTCCGATGGTCACGTACAATGGGATGAACACGCCACGCGGGCCGGCTGGCGGCCTGGCGGGCTCATCACGGGAATCAGCGCGTCATGCCCAGTTCGCACTTCCTGTCGGCAGACTGCCTGGATGCCGCCGTCACGGCGGCGCACGCTGCAGCCGCCATTCTACAAACCCACGCCCTGCACCGCGCGGATCTGGTGATCGACCACAAGATGCGCAACGATCTGGTGTCCCAGGCCGACCGCGAGGCCGAGCAGGCGATCATCGACATCCTGCGCGCCCGCACGCCCGACATCGGGATCATCGCCGAGGAATCCGGCGGCCAGCCGGGCGATCAGGCCACCTGGTGCATCGATCCGCTGGACGGCACCACCAATTTCCTCAGCGGCATCCCCCACTACGCGGTTTCGATCGCCCTGATCGGCCACGCGGGCTGCCGTCCCGATGGCCGCGACCCGCTGCCCCGGGACACGCCGCTGATCGGCGTGGTCTACGACCCGAACCGGGAAGAGCTGTTCTCCTCGCTGCACGGCCTGGGCGCCTGGCTCAATGGCCGCCGCATCCACTGCTCGTCCACGCCGACGCTGGACCAGGCGGTGCTGGCCACCGGGTTTCCCTTCCGCGATTTTTCCTTCGAATCCCGCTACATGCCGACCCTGCACGACGCCACCCACGCCACCCGCGGCATCCGCCGCATGGGCTCGGCCGCCCTGGACCTGGCCTGGACGGCGTGCGGGCGCTACGATGGCTACTGGGAAATGGGCCTGGCGCCCTGGGACGTGGCCGCCGGCACGGTGCTGGTCCGCGCGGCGGGCGGGGTCTGCGAAGACATCCGCCACCAGGAACCCTGGCCCGAAGGCGGCTACGTCTATGCGGCCAATCCGCACATCGCCGGCATACTGGACGGCCTGATCAACCGACACACATGACACGACAGCTCCTCGACACCCTGGGCAGCTGGCTGCCCGACCTGACCGACATCCGGCGCGCCATCCACGCCTGGCCCGAGCTCGCCTTCCAGGAAGTCCGCACGGCCGACACCGTGGCGCGCCTGCTGGATTCCTGGGGCGTGGAAGTCCACCGCGGCCTGGGTGAAACGGGGGTGGTCGGCCGCATCACGGGGCGCGGGCCGGGCCGGTCCGTGGGTCTGCGGGCCGACATGGACGCCCTGCCCATGCCGGAAACCAACACCTTTCCGCACGCCAGCCGCAACCCCGGCGCCATGCATGCCTGCGGCCACGACGGCCACACCGCCATGCTGCTGGCTGCCGCCCGCTACCTGGCCGGCCAGCGCGACTTCGACGGCACGGTGCACGTGATCTTCCAACCGGCCGAGGAAGCGGGGGGCGGCGCCCGCCGCATGATCGAGGATGGCCTGTTCGAGCAGTTCCCCATGGACGCGGTATTCGGGATGCACAACTGGCCCGGCCTGCCCGCCGGCACGTTCGGCCTCACCGACGGGCCCATCATGGCGTCCAGCAGCACGTTCGAGATCACGCTGCGGGGACGCGGCGCACACGGCGCCATGCCCCACCTGGGCGTCGACCCGGTGGTCGCCGCCGCCCAGCTCACCCTGGCGTTCCAGACCATCCTGACCCGCGACCTCGATCCGCTGGAATCCGGCGTCATCAGCGTGACCCAGATCCATGCCGGCTCGGCCGACAACGTCATCCCCGACCAGGCCGTCATGCGCGGCACGGTGCGCACGCTGTCCAACGACACGCTGGACCTGATCGAGACCCGCATGCGCGACCTGTCCGGGCCGCTTGCCCAGGCGCTGCGCTGCGAGGCCGACTTCGATTTCCATCGCGAATACCCGGCCACCGTCAACCACCCCGGGCCGGCCGCCCTCTGCGCCCAGGTGCTGACCGAGCTGGTGGGCGCCGACAAGGTCGACACCCAGGTCCGGCCGTCCATGGGGGCCGAAGACTTCGCCTTCATGCTGCAGGCCCGCCCCGGTTGCTACGTCTGGATCGGCAACGGCACGGGCGATCACCGGGCGGCGGGCCACGGCCTGGGGCCATGCACCCTGCACAACGGCAGCTACGACTTCAACGACGCCATCATCCCCCTGGGCGCCGCCTACTGGGTCCTGCTGGCCCGGCGTTTCCTGGACTCCGCCCCCTGAGGCATCTGCCGCCCACCGGCAAAAATACCGTGCGCCGCGGCGGGCCCCGCCTGCCGAACGGTTAAAATACGCGCTTTGCCGACACGCGCCCCGTCCGGTCCGGACGCGGAGCCCGGCACTCCACACCGAGGTCGCCATGTCCACAGCCCTGCCCTCAACCGAACATCCGGTCACCCTGCGCGTCATGCCCCAGCCGTCCGACGCCAACATTCATGGCGACGTGTTCGGGGGCTGGATCATGGCCCAGGTGGACATCGCCGGCTCGATCCCGGCCACCCGGCGCGCGGGCGGAAGGGTCGCCACCGTGGCCGTCAACGCCTTCACCTTCAAGCAACCGGTCTTCGTGGGCGATCTGCTCAGCTTCTACGCCGAAATCATCCGCACGGGACGAACCTCCATCACGGTCTCGGTCGAGGTCTACGCCGAACGCCAGCGCCTGGAGACCGAGGTCGTCAAGGTCACGGAAGCCACCCTGACCTACGTCGCGACCGACGCGAACCGCCAAAGCCGTCCCCTGCCCCCGATCTGAGGAGCCCGCATCGATGGCCGACCAACCCGTCGCCGCCGACACCGCCATCCCGGTCGTCATTCCGCGCCGCCTGGATCCGGAAGACGCCCAGCTGGCGCTGCAGGAACTGCAGTCCATCCTGAAACGCCAGGAGGTCGTGGACGCGCTCGCCCAGCGCCAGCACGAAGACGAGGACGAGGACGGCTCGAATCTGCTCGAAGGCATGCTGCAGCGGCAGCACGAAGACGAGATCCGCCAGATCATCAACGCGCTGCATCCGGCCGACATCGCCTTCATCCTGGAATCCCTGCCGGTACAGCAGCGCCAGGCGGTCTGGCAGCTGGTCAGCCAGGAATACGACGCCGACGTGCTCCTGGAAGTCGAGGACTGGGTCCGCGAATCGCTGATCGAGTCCATGGACCACGACGACCTGATCGCGGCCACGGGCACCATGGATGCCGACGAGATCGCCGATCTCGCGCCCGACCTGCCCCCCGACGTGATCGCCGAGGTCCAGAAGGGCCTGACCGATGCCGAGCGCGCCCAGCTGGTCGCCGCCATGGGCTATCCGGAAGACACCGTCGGCGCCATCATGGACTTCGACATGGTCCGGGTGCGCGAGGACGTGACGCTGGAAGTCGTGCTGCGCTACCTGCGCCGGCTGCACGAACTGCCCGACCACACCGACCAGATCTTCGTCGTGGACCGCGCCGACCAGCTGCGCGGCACCCTGTCGCTGTCGCGCCTGCTGCTGAGCGAGCCCGACACCCTGGTCAACGCGGTCATGGAGCCCGATGTCCTCAGCCTGAACCCGATGGATCCCGACACCGACGCCGCCAACGCCTTCGAGCGCTACGACCTGGTGTCGGCCCCGGTGGTGGACGAGCAGGGCCGCCTGATCGGCCGCGTCACCATCGACGAAGTGGTGGACGTGCTGCAGGAAGATTCCCAGGAGCAGGAACTGTCCCGGGCCGGCCTGCAGGAAGAAGACATCTTCGCCCCGGTCCTGGCGGCGATGCGCAACCGCGCCCCCTGGCTGCTGGTGAACCTGTGCACGGCCTCGATCGCCTCGCTGGTCGCCTCGCGCTTCGAGGGCACCGTCAGCCACATCGTGATCCTGGCCTTCCTGATGTCCATCGTGGCCGGGATCGGCGGCAATTCGGGCAACCAGACCATGACGATGATCATCCGCGCCATGGCGACGGGCCGGGTGACGGGCGCCAACATCTGGCAGCTGGTCAAGCGCGAGCTGCAGGTGACGTTCCTGGTGGGCGCCTGCGGCAGCCTGGTGGCGGCGACCTTCGCCTGGGTGATCTCGGACTCCTACGCGATCGCAGCGGTGATGATGGCGGCCATGGTCGGCAACATGCTGATCGGCGCGGCGCTGGGCGTGCTGATCCCGCTGCTGCGCGACCGGTTCGGCAAGGACCCTGCCGTGGGTTCGTCGGTGCTGCTGACTTTCGCGACGGATTCGCTGGGGTTCTTTTTGTTCCTGGGGCTGGCAACGGTGTTTTTGCTGTAGCTGCGGCATCTCGGCCGCACGGCCCCTCCCGGACGTGCCGCCCACCCGCCTGAAACGAAAAAGGCCGGACGTTGCGTCCGGCCTTTTCAGTTTTCCACGGCAGCCTTACTTCAGTTGCCCGTGGCAATGCTTGTACTTCTTGCCGCTGCCGCACGGGCAGGGATCGTTGCGCCCCACGCGCGGCACCGCGCCGGCCGGAGTCGCCGCCTTGCGGCCGGGTTCGGCCGGCGGTTGATCCAGGCCCGGATCCTCGCCACGCAGCGCCGCATCGTAATCGGCATGGTGGTAGCGCACGTTTTCCAGCGCCGGCGATGCCGGTTCTTCGACCTCGACCTGCTCTCGCGACTGGATGCGCACCGTCATCAGCACCCGGATCGTTTCGTTGCGGATGCGGTCGAGCATGTCCGAGAACAGCGTGAACGCCTCGCGCTTGTAGGCCTGCTTCGGGTCCACCTGCGCATAGCCGCGCAGATGGATGCCCTGGCGCAGGTGATCCAGGGATGCCAGGTGGGCCCGCCAGTTCGTGTCCAGCGACTGCAGCAGCACCGAGCGTTCGAACGGCCGCCAGCCGGCTTCGCCGACCAGGGCGATCTTTTCCTCGTACAGGCGCCTGGCTTCGGCCAGCACCCGTTCCAGCAGGTCGTCGTCGGTCAGGTTGGATTCCTTTTCCAGCATCTCCGCCAGCGGCAGCTGGATCGCCCAATCGGATTCCAGGGACGACTGCAGGCCCGGGATGTCCCATTGCTCTTCCATCGTCTCTTCGGGCACGTAGCGTCGGAACACCGCGGTGATTTCCGCGTCCCGCAGGTTCGCGATCGTATCGGCCACCGATTCGGCTTCCAGGACCTCGTTGCGCTGGGCATAGAGCACCTTGCGCTGGTCGTTGGCCACGTCGTCGTATTCCAGCAGCTGCTTGCGGATGTCGAAGTTGCGGCCCTCGACCTTGCGCTGCGCCGATTCGATCGAGCGCGACACCATGCGCGCCTCGATGGGCTCGCCTTCGGGAAGCCGCAGGCGTTCCATGATGGCGCGCACCCGGTCTCCGGCAAAGATCCGCATCAGCGAATCGTCCAGCGACAGGTAGAAGCGCGAGGAACCCGGATCGCCCTGGCGGCCGGCACGGCCGCGCAGCTGGTTGTCGATGCGCCGAGACTCGTGCCGCTCGGTGCCGATGATGCGCAGGCCGCCGGCCTTCTTGACGGCCTCGTTGGCCGGCGCCCATTCGGCGCGGATGGTGGCGATGCGGGCTTCCTTTTCCTCGGGCGACAAGTTGGGATCGGTGCGCACCAGATCGATCTGCTTGTCCACGCTGCCGCCCAGCACGATGTCCGTGCCCCGGCCGGCCATGTTGGTGGCGATCGTGATGTGGCCGGGCTTGCCGGCCTCGGCGACGATTTCCGCTTCGCGCGCGTGCTGCTTGGCGTTCAGCACCTCGTGGGGCAGGCCTTCCTTCTTCAGCGCGTTGGACAGCAGTTCGGAGTTTTCGATGCTGGTGGTGCCCACCAGCACCGGTTGGCCGCGCTTGTGGCAGTCGATGATGTCGGCCAGGATCGCGCGGTATTTTTCCTCGTTGGTCTTGAAGACCTGGTCGTTCTGGTCCTGGCGCGCCATCGGCCGGTTGGTCGGGATGATGACCGTCTCCAGGCCGTAGATTTCCTGGAATTCGTAGGCCTCGGTGTCCGCCGTACCCGTCATGCCGGCCAGCTTGTCGTACATGCGGAAATAGTTCTGGAAGGTGATCGAGGCCAGCGTCTGGTTCTCGTTCTGGATGCGCACGCCTTCCTTGGCCTCGACCGCCTGGTGCAGGCCGTCTGACCAGCGGCGGCCCGCCATCAGGCGGCCCGTGAATTCGTCGACGATGACGACCTCGCCATCCTGGACCACGTACTGCTGGTCGCGATGGAACAGGTTGTGCGCCCGCAGGGCCACCAGCAGGTGGTGCATCAGGGAGATGTGGCGCGGATCGTACAGGGACTCACCCTCGGGCAGGATGCCCAGGCGGGACATGATCTGCTCGGCCTTGACCTGGCCGGCTTCCGACAGGTGCACCTGCTGGGCCTTTTCGTCCACCCAGAAGTCACCCTCGGGTTCGGGCTCGTGGGGCTTGGGCTCTTCCGCCATGCGCGTCATCAGGGGCGGCAACGCGTTCATGCGGACATAGAGCTCGGTATTGTCCTCGGCCTGGCCGGAGATGATCAGCGGCGTGCGCGCCTCGTCGATCAGGATCGAGTCGACTTCGTCGACGATGGCGTAGGCCAGGCTGCGCTGACGGCGGTCTTCCGGACGGAATTCCATGTTGTCGCGCAGGTAGTCGAAGCCGTATTCGTTGTTCGTGCCGTAGGTGATGTCGGCCTGGTAGGCGGCGCGTTTTTCCGCGTTGTCCTGCTGCGGCACCACCACGCCGACCGTCATGCCCAGGAAGCCGTAGAGACGGCCCATCCATTCGGCATCCCGGCGCGCCAGGTAATCATTGACCGTGACCACGTGGACGCCGCGGCCCGGCAGCGCATTCAGGTAGACCGCCAGGGTGGCCATCAGCGTCTTGCCTTCGCCGGTGCGCATTTCGGCGATCTTGCCGTTGTGCAGGGCGATCGCCCCCAGCATCTGGACGTCGAAGTGACGCATGCCGAACACGCGGCGGCTGGCCTCGCGCACCACGGCAAAGGCCTCGGGCAGCAGGGAATTCAGGGACTTGCCCGCCGCGATCTGCTGGCGGAATTCGTCGGTCTTGGCCTTCAGCGCGTCGTCGGACAGGGCCTGCATGGAGGGTTCGAGCGCATTGATCTGCGCGACCTGCTTGCGGTACTGCTTCAACAGCCGGTCGTTGCGGCTGCCAATGATTTTTTTGAGCAGAGAAACCATATCGTGTCGTCGCTGCGGGCCCGAAGGAGGATCGGACGCCGGAAGATTGTGAGACGCGGCCGCCACAGGACGGCCGCAAGTGAACGCTGCAGTTTAACGCAGCACGGAAGCCCCCGCATCGGCGGCGGGCTCCGCCCGCGCCACCCGGGCCGCGTCCTGCGCCAGGCGGGTGCGGGCCCCGTCCTGGATGAACAGGGTCGGATCCAGGGGATAGTCCGCCATCCGCACCTCGAAGTGCAGATGCGCCCCGGTGGACCGGCCGGTGCTGCCCACCCGCGCGATCAGCTGCCCCTGGCGCACGATGTCGCCCGCCTTCACCAGCACGCTGGAAGCATGGGCGTAGCGGGTGCGCAGGCCATTGCCATGGTCGATCTCCACCATCCTGCCATAGCCATGCCAGGTGCCCGCCCGGGTCACCAGCCCGCCGGATGCCGCCCGGATCGGCGTGCCGCGGGGCGCGACGAAATCCAGGCCTTCGTGCATGGTGTGGCGGCCGCTGACGGGGTTGCGGCGCCAGCCGAACGATGAACTGAGCGCGGGATAGTCGACCGGCGACAGGGTCGGCAGGCTGGCCTGGAATCCCGCCTGGCGGGACAGGGCCGCGTCCACCAGGGCATAGGCATCCTCCTGGGTTTCCAGGCGCCGTCCCAGCGCGTCGATGTGCCTGCCCAGCAGTTCGGCCGATCCGATCGCGGGGGCCGGCAGAGACTGGGCCGGGATGTCGTCCATGACCTGGGCATCGCTCTCGTCGTCCGTATCGCCGCCTGCCGGCAGGCCGGCGGGCGCAGCGGCGGCATGGGCACCGGGGACGAGCTCCGGGGCCGTGTAGTTCAGGCCGGCCGCCTGGGCGACGCGCTCGCGCACGGATTCCATGGCCAGCACGCGGCCCTGCAATTCGCCCAGCTTGCCGGCCAGGCCCGCGATGCTGCCCTGCAGCGCCGCGGAATCCTGGCGCAGGCGCGAATCGATGGCCTCGCGCTGACCGGGCTCCAGGGCCGGCGTGCGCCAGGCCTGCCACTGTGCGCCGCCCCAGGCCGCCAGCGCCAGGGCGCCGATCATGCCCAACCCCTTCAGGACGCGCACGTTAGAATGCAGCCATAGTGCTGCACGAGCAGTGTGTTTCGATTTCGTCACTCAAAATTCCTTATGTCCATGGCGATGCCGCCCCGGCGGAACCGATCATCCGGAACCCCGGCCCTGGAATGGCTGGACCGCAGCCCCCAGGGCGCGCCCATGATGCGCACGGTGCGCGAGCTGCTGGCCGTACAGGCCGTGCTCGCGGGGACGCTGCCGCCCGCCCTGGCGCGCCGTATCCGGGTCGCCCGCATCGATGGACCTGAAATCACCGTAATGGTTCCCGGCCCCGCGCACGCGGCACGGCTGCGCCAGCTGACCGAAGCCGCCGCCAGCCGCATCCGGGACGCCGGCTGGCCCATCGAACGCATTGTCGTCCGGATCGACGCCGCCATGGACAGGACCTGGACGGAAAAGCCCCAGCGGGAAGCCGAGCCCCTGGGAGAAAACGCCCTGAAATCCTTTGAAGATCTGGGGCGCCGGGTTGCGCCAGGCCCGTTGGCCGACGCGATTGGCCGGCTGCTGCGCCACCACCGTTCGTGAAAGAACCGCGCAGGCGACGCCGGCGAAGGAAAACCGCGCTCAGGCCAGCTGCCAGTCGCGGGTGAAGGCGGCGGGCGCGGTGTCGCGCGATTCGTAGCTGACCAGTTCCCAGCAATCCTGCCGGGCCAGCAGTGCGCGCACCAGCTGGTTGTTCAGCCCATGGCCGGACTTGCAGGCGACATAACGCGCCACCAGCGGCTTGCCGGCCAGGTACAGGTCCCCGATGGCATCGAGGATCTTGTGCTTGACGAATTCATCGTCGTAACGCAGGCCGTCGGCGTTCAGGACGCGGTATTCGTCCATCACGATGGCGTTGTCCAGGCTGCCTCCGCGAGCCAGGCCCATCGAACGCAGGGCCTCGACTTCGCTGGCAAAGCCGAAGGTGCGCGCGCGGGCGATGGTCTTGACGTAGGAATCCCGGGCAAAGTCGATTTCGGCGGCATTGGCCGTGGAATCGATGGCGGGATGCTTGAAGTCGATCGAGAAGGACAGCGCAAAGCCGTCGTAGGGTTCCAGCCGCGCCCACTTGGCGCCCGGCCCTTCGCCTTCGCGGACTTCGACGGGCTTGAGCACCCGCAGGAAATGCTTGGGCGCTGCCTGCTCCAGCAGGCCGGCGCTGCGCAGCAGATAGACGAACGTGCCGGCGCTGCCATCCATGATGGGGACTTCTTCGGCATCGAGATCGACGTGCAGGTTGTCCACGCCCAGACCGGCCAGGGCCGACATCAGGTGTTCGACGGTGGAGACGCGCACGGAGCCCTGCTGCAGGACGGATGCCATGCGGGTATCGCCCACGGCGTCGGCGCGCGCGGGCAGATCCACGATTTCGGGCAGGTCCACGCGATGGAACACGATGCCGGTATTGGGCTCGGCAGGGCGCAGGGTGATTTCCACGCGACGGCCGGAATGCAGCCCCACCCCGGTGGTGGATACGGATTGTTTGATGGTGCGCTGCAAGAGCATGGGATTCTTCACTGGCGTAAAAGCGGCCCTGCGAAGCGTGCCCCGCATTGCCTGATCCCTGGCATTGTAACCAATATCCGGGTTTTCCACGATGGCCGGATGCAACAAGGACAGACACGTGTGCAAGCAAAACAAAGCGAAGGCGCGTCCTCCCCCAGGGGCAGGGGAAGACGCGCCAGGCGCCGCGAACTGCTGTACGGCAGCTGCGATGTGAGGTGATGCGCTTGAGCGGGCCGGGTCAGTCAGCCTGCTTGCGGAGGAACGCCGGAATGTCGAAGTGATCCATGCCCGCGGTCTCCAATGCCCGGACCTGGGCCGAGGCATTGCTGCGCGGATTGCGGATCACGGACGGCACGTCGGTACCGGAGAAGTCGTGGCCGACACCACCGACCGGCATGTTGTCCGTGCCGGTACGCTGGGCTTCGGCATTGTTCGACACCAGTTGCGGACGGGCCGCGGTGGAACCCAGGCCGGTGGCGACCACCGTGACGCGCAGGTTCTCGCCCATCGACTCGTCGTAGGCCGTCCCGAAGATCACGGTGGCATCGGCCGAGGCGTAGCTGCCGATCGTGTCCATGATCTCGCGGGTCTCGCGCATCTTGAGCGAACGGCTGGCGGTGATGTTCACCAGGACGCCGCGTGCGCCGTGCAGGTCCACGCCTTCGAGCAGCGGGCAGGCGATCGCCTGCTCGGCCGCGATGCGGGCGCGGTCGGCGCCGGAAGCCACGGCGGTGCCCATCATGGCCTGGCCCTGCTCGCCCATGATGGTCTTCACGTCCTCGAAGTCGACGTTGACGTTGCCTTCGACGTTGATGATCTCGGCGATCCCGGCGCAGGCGTTGTGCAGCACGTCATCGGCCGCGCGAAAGCAATCCTCCTGCGTGGCGTCCTCGTCCATCAGTTCGTACAGGTTCTCGTTGAGCACGACCACCAGCGAATGGACATGGCGCGACAGTTCGCGGATGCCCTCTTCGGCCATGCGCATGCGCTTGCTGCCCTCGAAGACGAAGGGCTTGGTGACCACGCCCACCGTCAGGATGCCCAGTTCCTTGGCGACCTCGGCCACCACGGGGCCGGCCCCCGTCCCGGTACCCCCGCCCATGCCGGCGGTGATGAACACCATGTGGGCGCCGTTCAGCGCCGCGCGGATTTCCTCGCGGGCGGTCTCGGCGGCGGCGCGGCCCTGCTCGGGCTTGGCGCCCGCGCCCAGTCCGGTGCGGCCCAGGCGGATCTGGACCGGCGCCTCGCTGGTGGCCAGGGCCTGGGAATCGGTATTCGCGCAGATGAATTCCACCCCCTGCACGCCCGACCGGATCATGTGCGCCACGGCATTGCCGCCGGCGCCGCCGACACCCACGACCTTGATCACGGTGCCGTTTCTGCTGGTATCCAGCATTTCAAAATTCATCATGGTTTGACTCCCTCACATACGGAAAAACGAACAACTTCCCCTGAAAAGCCCATGTCCATTGCGGCCTTGACGCCGCCTCAGTTCATGAACCACTCCTTCATGCGCGCCAGAATGGATTTGACCGTTCCCTTCTGTTGCGCCACCTTGCGGCCGCGAGCGCGCTGCATGCGCGCCTCGGTCAGCAAGCCCATCACCGTCGAGAAGCGCGGATTGCGCATCACGTCGGCCAGACTTCCTTCGTACATGGGCACGGCGACTCGCACCGGCTTGAGGAACACGTCCTCGGCCAGTTCCACCATGCCCGGCATGAGCGCCGTCCCGCCGGTCAGCACGACTCCGGACGACAGCAATTCCTCGTAGCCGGACTCGCGCACCACCTGCTGCACGAATCCGAACAATTCCTCCATGCGCGGCTCGATCACCGCGCCCAGTGCCTGGCGCTTGACGCTGCGGTTGGGGCGGTCGCCCAGCCCCGGCACCTCGATCATTTCCTCGGCATCGACCAGCGCCTGCTTGGCAATGCCGTGGCGCAGCTTGATTTCCTCGGCATCCGGCGTGGGCGTGCGCAGCATGGCCGCGATGTCGCTGGTGACCTGGTCGCCCGCGATCGGGATCACCGAGGTGTGGCGGATCGCGCCGCCGGTATAGATGGCGATGTCGGTCGTGCCGCCGCCGATGTCCACCAGCACCACGCCCAGTTCCTTCTCGTCGGTCGTCAGGCAGGACAGGCTGGAGGCGAGCGGCTGCAGGATCAGGTCCTGGACCTCGAGGCCGCAGCGGCGCACGCACTTGACGATGTTCTGGGCCGCGCTGACCGCGCCCGTGACGATGTGCACGCGCACTTCCAGGCGCATCCCGCTCATGCCGATCGGTTCACGGATGTCTTCCTGCGCATCGACGATGAACTCCTGCGTCAGCACGTGCAGCACCTGCTGGTCCGTCGGGATGTTGACCGCCTTGGCCGTCTCGATCACGCGCGCCACGTCGGTGGCGGTGACTTCCTTGTCCTTGACCGCGACCATGCCGCTGGAATTGAAGCTGGTGATGTGGCTGCCCGCGATGCCGGTGTAGACCTCGCGGATCTTGCAGTCGGCCATCAGCTCGGCCTCTTCGAGCGCGCGCTGGATCGAATTCACGGTGGACTCGATATTGACCACCACGCCCTTGCGCATGCCCTCGGACTCATGCTGTCCCAGGCCCAGCACCTCGAACCCGCCATCGGGCAGGATCTCGGCGACGACGGCGACCACCTTGCTGGTGCCGATATCGAGTGCAACGATCAGGTCTTTGATGTCACGGGTCATGGTCTGGTCGATTGGGAGGATGCGGAGGTTTCGGGGGCCAGCGTGATCGCGAATCCGTTCGGATAGCGCAGATCGGCACTGGCGATCATGCGGCCGCTCAGGCGCCGGGTCAGTTCCGGCCAGGCCTGGACGAAGCGTTCGATGCGGGCGGCGAACGGCAGGGCGCCGGAGCGCCCATGGGGGTCGGCGACGTCGGCGGCCGGATCCCGGCCCAGCGTCAGGTGCACGTTGTCGGACAGCGTCACTTCCCAGGCGTAGCGGGGGGTGAGCGTGGCCTCGCGCACGCTCAGGCCGAGCGGCGCGAACCAGCGGGCGATCTCGGCATAGCGCTGCACCACCAGCCGCTCCGAATTCGCCGGGCCGTTCAACTGCGGCAGGTCCAGCCCGTCGGGCAGTTCGCCCTGGTTGGCCGTGAATGCCTCGCCCCAGGTATTGATCATCTGGTTCTCGTTCCAGAAGGCCAGCGGCTGTTGCTCTTCGACGCGCACGTGCAGCGTGGCGGGCCACACCCGCCGCACGATGGCATGCCGCACCCAGGGCGCGGATTCGATGCGGCGCCGGGCCGCGTCGAGGTCCATCAGGAAGAAATTGCCCCGCACCTGGCCCGCCAGCGCAGTCTGGAGGCTCAACGGAGTGACGTACTGCAGGGTCGAGCCGGCCATCGGCGCCAGTTCGATCCGGGCAATCGAGAAATAGGGCCGCCGGATGGTCCAGACCACCGCCCCGACCACGATCGCCAGCACTGCCAGCAAAGCCAGCAGATTGGCGATCAGGTTGGTCAGTCGGGCTTCGGCGAACACGTCCGTCTCCCCCTCAGGCCGCCTGGCGCAGCTTGCAGCGCGCCGTGGACAGGATTTCCACGCACAGCCGGCCATAGCTCATGCCGGCAGCCCGTGCGCCCATGGGCACGAGCGAATGGCTCGTCATGCCCGGCGAGGTGTTCATTTCCAGCAGCCAGGGCCGGTTCTGTTCGTCGAGCATCACATCGGCCCGTCCCCAGCCTTCGCAACCCAGCACCCGGTAGGCTCGCACCACCACATCCTGGATGTGCCGCGCCAGGTCGTCCGGCAGGCGGGCCGGGCACTCGTAGCGGGTGTCGTTGGACACGTACTTGTGCTCGTAGTCGTAGTTGCCCTGGGGCGCGATGATCTCGATGACCGGCAGCGCCCGGGCGCCGGCACCGGAGCCCAGCACGGGAACGGTCAGTTCGCGCCCCCGGATGAACTGCTCGGCCAGGGCCAGGTCGTCGAAACGGCAGGCCAGCGCCTGCGCATCGCGCAGCTGTTCGGCCGACTCGACCCGCGTCAGTCCCAGCGTCGAGCCCTCATGCGGCGGCTTGACGATCAACGGCAGGCCCAGCGTCTCGGCCAGCGCCGACGGGTCCGCATCGCATTCCAGTTCCGCGAATCGCGGCGTGGGCAGCCCGTGCTGCAGCCAGAGCCGCTTGGTGGCGATCTTGTCCATGGCCAGGCAGGAGGCGAGCGGACCGCTGCCGGTGTAGGGAATCCGCAGCAGTTCCAGCGCGCCCTGCAGCGTGCCGTCCTCGCCGTAGCGTCCGTGCAGGGCGATGAAGACACGGTCGAAGCCCGCCGCGGCCAGGTCCGCCAGGCTGCGCTCGCCGGTGTCGAACAAATGCGCATCGATGCCTTCTTCGCGCAGCGCCGCGCAAACGCCGGCGCCCGACATCAGCGAGACTTCCCGTTCGGCCGAACTGCCGCCGTACAGCACGCCCACGCGACCGAATGACTGGCTCATAGCGGGCTCCCCAATTGCGCGGGAACGCGGCTGATGGAACCCGCCCCCATGATGATCACGACGTCGCCGTCGCGGGCGAAGTCCTCGATCGCGGCCGCCATGTCGGCCACGTCTTCCACGAATACCGGCTCGACCTTGCCGGCGACCCGCAGGCCGCGCGCCAGCGCGCGGCCGTCGGCGGCGACCAGCGGCGCCTCGCCGGCCGGATAGACCTCGGTCAGCAGCACCGCGTCGGCCAAGCCCAGCACGCGCACGAAATCCTCGAAGCAGTCGCGCGTGCGCGTGTAGCGGTGCGGCTGGAAGGCGAGCACGATGCGGCGATTCGGCCAGGCACCGCGCGCGGCCGCCAGGGTTGCCGCCATCTCGACCGGATGGTGACCATAGTCGTCGATCACGGAATACGTACCGCCGCCATTCCTGGCCGACACGGGGAAGCGGCCGACCTGGGTGAAACGGCGCCCCACGCCCCGGAACTGGGCCAGCGCTTCGGCGATCGCCTCGTCGGCCACGCCCAGTTCGGTGGCGACGGCGATGGTGGCCAGCGCGTTGAGCACGTTGTGGCGGCCCGGCAGGTTCAGGCGCACCGACAGGGGTTCCAGGTCGCCCTGGACACTCTGGCGGTCCACCTCGAAGCACATGACGGTGCCGTCGGCGCGCAGGTTGCGCGCGCGCACCTGGGCCGGCATGTCGATGCCGTAGGTCGTCACGGGCCGCGACACGAAGGGAATGATCTCGCGCACGTTGGCGTCGTCCACGCACAGCACCGCGCTGCCGTAGAACGGCAGGCGCTGGGTGAATTCGACGAAGGCGCTCTTCAGGCGCGCCACGTCGTGCCCGTAGGTGTCCATGTGGTCGAGGTCGATGTTGGTGATGATCGCCATCACCGGCAGCAGGTTCAGGAAGGACGCGTCGGACTCGTCGGCTTCGACGACGATGTAGTCGCCCTGGCCCAGCCGCGCATTGGCATCGGCGGCGTTCAGCCGACCGCCGATGACGAAAGTGGGGTCCAGCCCGCCCGCCGCCAGCACGCTGGCGACCAGGCTGGTGGTGGTGGTCTTGCCGTGCGTGCCGGCAATGGCGATGCCGCGCTTCAGGCGCATCAGCTCGGCCAGCATCAGGGCGCGGGGCACCACCGGGATGCGCGCGGCGCGGGCCGCCAGGACTTCCGGATTGTCGGCGCCGATGGCGGTGGACGTGACCAGGGCGCCCGCGCCCTGGATGTGCTCGGCCGCATGGCCGATCAGGATGCGCGCGCCCAGCGACGCCAGCCGCCGCGTCACGGCGGTTTCCTGGACGTCGGAGCCGCTGATGGAATAGCCCAGGTTCAGCAGGACCTCGGCGATGCCGCTCATGCCCGAGCCGCCGATGCCGACGAAATGGATGTTGCGGATGCGGTGCTTCATGCCGATTCCTCCAGGCTATGGACGCAGGCATCGGCAATCAGCTGCGCGGCGTTCAGACTTGCATGTTCGCGGGCGTGGGCGGCCACGGCGGCGAGTTCGGGACGCTGACGGGCGGCCAGCCAGGCCGACAGTCCTGCCGCGTCCAGGTCCGCCTGGCGCATCATCCATCCTCCCCCGCACTCCGACAGATAGCGGGCGTTGGCGGTCTGGTGGTCGTCGATGGCATGCGGCAGCGGGATGAACAGGGCCGCCACCCCCACGGCCGCGACTTCGGCCACGGTCATCGCCCCGGCCCGGCACACCACCAGGTCGGCCCAGCCCAGGGCCTCGGCCATGTCGTCGATGAAGGCGGAGACCTCGCCTTCCACGCCCAGGCGCTCGTAATTCCGGCGCACCCCTTCGGCGTGGCGCTCGCCCGCCTGGTGGCGCACCTGCGGCCGGGATTGCGCCGGCAGCAGCGCCAGGGCCTCGGGCACCAGTTCGTTCAGGCGGGCCGCTCCCAGGCTGCCACCCACCACCAGCAGGCGCAGGGGGCCCTGGCGGCCGGCGTAGCGCTCGCCCGCGGGAGCGACCGATTCCAATGCGGCGCGCACCGGGTTGCCCACCATCAGGGCGTCGGACAGCGCCCCCGGAAAACCGCAGAGCACCCGGCTGGCAAAGCGGGCCAGGATGCGGTTGGCGGTGCCGGCCACGGCATTCTGCTCGTGCACGACCAGGGGAATGCCGGCCAGACGCGCCATCAGCCCGCCCGGGAAGGCCGCATAACCGCCCATCCCCAGCACGACGTCGGGACGGCGCGCGCGCAGCAGCCGGCGCGCGCGCAGGCAGGCGGCGCCCAGAGAGAACGGCAGCTTCAGCAGGGCCGGAAGCCCCTTGCCGCGCACCCCGCCGAAACGCAGCGACAGCAGTTCGATGCCGCGCGCCGGCACCAGGCGGCCCTCCATGCGATCGGGATCGCCCAGCCACAGCACTTGCCAGCCGGCGGCGCGCAGGACTTCGGCCACGGCCAGGCCCGGCATGATGTGCCCGCCCGTGCCGCCCGCCATGATGAGGATCGTGCGCGTGTTCATCGCCGTTTCCCCCGCATCATGCAACGGGTTTCATAATCCACCCGCAGCAGCAGCGCGATGGCGGCCAGGTTCATGACGATGCCCGAACCACCGTAGCTGACCAGCGGCAGGGTCAGGCCCTTGGTGGGCAGCAGCCCCAGGCAGACGCCGACGTTGATGAAGGCCTGCACCCCCATCCACAGGGCCACGCCCTGGGCGACCAGGCCGTCGAAGACCCGCTCCAGCACCATGGCCTGGCGGGCGATGTCGAAACCGCGCAGCACGACGAAGATGAACGTGGCGATCAGGCACAGCACGCCGACCAGGCCGAGTTCCTCGCCGATGACGGCAACGATGAAGTCGGTATGCGCTTCGGGCAGGTAGTGCAGCTTCTCGATGCTGGCGCCCAGGCCGACGCCGAACCATTCGCCCCGTCCCAGGGCGATCAGGGAATGGGACAGCTGGTAGGCGCTGCCGTAGGCGTTTTCCGGGTTCCAGGGATCCAGGTAGACGAAAAGGCGCTCGCGGCGCCAGGGCGACAGCCAGATCAGCATCAGGAAGCTGGACATCACCCCGCTCAGCAGCAGCGTGAACAGCTTGAGGTTGATCCCGCCGATGAAGAGGATGCCGACGGCAATGGCGCCGATGACGATGAAGGCGCCCAGGTCGGGCTCCAGCAGCAGCAGCACCCCGACCAGCATCAGCGCCAGCGCCATGGGCGTGAAGCCGCGCACGAAGCCGCGCACGAAGCCCTGCAGGTGGGCCTGCTTGCGCACCACGTAATCGGCCGCGTACAGCAGGATGGCGGCCTTCATCAGTTCCGACGGCTGGAAATTCACCGGCCCCAGGGGCAGCCAGCGCCGGGCGCCATTGACCTCGCGGCCGATGCCGGGCACCAGCACCACCATCAGCAGCGCCAGCGCCAGGATGAACAGCGGCACCGAGGCCTTCTGCCAGATCCGCATCGGAATGCTGGCGGTGAACAGGGCCGCCAGCAGGCCGATGACGATGAAGGCGGCGTGGCGGCCGACGAAATAGAAGCGGCCGTAGCTTTCGTAGCGCGGCCCGTCGGCCAGGGCGATCGAGGCCGAATACACCATGAGCAGGCCGAACAGGACCAGAGCGCTGACCGCCACGATCAGGCCCACATCCACGCTGGGCATGGCGGTGCGTCCCGGACGCACCGCATTCACGCCGCCGCTCAGGGTGCTCAATACGCGCATCAGACGATCTCCCCCCGTTCGGCCGCCAGTTCCCGCACGGCCTCGATGAAGCAGGCACTGCGGTGGGCATAGTTGCGGAACATGTCCATGCTGGCGCAGGCTGGCGACAACAGCACGGCATCGCCCGGCTGCGCCAGTTCCAGGCCGCGGGCCACGGCATCCTCCAGCGAGCCGCACGATTGCAGCGGCACGCCGCAATCCGCCAGTGCGCGGCCGATCAGCGGCCCGTCCTGGCCGATCAGCAGCACGGCGCGCGCATGGGCGCGCACGGCCGGCGCCAGGGGCGTGAAATCCTGCCCCTTGCCCAGGCCGCCTGCGATCAGCACCACCGGGCGGCCCAGCCCCTTCAGGGCGGCCAGCGTGGCGCCCACATTGGTGCCCTTGCTGTCGTCGATGAAATCGACCCCCGCGATCGCACGCACGAATTCGGTGCGATGCGCCTCGCCCCGGTAGGCCCTCAGCGCATGCAGCATCGGCGCCCAATCCAGGCCGATGGCGCGGCCCAGGGCCAGCGCCGCCAGTGCGTTGAGCGCATTGTGGGTTCCCTGGATCCGCAACGCATCGGCCGGCATCAGCGCCTGGGCGGACGCATCGGGCCGCCGGGCGGGGGCCTCGTCGCGCACCGCGCGGCGGCGGCGCGCCGGCGCCGCGGCTGCGGGATCGGCTTCGACCTCGGGCGCGGCGGCCAGCCAGGCCAGCCCCTGCTGCGAAAGCAGGCCCAGATCCCCCGCCAGGGCGGGCGCATCGGTCCCGAAGCTGCGCACCCGTTCGCCTGCCAGGTCGGGCACCATGCCGCGAACCAGCGGATCGTCGCGGTTGACGACGGCGATCCGCGCCATTTCCAGCAAGCGTGCCTTGGCCGCCGCGTAGGCCTGCATCGAACCGTGCCAGTCCAGGTGATCCTGCGTCACGTTGAGCACCGTGGCCGCATCCGGCGCCAGGGTGGCGGTGGCTTCCAGCTGGAAGCTGGACAGTTCCAGCACCCAGACCTCGGGCAGATCGTCGCGCTCCAGGGCGTCCATCAGGCTGGCGAGCGCCGCCGGCCCGATGTTGCCGGCTGCCCGCACGCGGCGTCCGCTCGCCTCGGCCAGGTGGCGCGTGAGCGACGTGACGGTGGTCTTGCCATTGGTACCCGTGACCGCCAGCACGGCCGGCGCGTAATCCTGCGCGCGCAGGTCGGCCAGTGCGCGGGCGAACAGTTCGATTTCACCCAGGACCTCGATACCCCGTTCGCGAGCCGCCGCCAGCAGGTCGGACACAGGCGCCTCGCGGGGGTTCAGGCCCGGGCTGAGCACCAGCGTATGGACCCCGTCGAGCGCCTCGGCCGTCAGCGCCTGGCTTCCGAGGCGCAGGTCGGCATCGATGCCGCCGGCCTTCAGTTCATCCAGCCCGGCCGGCTGCCCGCGCGTGTCCAGGACCCGCAGGCGGGCGCCGTGCGCGGCGCACCAGCGTGCGGCCGCGACGCCCGTTTCCCCCAACCCCAGGATCAGGGTCAGGCCGTCGCGGCGAATGGAGGGGAACTCGCAGGCGTTCGTCATCGCAGTTTCAGGCTCGCCAGGCCGATCAGGACTAGCATCATGGTGATGATCCAGAAGCGGACCACCACCTGGGTTTCCTTCCAGCCGCTCACCTCGAAATGGTGATGCAGCGGGGCCATGCGGAAGATCCGGCGTCCCTCCCCGTAGCGTTTCTTGGTGTACTTGAACCAGGTGACCTGCAGCATGACCGAGAGGGTCTCGACCACGAACACCCCGCCCATGATGAACAGCACGATCTCCTGGCGCACGATGACGGCGATCGTGCCCAGCGCGCCGCCCAGCGCCAGTGCACCGACATCGCCCATGAAGACCTGGGCGGGATAGGTGTTGAACCAGAGGAAAGCCAGGCCGGCGCCCGCGATGGCGGCGCACAGCACCATCAGTTCGGACGCGCCCGGGATGTAGGGAAACAGCAGGTACTTGGAATAATCGACGCGGCCGACCACGTAGGCGAAGATGCCCAGGGCCGTCCCGATCATCACCGTGGGCATGATGGCCAGCCCGTCCAGGCCGTCGGTCAGGTTCACGGCATTGCTGGTGCCCACGATCACCAGCCAGGTCAGCGCGACGAAGCCGAACACGCCCAGCGGATAGCTGACGGTCTTGAAGAACGGCACGATCAGGTCGGCGCGCGCGGGCAGCGGCATGGAAAAGCCGCTCAGGACCCATTCCCGGAACAGCGGCCAGATTTCAGTATTGGCCGGGACCGACACGGCAAAGCTGAGATACACGGCGGCCACGGCGCCGATCAGCGCCTGCCAGAAAAATTTCTGCCGCGCCGGCATGCCTTCGGGGTCGTGATGCACGACCTTGCGGTAATCGTCGGCCCAGCCGATCCAGCCGAAACCGAAAGTGACCAGCAGCACCACCCAGACGAAACGGTTGGTCCAGTCCGCCCACAGCAGCGTGCTGATGCCGATGCCGATCAGGATCAGCGCGCCGCCCATGGTGGGGGTGCCGTTCTTCTGCAGATGCGTCTGCGGGCCATAGCTGCGCACCGCCTGGCCGATCTTCAGCGCCGTCAGGCGGCGGATCAGCCAGGGGCCGGCCAGCAGGCCGATGGCCAGCGCCGTTGCACAGGCCAGCAGCGCCCGGAACGTGATGTATTCCACCACGCCGAAGGCGCGGAAGTGTTCGTCGGACAGCCAGCGCGCCAGTTCAAGCAGCATGATCGCCCCCCTGCGCGGCCGCGTCCGCGTCGAGCGCCTGGACCACACGCTCCATGCGCATGCTGCGCGAACCCTTGACCAGGATGTGGCCCGGCCGCGCCGCCAGCAGATGCGGCAGCAACTCTTCGAACGAGTCGCAGGCCCGGGCCTGCGGACCGAAAGCCTGCGCGGCGCCCCGGGCAGCGGGGCCGAGCGTCAGCAGCGCATCCACGCCGCACTGGCGGGCATAGGCGCCGACCTCGGCATGCATGGCGGGCCCCTGATCGCCGACTTCCGCCATGTCGCCCAGCACCAGGATGCGCCGGCCATCCAGGCCGGCCAGCACGTCGATGGCCGCGCGCACGGAATCCGGATTGGCGTTGTAGCTGTCGTCGATCAGCTGGAAGCCGTCCGCCAGGGGCCTCGGCTGCATCCGGCCGCCCACCGGGGCGAAGGCCGCCAGCCCGGCGGCAATGGCAGCCGAAGGCGCGCCCGCGGCCCAGGCGCAGGCGGCGGCGGCCAGGGCATTGCGCAGATTGTGGCGTCCCGGCGCATGCAGCACGACGGGCAGCGTCTCGGTGCCCAGGTGCAGGCGGAATTCCGTCTGCGCCGTCCCGGCACGGATCTGCGAGGCGTACACGTCGGCCGCGTCGGCAAAGCCGAAGCACCGGACCGTCCGGTCACCGGCCAGTTCCCGCCAGAGCCCGGTGTAGTCCTCGTCGATCGGGAACACCGCCACGCCATCGGCGGGCAGCGCCTGCAGCACGGCGCCGTTCTCGCGTGCCACAGCCTCGATCGTGTTCATGAATTCCTGGTGTTCGCGCTGCGCGTTGTTCACCAGGGCCACCGTGGGCTGGGCGATGGCGGCCAGCACCGGAATTTCGCCGGGGTGGTTCATGCCCAGTTCGAGCACGGCGGCGCGATGCGCCGGGCGCAGGCGCAGCACCGTCAGCGGCAGGCCGATGTCATTGTTGAAATTGCCGCGGGTCGCCAGGCGGCTGTCCTCGCCGTGCCAGGCGGCCAGGATCGAGGCGATCATTTCCTTGGTCGTGGTCTTGCCATTGCTGCCGGTCACCGCGATGACGGGCACGCGGAACTGGCGCCGCCAGGCCGTGGCCGCGCGCTGCAGCGCCAGGCGGGTATCGCCCAGCACGATCTGGGGCAGGCCCGCGCCTGGAACCGCATGGGCGACGACCGCCGCGCGTGCGCCGCCCCGAGCGGCCGCATCCAGGTAATCGTGGCCGTCGAAACGTTCGCCTTCGAGCGCCAGGAACAGGGCGCCCGGCGGCAGGCTGCGGGTATCGGTCGACAGTTCCGTGCCCTGCCGCCAGGTCAGGGCAAAGCGCGCCCACTCCCGGTCGTCGAAGGGGCTGCGCACGTGATGGACTTCCTGGTAGGTCTCGTGGCCCTTGCCCGCCAGCAGCACCACGTCGCGCTCATCCGCAGTCCAGATGCTTTCCAGGATGGCATCGGCGCGGTCGACCCGGATCTCCGGGCGGCCCGGCATCCCCGCCACGATCTGCTCGATGATTGCCTCGGGCGGCTCGGTGCGCGGATTGTCGGTGGTGACCAGGACATCGTCGGCCAGCCGGGCCACCGCGGCGCCCATCAGGGGCCGCTTGCCCGCATCCCGATCGCCGCCGCAGCCGAACACGCAGCGCAGGCGGCCGCCGCGATCCTCGGCCAGCGGCCGCAGTGCCGTCAGCGCCCGTTCCAGAGCGTCCGGCGTATGCGCGTAATCCACCACGACCAGCGGCAGCGGGCGGGCCGAGACGGCACCGCCGACTGCCGATACCACCTGCAGGCGGCCCGGCACCGGATGCAGCACGGCCAGGGCGCGGGCGATGCGGCTCAGGCCCCAGCCCAGTTCGCGCAGCACGCCGGCAACCAGCAGCAGGTTGGAAATATTGTGCTCCCCGACCAGGTGGGTCAGGATCTGGGCGCTGCCGTCGGGCGCGACCAGGTTGAAGACCAGGCCGGTGGCGCCGTGCTGGATGTCCTCGGCCCGGAAACCGGCCGCGCTCTCGCGCCGCAGGCTGTAGCTCACCCGGTGCCCGGAAGGCACGTCTCCTTCCAGCAGTTCCCGCCCCGCCGCATCATCGGCGTTGATGACCGCGCCGCGCAGGCCCGGCCTGGCGAACAGGGCGAACTTCGCCTGCTTGTAGCGCGCTTCCGTGCCGTGGTAATCGAGATGATCGCGGGTCAGGTTGGTGAAGCCCGCGACCTGGATGCTGACCCCGTCCAGGCGCCCCTGCTCGATTCCGATCGAGGAAGCCTCGATGGCGGCCGCCACGCCCCCCGCGCGCGCGATGGCGGCCAGGCTGCGATGCAGCGTCAGCACATCCGGCGTGGTCAGCACGCCGCCCAGGTTGCTGCCGTCGGCCAGCGTCACGCCCAGCGTCCCGATGGTGCCGCAAGGCATGCCTTCGGAATTCAGCGCAGCGGCGATCCACTGGGTGGTCGACGTCTTGCCGTTGGTGCCGGTGACGGCGATCACGGTCAGGGCATCCGACGGCCGGCCGTACCACAGGTGGGCAAGATCGCCCAGCAGCACGGCCAGCCCTTCGACCTCCAGGACCGGCACGGCAGCCGGCGAGGCATGCCCGCCGCCCGCTTCCCGGATAATGGCCGCCGCACCGGCCGCCACGGCCGCACCCATGTAGGCGCGGCCGTCCGCGGCGATCCCGGGGCAGGCGAAGAACACATCGCCCGGCTGCAGCTGGCGCGA
>Ga0182792_1000412_pt1 | contig 41171 bp, 36 predicted proteins | sample Passage237B_FD_130497 | JGI IMG/M metagenome (GOLD analysis project Ga0182792, IMG submission 130497) | Cellulose adapted compost microbial communities from Newby Island Compost Facility, Milpitas, CA, USA - Passage2 37B (version 2) (version 2) ...
ATCCGCCTCCGCGTCGATGGGCTGGCCCGTCTGGTTCATGAGCTTGGAGGCATGGCCGACGATCCGCGGAGGGCAGCATGAGAGCCGGTGACGCCACCACTGATGACGGGCGCACGCTGACAGTCCGTGTTCCCCTGACCGTCCGGAAGCGCGGCGGGCGCAAGCAGGTGGTGATGCCCGACGGGGCATGTTGGGGCCAGCCCCGCCCGCGCATCGACAACACCATGGTCAAGGCAATCGCCCGGGCACACCGCTGGAAGCGCCTCATGGAGAGCGGCCGATTCGCCTCTGTGACCGAGCTGGCCGAAGCGGAGAAGATCAACCAGTCCTACCTGTGCCGGGTCCTGCGCCTGACCCTGCTGGCCCCGGACATCGTCGAGGCGATTCTCGACGGAAGGCAGCCGGCCGCCATTCAGATAGACGCCCTGTTGAAGCCCATGCCGCTGGAGTGGGCGGCACAGCGAGCTGCGCTGGGCCTCTGACGTCGATTGCCGGCTCGGAAACCGCGCGCCCGTCAAGTTTCTATTGCCCAGCGATTATCTCTGCACTAGCGTGACTGAAGAGCCCAGTAACTAGGCATGCCTAGTTAACGGACGGATCATGGTATTGGGAGTCCAGGGTGGCGACAGCGAAAGCCGATCTGCGATGGGGGGTTGAGCAACGGCTCGAATTCATCGAGTTCCGGCTGTTTTGGGAGGGGCATGTGAACCGGGGCGATCTGATGGAGGCGTTCGGTGTTTCGGTGAACCAGGCGTCCACCGACCTGAACCGCTATATCGGAATGGCGCCGCAGAACATGCACTACGACAAGAGCGCTCGTGCCTATGTTCGCGGTGCAGAGTTCGCTCCACAGTTCCTGAAACCCGACGCGAGCCGCTATCTCGCGCAGCTTAAATCTGTCGCCGACGGAATCCTGGATCGCGCCGATGCATGGATCGGCCAGTTTCCCACCTACGATGCGGCGCCGACACCCGTGCGGGGCGTCAATGCCAAAACTCTGCGCGCAGTGGTCGCCGCGATTCGCCGGTCCGAAGCGCTCGAGGTGAAGTACCAGTCGCTCTCCCTGCCTGAGCCTCGCTGGCGCTGGATCGCTCCACACGCAATCGGCTTCGACGGGTTCCGCTGGCATACCCGGGCGTTCTGCCTTAGCGACCGAAGCTTCAAGGACTTCCTGCTCTCGCGGATTATCGAGACTCGCGGCACCCAGCCAAGCGAGATCGGATCAGAGGCGGATCAAGATTGGAATGATGAAGTTGTGCTTGAGTTCGGACCGCATCCCGATCTCTCAGAGACTCAGAAGAAAGTGATTGCCCTGGATTATGGGATGCGTGGCGGGAAGGCCAAGATCCGCGTCCGGAAGGCGCTTCTCTATTACGCGCTAAAGCGGCTGGGGCTCGACACAGACCCTGCTGCGCGGAGACCGCAAGATCAACAGATTGTTCTTCTGATGGAACCAGCGGGCGCGCAGGTCAAATCGCAAAATGCTGAGGGGGGATTCTGATGCTTGGCCTGAAACTAAGGCAGGAATTCAAGGGTAGCCGCCTAAAAGGAACGGCAATCGAGCTTTCGAACGAAGCGAACACCGGCGCAACGCAGGTATCTGCCCAAGATTTTCTTGAGATCACCTACCCGACACATGACCTGTTGAAAGGCATTGAGGCGGTGGGCCCGAACCAAGGCCGCCCTGTTGTGGTGATAGGCGAGCGTGGCCTTGGTAAGTCGCATTTGATGGCGGCGCTGTTTCATGCCGTCCACGATCCCGCTTCGACCGGCGCATGGTTGAAGAATTGGTCAAGCACGCTTGGCGACCCGCATATCGGAGGCATCCCGCTTCGGAACGGAATGCTGGTCATCGGCGAAAGCCTTCATCGCCAACGGTACAAGTTTCTATGGGATTTGCTTTTCGAGCATCATCCTCATGGCACCTACATCAAAGGCAAGTGGGAGGGCATGGGCGCGGCTAAAACCGACATCCCGTCGGATCAGCTCATCCTTGAACTGCTGCGCCACACCCCGACCATGCTGCTACTGGACGAATTCCAGACTTGGTATGACGGCTTGACGAACACCAAGCAGTATCCTTGGAAGCACTGGGCCTTCAATTTCATTCAGATACTGTCCGAGATCGCCAAGGAACACCCCGACCTACTCGTGCTGGTGGTTTCTGTACGCAACGGCGACACAGATGCCTACCAGCAAATTCACCGCGTCAATCCTATTCAGATAGACTTCAAGGCGGGTGGAAATCCGGAGCGTATCCAGAACGACAGGCGGCGCATGCTGCTGCATCGCCTGTTCGAGAATAGGCTCCAGATTGCCTTATCTTCAATTGACAGCGTACTTGCGCAGCATGTGTCGGAATACTTCCGCCTTGTGGGCACGCCTGCAGCGGAACAGGACCGCAAGCGGCGAGAGTTTAGCGAGGCATGGCCTTTTGCCCCGCACCTGCTTCAGCTGCTCGAAGATCAAGTGCTCATCGCTACCGACGCGCAAGAGACGCGCGACCTGATCCGCATTCTTGCAAACCTCTTCAAGAGCCGTGGCGAGGATGCGTGCATTCTGACTTCGGCTGATTTTCGGCTCGACGACGAGGCGTCGGGAATTGGCGCGCTGCTGGACTCGGTGGCGAACCAGCAGCACCGAACGCTGCGGGAAAAGGCGCTTCGGAACGTGACCTCCGTCATTGAGGCCATTCCTGACCATGCCACCAAGGTCCCTCATTTGCAGGAAATCATGGGAGCGTTGTGGCTCCGTTCGATTGCCGTCGGCAACCTGGCGGGAGCGGAGCCCGCAGTGCTTCAATTGGATGTCACGCAGGACAAGGTCGTCGACGACAATGCCTTTCAGGTAGAGTTGGCGACCATCATCGAAAACAGTTTCAACATTCACCAGGACGGTGCGCGGCTCGTCTTCAGAGAGGAAGAGAACCCGCAGGCCAAAGTGATGGCCTCGGCACGGAATGATAAACTCTTCACCGACGGCTCCGATCTTGCGCAACTCGCGAAGGAGGTCCGCTATGTGATTGGCGGCTCCGAAGAGGTCGCCAAGACATTCCGTGTCATCGCGCTACCGCGTTCTTGGCTGAACGAGCCGTGGACCGGGCTAGATGAGAGCGAGCAACCGGAACGGTGGGATGACCGCCTGCCCATCCTCGTTCTGCCGGAAGAACCGGATCGCTTGAACGAGCGGCTTGGCAAATGGCTGAAGGACCATCTTCAAAAGCGCCGCAACACGGTTCGCTTCCTATTGCCGCGCGCGGGAACGTCAAACGCCTTCTATGACCGAGACCTGCTGATCCTGGCACGCGCCGAAATGAAGGCGCGAGAATGGGGGGCGCAGAGTGCCGAGTATCGGAGGCTCCAGACCAAGTACCAAAACGAACTGCGGGACATCCTGAAAAAGCGGTTCGACAGGTTCGCCGTGTTGCACCGATGGAACTTTTCCGACCCCACGAAATGCGTGTTTCATGTCGAAGCCCTGAAGGAACAGGGCGCGAAAATCCCAGAAGCAATTGAGCACGCGTTGGTCAACGATCTGTTCGTGCCCGAGGATTTTGGGGACCTGGTAGAGGAAGCCGCCGCCGACAATGCTTCCGTCGGTAAGCTGCTGCGCGAGCTTCAGGAGCCCCGCCCTGCGGGACAGGATTGCATCCCGTGGCTGGGCGAAACCGCTATGAAAGAGCGGATTGTACGCCTTTGCGCGCGCGGCAAGGTGGCCATCAATCTTCGTGGGTTGGAGTATCTCCAGGCGCAGGCCGGAGAGGATGAGGACACGGCTTGGAAGCGGTTGCGGCCAAAGCTAGCCTTTACAGGGAGGCAGCTGGACGAAGTGTTCCTGCTTCCGCCTTCGGCTGTCCCCTCCACTGGCGGTGCAACGCCAGCGGCCCCGGCTCCGGGCACATTCGGATCTGGTGGACTCTTCGGCGGGGGCGGTTCCCCCACGCCACCGGCGCCTGGCATTGGCAGTGACGCGCCGGCAAACCCGGCACCACCACCAGGGCAGCCAGGTGGTGGCATCTTTGGTGGCGACACCGGAAGCGGGCCTCGGACGACATTATCAAATCCGGCGACCTCGCCTCTCAATCTCATCGGCAAACTCGAAGGTTGGGGCATTGGCCCAGCAACGCCAGTCAAGGAGGTGACGATCAAGGTCTCGTCAGCCACCGGTGCCCAACTTAGAGAACTGCTCAAGAAGCTACCCGACGGTATGACCTTTGAGCTGTCGCTCGATAAGGAGGACATCTGATGGCGCTTGGAAGTGAGCAGCTCCTTCAGCTGACGACCGCAACGCCGACGGATGCCTGGCGCACAATCGTTGAAAGTACCGTCGCGATCTGTTCATCACCCCTGTTGCCGGGCAGCGCCCCCGGCGAGGCCACGAAACGCGACCGCGCCGTGGGAACTCTGGATCACTTCCTGTCGTCGAGCGCGTGGGATTTGTGGGAAGAGTTCGGAAGCGCCGTTGAGCGGAATTCCGACCGCCTCGCCCGTTGGTGGACGGAGCCCTATAGCGCCAAGGCTATTCTGGTTCTTGATGGCCTCAGCCTCCGTGAGCTTCCCTGGCTTATCGAAGGTGCAAAGGCGCGTGGTTTCGCCCTTCACAGCGCAACCGCCTACGGTGCAGAGATACCGAGCGAGACGAATGCCTTCGCGCGCGCGCTCGGTTTCAACAGCCGGAGTCAGCTCCAGAATAACGGTGGCGGGTCCTCGCACCGTCTTACGCCCTGCAAGACAGAATGCATCCACCTGCCTTGGGCGGATTGCGCCAGCCTCATCGACGCAACACCGAGCTGGATCTTCTGGCACCACTGGCCGGATGCCAAGCTCCACGATGGCTCGGGAGCCGGTCAGGGGCTCGATGCTCTCACCCGTGATGTAGCCGCTCAGCTGACGAGCGATGACTTCTGGAGCTTCGTCGAGCGTCTGGCCACAGGCCGTCGGCTGGTCATCACATCCGATCATGGCTATGCCGCCACTGGCCTGTTCTTTGATGCGGCGGACGAGCAGGCCACCTTCCTCAAGGGTGCGCTGAAGAGTGGGCGGCTGCTGCCCGGGGACCACGATCCCGGCCCCTTTGTCCCGCCAGTCGCGCTTTCGATAGATAGCCCGCACGGCAAGCACCTCCTCGCCGTCGGCCGTTGGAAATGGAAGAGCCAGGGTGGTTACCCCACGCTGGCACACGGCGGCTTGTCGCTCCTCGAAATGCTCTGCCCCTTTATCGAAATTACGAAATAAGGAAATCGTGCGTATGGCCACCAAGAAGGAAATGATCGCCCAAGAGGTCGCGCGCGCGGTTGGTGCCGGTAAGCCCGTCGCATTGGAAACGGTCGATTTCAACGACCCGAACCGCCCCAAGACCTGCCTTGAGGTGGATTTCCCGATCCTTCCGGTCAACCAGGTGGCGGTGATCGAAGGCAACGCCGGAAAGCCGATTTATCAGATGTCGAAATGGTGGGCGCGTCGCCGGTCGAGCGTGTTCCGCTCCATGCTGATTGCGGCCGCGACGAAGGCGCCCGAGGATCCGTCCCTCGCGGCCAAGCTGGTCTGGGACAATTATTACGCCAACCACCAGAAGAAGGGTGCCTTCAAGCACCTGAAGGTCGCAGACATCTTCATGGGGGGCGGTACAACGCTCGTCGAGGGATCGCGCCTCGGCATGCAGATGTCGGGGAACGACCTTAACCCGGTGGCCTGGTTCGTGGTGAAGCAGGAACTGGCGGATGTCGATCTAGACGAGGTGAAACGCCTGTTGGCCGACATCGAGGCCGAGGTGAAACCTCAGATCATGCCCTTCTATTATTGCGATGGCCCGAACGGCGAGAAGGGTACCTGGACGCACAAGCCCACGGGCCGGGTGATGGGGGGGGATTTCGATCCGCTGTCCCTCAAGCCGGAGGAGCGGAAGGACTACAGCTACGAAGGGCCCGAGATCATCTACACCTTCTGGGCCAAGCACGGCCCCTGCCAGGTGACGGGCTGCGGCCACCGCACGCCGATCATGACCAATCCGGTCATGGCGGTGAAGACGATGACGGTGAAGCATTGGCCGCACAAGTGTCGGTCGTGCAGCGAGCGTTTCGACATTGAAGATGCCGAAGCGCGCATGGCGCCGGACGTGCCGATCTATGTCGCGCCGGACGAGAAGCCCTACTCGATCCTCGACCCGAAGGGGCGTGTGATCTGCCCGCATTGCGGTCACACCGATATGGTGAAGCTGGACAAGGGCAAGAATAAGAAGGTCGAGCTCTCGCTCCTGGTTCATCCTGAGTGGCTGGCGGGCAGCCCGAAGACCGCGCCGGATGGAACCGCTTTCGGCGGCGCGCCGCAAGATGATGCGGCGTCGACGTGTACCTGGAACACCGAGCGGGCACGCCACATTCGCCTTCTCGAGGTGCGCGGAAAGCTTCCCGAGACCGTCACCTGCCCAGAGACCAAGGTGACCTTCCCGACCGGAAAGGAGGGCGGCACGGTTCCGAAGCGGTCGACCTTCACCTGCGCCTCCTGCGGATCGCAGCAAGACGTGATGAACGCGACGCGCGACTCCAAGAAGGGCGGACAGGTCGCGGGCTACGCGATTCAGGGGCTTGCGCCCAAGCGCGGTGATGCGGGTATGCCCTATCGCGGCCGGTTCTTTGCGCCGTTCGACGGGCGGTTGGCGGACCAATACAGCGCCGCGATCGAGGAATGGGAGCAGCGCAAGGACGGCGATCTTGCGGAATACTGGCCCCGTTCAGAAGTTCCGTATGGCTTCATGACCGCCATCGCGAACAGCGATATTCGCACGAACTATGGGTTCACGCATTGGTGGACCATGTTCAATCCGCGTCAGCTCCTCGTGCTGTCCCAGATCCTGAAATCTATTGTCGAAACTGGCGACTATAGCTGGGCTGCGCGCGAGTATGTTTTAGGCGCCTTCCAGCAATACGTTCGAAACCAGAATATGTTTTGCTTCTGGAATCCACAACGTGACACGCCAGAGCCGCATTTTTCAAACAATAACTATCACCCTAAAGCGACGATCATCGAGAATTGCGTTTTCTCAAATCTTGGGCGTGGAAATTGGAATTCGTCCTCCGAAGGCATCGTGGAAGGAAAGGATTGGGCGTGTCATCCATGGGAGGCCGTTAGCCTTGAAATGCTGTCGCAGTCATTTCCTGAGCTGGCAGCCAATGTCACCGGAAAGAGCGAAAAGGTCTTTCCTGGTGATCCGCTAAAGAACGGCCAATTCATTGCGGCTGGCTCATCCACCGAACTCAGCCATTACAGCGCCTCTTCAATAGACATGGTAATTACAGATCCTCCTTTTGGTGGGCTTCTCCATTATTCGGAGCTTGCAGACTTCTTCTACGTTTGGATGAGGCTTGTGCTGAAGTCCAAATATCCGGATCTCTTCGGGTCCGACCACACGCCAAAATCCATGGAAGCGGTGTCTAACAAGGCGCGTGAGCCGGAGGACCCAGACGGGTTCTATCAGCGTTTGCTGACAGCGTGTTGGAAGGAGGCCCACCGTGTGCTCAAGCCCGGTGGCGTCCTGGCATTCACATTCCACCATAGCGAGGACGCGCCTTGGGTTTCGGTGCTGGAGTCACTCTTTGATGCCGGCTTCTACCTCGAAGCGACCTATCCCATCCGCTCGGATGAGACCAAAGGCGAAGGCGAGTTCGGCTCAAAGACCATTGAGTACGACATCGTGCATGTCTGTCGAAAACGTATCCACGAGCCGAAGGCGGTCAGCTGGGCCCGGATGCGCCGCGAAGTTCTGGCTGATGTCCGCCAGCTTCAGGGCCTCCTTGAAAACCACGCCCGTCGTGGCCTGCCTGAAGCTGACATTCAGGTCATCCGGCGCGGAAAGGCGCTCGAGTATTTCTCGCAGCACTACGGTAAGGTCTTTGTCGATGAAGGTCGGCCGATTTCGGTCAAGGACGCGCTCGTCGGCATCAACCAGTTGATCGATGAAGACGCCAACAAGGCTTCCGAGCCGCCGCCGGTAACCGCAGAACCGATCACCCGTCAGTTCCTGCGCATCTTCGACGGCAAGACCGAGCTGGCCCGCGACCAGATGCAGAAGATGCTGCGCGGCTCGGGTATCGCGCCCGACGAGTTCGTCAACCGGGGCTGGGCGCGCGAAGAGCGGAAGGTCTTCTACCTCAACGACCCGTTGGACATCGCGCGAGACTGGCAGGGGCGGCATCGCCGTCGCCTTACCGCGGACCTGGACCAGACCTTCGTCCTGATGGGCGCCTGCTATGACGGCAGCGGGATCAACGCGGCCGACACCTTGAAGAACGAGAACTTCAAGCCGCATCCCGCACTGAAGGGTTTGCTGGAATGGCTTGGCCGCCGTGGTCATACGCAGCAGATGCGAAACGCGGCTTCCAGGGCTCTGACGATCTACAACAATTGGGCTGCGACGCATAAAGCGGAAGTGGCCCAGATGTCGCTGTTTCTGGAGGACTGAGCATGAAGCAGTTGCTCGACAGCGTTTGGCAGCGGCGCGGCGTCAGCTGGGTTTGGGACGACGAAGCCCTGTCTGCCGTAACCAGGCCGTCGGAAGTGTTCAGTCTGCGCCAGCTTATGCGCGCCGCCAAGGGGTGGCCCGACGATTTGCCAAGCAATGGCGGAAACACGCTGGTTGTAGCCGGGCTCGATGCCTGCCTTGACCTCTTGGCACCGGCCGATGCGGACAACTGGCTGGGCAATGAGCTGAAATCCGCGATCCTCTCGTTCCAGGACGAGTACTCCGGTGAGGCCGCGCTGATCTTCTGGCTCCCGAAGGGCGAGCGCCGCTTCCACACGGAAATGGCGACCGATGCCGTTCGCTGGCGTTGCTCCGCTCCCCATGCGGACCAGCAGATTGAGTTCGGCCGGATTCTCTGGGGCGAGGCCCGCGAATACCCGCAGGAAATTGTCATGGCCGAAGGGGGCAAGCCGGTCGGCTTGTTCCATCTGCGGATTACCTGAGGCAGATTGATGGCCGGTGTGACCCTCTCTCCTGGCGAACGGATTACGCACCCCGAGTTCGGTACAGGCGTAGTGCTGGATGTGCCGCACGAGGGCTACCTGCGTGCCTTCTTCAGCATCGGCGAGCGGCGTGTTCCGTTGGCCAACGTCCAGCGCGAGCTTTCCAGGACGGAGCGTATCCTGCGCTCGGTCGAAGGCACGCCTGAACGCCTGCGGACGGTCTGGCTCTCTTACGAGGCCCATGCTCTGCCGGTGATGGAAAGCGCCTCGGCGCTTACGTCGGCACGGATTGACCTGCTGCCGCACCAGGTCGTGCTGACACACCGCATTGCAACCGCATCACCGCGCCGGTTCCTGATCGCGGACGAGGTCGGCCTTGGCAAGACGATTGAGACCGCGCTCATCCTTCGGGAGCTTGCGAGCCGTGGCGAGTTAGACCGCGCGCTGATGGTCGTCCCGGCGGGTCTCGTGAACAACTGGCACCGGGAGCTGAACGAGGTCTTCAATCTTGATTTCGAGGTGTTCGGCTCGGAAGGCGACATCACCGATCGCAAGACCAATGCCTTTGCCAAGCATGACCGGCTCATCGCCAGCATCGACACGCTGAAGCGGCCCGCGCGTATTAAGCGGCTGCTCGAAGCGCCGCGCTGGGACCTCGTGGTGTTCGACGAAGCCCACCACCTGACCGCCTACCGCACCGGCGGTAAGGTGCGAAAGACTGAAAACTACAAGCTCGCCGAAGCTCTTAAGGGACACACGCGCGATCTCATCCTGCTGTCGGCAACGCCGCACCAGGGCAATCATTTCCAGTTCTGGATGCTCGTCCAGTTACTCAATCCGACTCTCTTCGGCAGCCCAGAAGAGATGGTCGAGAACCGGCACCGCCTGAACACCGTGATGTTCCGCCGCACCAAGGCAGACGCTTGCCGCCCTGACGGCGATCCGCTCTTCGCGCGCCGCTGGGTGCATACTGAATCTTTCCTCATGCGTGACGAGGAACGGCGCTTCTATGAGAAGCTCCGGGAGTACCTTGAAGACGGCTTTGACTTGGCCAAGCGGCAGGGCAACCAGGGCCGTGCGCTCGGCTTCCTAATGGCCATCTTCCAGAAGATTGCAGCGTCGAGCTTCGCCGCGGTGCGCCGGACACTGAAGCGGCGGATGCTCATGCTCACTCTGCATGAAGCCCTGCTGCGCGACCGCGACCTCGACATCGAAGGACGCGAGCGCCTCTATGACGAAGCGCGTGAGCTGATCCATGCCGAATGGGGCCTCGGTCGTGACCCTATTGGGCGAACTGAGGTCGATCGCGTCATGGCGGATCTCAAGTACCGGTTGGCCAAGAAGCTGGACGAAGAAGCTCTCGAACTGGCCTCTGACCCCTACGGCAGCGAGTTTGCCTCGTCGCATATGGAAGATGCGGCTTCGGCTGCCGTGGACCTCCACCTGCCGGAGGAACGGCTGCGGATTGCAGATTTGCTGTCGGTTTTCCCGGAACACCGGGAAACCAAAATCCAGAAGCTGCTCGATGGCCTGGGTACGCTGTGGCGGCAGAACCCGAACGAGAAGATCGTCATCTTCGCGACCTATCTCGGTACCGTAGATTTGCTCGCGCGCGAGATCGAACAGGTCTATCCGGGTCAGGGCGTTGTGGTCCTGCGCGGCGGCGACCACGGAGCCAAGGTCGCAGCGGAGCGGCGTTTCAAATTGAAAGACGGGCCGTGTGTGCTGGTCTGCACTGCGGCCGGCCGCGAGGGCATCAATCTCCAGTTCGCAAGGATATTATTCAATTTCGACCTGCCCTGGAATCCGATGGACATGGAACAGCGAATTGGGCGCATCCACCGCTATGGCCAAGCGCACACGGCGCAAGTCTATAACCTGGTCCTGTCGGACACTATTGAGGGCCGCATCTACCTGCTCCTCGATGACAAGCTCACAGAGATTGCTCGTACTCTCGGCAAGGTCGATGACCAGGGCAATGTGGCGGAGGATCTTCGCTCGCAGATTCTGGGGCAGCTCTCCGAGCGGCTTAACTACGACCGTCTCTATCAGGAAGCCCTCTCCGACCCCGAGTTGAAGCGAACCGCAGTAGAGCTGGAAGCTGCGCTGTCCAACGCCCGCGAAGCGCGTGAGGTAGTCTTTGACCTGTTCCAGGATTTGGACGGCTTCAGCCTCGATGACTACAAGCCATTCTCCGACATCTCGTCCAGCATGGACAGGTTGATCGGCTTCCTGTCTGCAGCTGTGAGCGACCGGAACCAAAGACTCGTCAAGGTGAACGATGAGACCTACGAGCTTGTCGGCGCCGATGGCGGGCAGAAGAAGCGGTTCACGCTCAACCGCGACACCGCTACTTCGAGCGATACCGTCGATCTGATGGGGCTGGACCATCCCGTTGTTCAGGAAGAACTCGGACGGTGGCGCACCGTCGCGCCAGAGAGCCTCGGCGCCACAGCGCAAGGGGATGGAAGCGGGGTTACGCTGCTATCCCTGTGGATGGTTGAAATGTCGGCCGGAAACGGCGAACGGCGCATTGCCGTTCAGCCCATAGCTGTGAACAAGGACGGCACCCGCGTTCCCGTTGTCGAGCGGCAAGCCGACCAATTCCTGCGTGCGCAGTCGGCTCAGCCGAAACTATCCCCTGATGAGCGCCTTGTCCTTTTCGCGACGGCCGTCGAACCGACATTGCAGCGCGAGCTCAAACACAAAGGTGCCGCGAATGGTGATGGCAGCTACTCCGCCGAGTTGATCGGTTACGTCGAGGTCGCTTAGCGGAAGAGCTCTGGTCCTGGGTTGGGTAGCACTGACCTGTTCGAGGGGGATTGCGCGTGCGGGACAACGATCCTGCCAAGCTTGTGGGCGTGGCGTATCGCGCCGACTTGGCGCGATAATCAAACTTGATGTGGGATTTCGGCGCCGAGCGCTTACGGCAAGGGATGTCAACCGTCGCAACGGGGTGGAGGCATTTTAACATTCTGTTTCAATGACATAGAATTCCGTACTGGCGTCGGTTCAGTCCAGAGGTCGAGAGAAAAAGGGCGGAGAGAGCACGCTCGGAGCCGAGTGTGCCGACGTCACAGTCCACAGGTCTGCGCCCGAACCGCGCGGTTCCTTGGCGTTTCAGCCCCGCATCCGCGCGCGGAGAACGTTCGACAGGGTAGTAATGGCGGAGGGAGTGGGATTCGAACCCACGGTACGGTTTCCCGCACACACGCTTTCCAAGCGTGCGCCTTAAGCCACTCGGCCATCCCTCCGGATGCCTTCTCATGGCGGGGTACGGTGCGATTTGCAAGCAACCCCGGCGCGGCAGGGCAATTTTTCTGTAAAACGCGCTTGCCCTGCGGCGAGCAAGGCCGCGGAGGCCAAGGCGGATGCCGAGATGGAGCGCCTCGCGCCCGTCGCGGAAGTCAGGGCCGCACCAGCCGCTATTTCCTGATCGGCTCGCCACTCTTCTCTGCGGGCGCAGGCGGCAGGGCCGGCGGCACGCCCGGCCGCTCCGACGACACATCGGGACGCGCCGGCGCCGGGGCGGGCGTGGTCGGGCGCGGCTCCGGCGGCGTTGCGTCGGGCGGTGCCTCGGCCGGGGCGGAACGCTCAGGCGCTGACGGTTGCGGTGACTGCGGATACTGTTCCGAAGGTGGGGCCGTTTCGGCAACGTCCACGTTGCTGGCCGCGAGTTGCAGCAGCGCCGCTCCGGACAGGCCGGCACCGGCCAATATCATCGCGCCGGCCAGCAGCAATTCGCGCGCCAGCGGAGTTCGGCCCGCGAGTGTCGCAGTCCTGTTTCGGAACGGCCATCCCATCGCTGGCGCACCTCCTCAAGATTGTCCGTAAAGGTCAAAGCCGTAAGGACGCGCCGGTTCCCTCCGGCCGGCCTTCAGCCGGCGCGCGGGAACGCCTCGCCAAGGCCATGCGCAAGCACCTTGCGCATCAGGTTGGGCAGCGCTTCGTCGTGCAACCCTGCTATCGGAGCAAAGCGCATGCCGGCCGGCGCCGGCGTGCGGGACGGCACGCTTGCGACATGCACAACGAGTTCGAGCGGAAAATGCGTGAAGACGTGCGACACCATGCCGACCTTGCGCCGCCAGCGCGCCGCGTCCCCCAATCGTGGCGCCTGCGCCAGCGCCGCCGCATCGTCGAGTCCTGCGGCCCAGTCCGAGGTCGGCACCTCGGTCATGCCGCCGAGCAGCCCCTTCGCCGGCCGGCTGCGCAGCAGCACCTCGTCGCCACGGACGACGACGAACGCCGCGCCACGCCGCAGCGCGCCGGTCTTCTTCGGCGCCTTGCGCGGAAACGTCTCCTGATCGCCCCGCCTGCGCGCCACACAGTCGTCGTTGAGCGGGCACAGCACGCAGGCCGGCTTCTTCGGCGTGCAGATCGTCGCGCCCAGATCCATCAGCGCCTGCGCGCTGTCGCCGGGCCGCGCCGGTGACAGCAGCGCGCGGGCGAGCGCTGCGATGCGCGGCTTGGCCTGCGGCAGCATCTCCTCGACCGCGAACAGCCGCGCCACCACCCGCTCGATATTGCCGTCCACCGGCATGACGGGACGGCGGAAGGCGATCGCCGCGATCGCCGCCGCGGTGTAGGGGCCGATGCCGGGCAGCCGCCGCAGCGCGTCCTCGCTATCGGGAAACGCCCCGCCATGGTCGCGCGCGACCGCCACCGCGCAGGCGTGCAGGTTGCGCGCCCGCGAATAGTAGCCAAGCCCCGCCCATAGCCGCAGCACGTCGTCGAGCGCGGCCGCCGCCAGCGCCTCGACGCTCGGCCAGCGCGCCACGAACTTTGCGAAATAGGGGCCGACCGCCTTCACGGTGGTCTGCTGCAGCATGATCTCGGACAGCCACACCCGGTACGGATCGCTCGCCTCATTCGGCCGGGCGCGCCACGGCAGATCGCGGCGATGGCGGTCGTACCAGGCAAGCAGCGCCACGGCCGGGTCGGTTGGTGCCGGGGCTTGCTTTCGTCGGGCGGTGGCGGCTGATAGATTCATCGTCCCAAGATGCTTGCAAGGTGCAAGCCCGGTCAAGGCGACCCGATGGCAAAACCCCGCTCCTCCCCGGCCCGGCCGCTGTCGGTGCTGCTCGGCGACGTGTTCGGCAGCGCCTTCGCGCGGCAGGGCTTTGCCTCGCGCGAACTGGTGACACGCTGGGCCGAGATCGCCGGCCCCGACATCGCCCGCCATTGCGAGCCGCTCAAGCTGCAATGGCGCCGGCCGGTGGAAGGCGAGCCGCCGGAGCCGGCCACGCTGGTGCTGCGGGTCGACGGGCCGACGGCGCTGGAGGTGCAACACATGGCCGGCGTCATCCTCGAACGGGTCAACCGCTTCTTCGGCTGGCACGCGGTCGGGCGCATCGCGCTGCGCCAGGCGCCGTTGTCTCGCCCCCGGCCGCGCCGCCACGCCGCCCCGCCCGATGCCGCGACGCTGGCGCGCGAGAGCGCCGCGCTGGCGGAGGTCGAGGACGACGATCTGCGCACGGCGCTGGCGCGGCTGGCCGCCGCCATCAAGCGGAAGTGAGGGTGGCACCACGCGGCCGGCCCCGGCCAGCCATTGCCACTCGAACATTTTCCGGCTAGCCAACGGCTGACGATGCTGGATACGCCCGCTTTCCGGAGACACCCGTGACCATCACGCGCCGCACTTTCAACGCCACCCTCGCCTTTGCCGGGCTTGCGACCGCCGCCGGCCTCACGCCGCTGCGGCTGATCGGCGAGGCGCTGGCGCAGACCGCGGCCGAGATCGCCCGCCCGAGTTCGCTCGGCGACATGGCGCTAGGCGACCCCAAGGCAGCCGTCACCATCGTCGAATACGCCTCGATGACCTGCCCGCACTGCGCCACCTTCACCAAGGAGGTGTTTCCGAAGATCAAGGAAACCTATGTCGACAGCGGCAAGGTGCGCTTCATCTTCCGCGAGTTTCCGCTCGATCTCACCGCCGCCGCCGGCTCGATGCTGGCGCGCTGCATCGCCGACGGTAACGCCGACAAGTACTTTGCCGTGGTGGACCTGTTGTTCCGCCAGCAGGACATTTGGGCCGTGCAGAACCCCACCGCGCCGCTCAAGCGCGTGGCACGCCAGGCCGGCATGGGCGAACAGCAGTTCGAGACCTGCCTGAAGGATCAGAAGCTGCTCGACGCCATCAAGGAAAGCCAGGACTACGCGGTCAAGACGCTGAAGATCAATTCGACCCCGACCTTCTTCGTCAACGAGACGCTGGTGCGCGGCGAGACCTCGTTTGAGGCGTTCCAGAAGATCATCGATCCGATGCTCAAGGGCTGAGGCCGCCCCGCCGGCCACCCGAAGCAAAGCTCGCTGGTTTTGTTTCGACGCGTTTTCTTCACGCGAACCGGCCGTCGCCGGGCCGAAGCCGGCTATGGCCCGGCCAAGGCCGGTTCCCACTTCGCTCGAAAACGCGATAGGGGCATGACTCATAAACGACTCTTTTCCTCGCCATAAGCCTCGCAGGGGTCCCTCACGGCGTCGTGAGTCGGGCAAAAATCGCTGTTGAAAAAAGGGGTTAATGCCGCCGGGGCGGCGAAAAAGCCGTTGGAAAAGCAAAACTTCCGATTGCCCCGATACCGCCCGCCGGCCATTGTCATTCGATGATTTTGGGGGTGCGGTGCGCAACACCACAAGGGCTTGCGGCCGCGCAAAATCCGCGTCCGACGATGCCGGAGCCAACCGAGCCTGCCTGACATGAAACTGACCCGCCTTCGCCTGCACGGCTTCAAATCCTTCGTCGAACCGACGGATTTCCTGATCGAGCCGGGCCTCACCGGCGTGGTCGGGCCGAACGGCTGCGGCAAGTCGAACCTCGTCGAGGCGCTGCGCTGGTCGATGGGCGAGACCTCCTACAAGTCGCTGCGCGCCGCCGACATGGAGGCGGTGATCTTCGCCGGCACCAACTCTCGCCCCTCGCGCAACCACGCCGAAGTGGTGATGACGATCGACAACACCGATCGCAGCGCACCGGCCGCCCTCAACGACCTCGAAATCCTCGAAGTGTCGCGCCGCATCGAGCGCGGCGCCGGCTCCGTCTACCGCATCAACGGCCGCGAGGTGCGCGCCCGCGACGTGCAGATCCTGTTTGCCGATGCCGCCACCGGCGCGCGCTCGCCGGCGCTGGTCCACCAGGGCAAGATCGGCGAGATCATCCAGGCCAAGCCGGAGCAGCGCCGCCGCGTGCTGGAGGACGCCGCCGGCATCGCCGGGCTGCATGCGCGCCGCCACGAGGCCGAATTGCGGCTGCGCGCCGCCGAGACCAACCTGACCCGCGCCGAGGACGTCATCGGGCAACTGTCGTCGCAGATCGACGGCCTCAAGAAGCAGGCGCGGCAGGCGATCCGCTACCGCGACCTCGCCGGCAAGGTGCGCAAGGCGGAGGCAACGCTGTTCCACCTGCGCTGGCTCGCCGCCCATGCCGGCGTCGCCGAGGCCGGTCAGGTCCACGACCTCGCCGTGCGCGAACTGGCCGAGCGCACCCGCGAACAGGCCGAAGCCGCCAAGGTGCAGGCGATCCGTGCCGCCGAGCTGCCGGGCTTGCGCGACAACGAGGCGCGCGCCGCCGCCGGCCTGCAGCGGCTGACCAATGCCCGCGACCAGCTCGACCGCGAGGAAGCCCGCGCCCGCGAGCGCGCCGCCGAACTGACGCAGCGCCTGACGCAGTTTGCCGCCGATATCGCGCGCGAGCGCCGGCAGTCGTCCGACGCCGACGAGGCGCTGACCCGGCTCGCCGCCGAGGACGCGACGCTGAAGGACGAGATCAAGGCGCGCGTGGACTTACGCAACGGCGCCGACAGCCGCGTGACCGAGGCCGAGGCGGCGCTGGCCGCCGCCGAGCAGATGTTTTCGCAGGCGACCGCGGCGCTCGCCGACATCACCGCCAAGCGCAACCAGTTCGAGGCCAGCGTCCGCAACCACCAGGGCCGGCTCGCCCGCATCGATCAGGAAATCGCCAATGTCGAGGCCGAGATCGCACGGCTTGCCGAGGCGACCGGCGGCTTCGGCAACCTCGACGAACTGGCCGCTGCCATCGAGGCGGCGCAGGCCGCGCTCAGCGCGGCGGAGACGGCGACGCGCGAGCGTGAAGCCGCCCATATCGCCGCGCGCCAGGCGCTCGATGCGGCCCGCCCGCCGGTGGTCGAGGCCGACAAGCGCGTGCAGCGGCTGGAGACCGAGGCCAGGACCATCGCCAAGATCGTCAACGGCGAGACCAAGAACCTGTGGCCGCCGATCATGGACGGCATCCATGTCGGCAAAGGGTATGAGAAAGCGCTGGGCGCCGCGCTCGGGGACGAACTCGACGCCCCGGTCGACGCCAGCGCGCCGATGCGCTGGAGCGAGGTCGGCGGCATCGAGGACGATCCGGCGTTGCCGGACGGCGTCGAGAGGCTGGCCGATCACGTCGAGGCGCCGCCGGAACTGACCCGTCGCCTGCGCCAGATCGGCGTCGTCGATCGCGAGCGCGGCCCGCAGCTTGTCGGACAGCTCAAGACCGGCCAGCGGCTGGTGTCGCCGGACGGCGACCTGTGGCGCTGGGACGGGTTTATCGCCTCGGCGCATGCCCCGACCGGCGCCGCGCGGCGCCTGGCCGAGCGTGCGCGGCTGGTCGATATCGAGGCGGAGCTGGACGAGGCGAAGCGCGATGCCGTCGCCAAGCGGCAGGCGCTGGAGAATGCCGAACAGGCCCTGAAGGCGGCGGCCGCCGCCGAGACCGAGGCGCGCAACGCCTGGCGCACCGCGCAGCGCGAGGCCGATGCCGCGCGCGAGCGCCACGTCGCCGCCGAGCGCGAGATCAACCGCCACGCCGCGCGCCGCTCGGCGCTCGCCGAGGCGCAGGCGCGGCTTGCCGCCAACCGCGGCGAGATCGCCTCCGCTCACGAGGATGCCGCTCGCCAGCTGGCCGACCTGCCGCCGACCGACGATACCCAGGCCGCGCTCGCTGTCGCCCGCGAGGACATGGACGGCCGTCGCCGCCATGCCGCGCAGGTGCGCGCCGAGGCGCAGGCGCTGGCGCGCGAGGCCGAGCTGGCCGACCGCCGCGTGCAGGCGATCGCCGCCGAACAGGCGGAGTGGCAGCGCCGGCGCGAGAACGCCGCGGCCCAGATCGCCACCGTCGAGACGCGCATTGCCGAACTGACCGCCGAGCGCACCGCGCTCGAGGCGGCGCCGGCCGCCTTCGCCGAGCAGCGCCGCGCCTTGATCAGCGAGATCGAGAGTGCGGAAGCCGCACGCCGCGCCGCTGCCGATGCGCTGGCGGCCGCGGAAAACGCCATGGCCGAGACCGACCGCGAGGCCCGCGCCGCGCTGGAAGCACTGTCCGCCGCGCGCGAGGCCACCGCCCGCGCCGAGGAACGCAAGGTCAGCGCGCAAAGCCGCCTCGAGGACGTCGAGCGCGAAATCCGCGACCTGCTCGAGGTGGAGCCGCAGGCCGCGGCCGCCATCGCCGAGATCGCGCCGGGCGACGACCTGCCGGAGCTTTCCGCCGTCGAGGCCGATCTCGACAAGCTCAAGCGCGACCGCGAGCGCCTCGGCGCCGTCAACCTGCGCGCCGAGGAAGAATTGCGCGAGGTCGAAGCCCAGCACGGCACGCTGACCACCGAGCGCGACGACCTGGTGGAGGCGATCAAGAAGCTGCGCACTGGCATCCAGAGCCTCAATCGCGAGGCGCGCGAGCGCCTGCTCGCCTCCTTTCAGACCGTCAACAGCCATTTCCAGCGGCTGTTCACCCAGCTGTTCGGCGGCGGCGAGGCCGAGTTGAAGCTGGTCGAGAGCGACGACCCGCTGGAAGCCGGGCTCGAGATCATCGCCAAGCCGCCGGGCAAGAAGCCGCAGACGCTGTCGCTATTGTCCGGCGGCGAGCAGGCGCTGACGGCGATGGCGCTGATCTTCGCGGTCTTCCTCACCAACCCCTCGCCGATCTGCGTGCTCGACGAGGTGGACGCGCCGCTCGACGACCACAACGTGGTGCGCTTCTGCAACCTGATGCACGAGATGGTGCAATCGACCGAGACGCGCTTCGTCATCATCACCCACAACCCGATCACCATGTCGCACATGAACCGGCTCTACGGGGTGACGATGGCCGAGCGCGGCGTCTCGCAACTGGTGTCGGTCGATCTCGAAGCGGCGGTCAAGATCCGCGATTCCAAGGTGGCGTGAGGCGCGGGCGGCGCCCGGCCTGAACCTTTTCCCGTCCGGACAGACCAAGCGAGAGCCCGCCGCACTTTGCCGTGCCGGCGGATTTTGCTTTATGCTGCCCGCCGTCACCTCTCCCTGGAGCCTCGCCCATGTCCACCGGCTGGATCGTTCTCGGCGTCCTCGTCGTCCTCGCCTTCATCGTGTTCGCCGCCTACAACCGGCTGGTCGCGCTGAGCCAGCGCGTCAACCAGGCGTTTGCCGACATCGACGTGCAGCTCAAGCTGCGCCACGACCTGATCCCCAACCTGGTGGAGACGGTGAAGGGCTATGCCAGCCACGAGCGCGGCACGCTCGACGAGGTGGTGAAGGCGCGCAATGCGGCGCTGTCGGCGCAAGGGCCGGCGCAGGTCGCCGCCGCCGAGAACATGCTGACCGGCGCGCTCGGCCGCCTGATCGCGCTGGCCGAAGCCTATCCCGACCTCAAGGCCAACGCCAACTTCCAGCAGTTGCAGGGCGAACTCTCCGACATCGAGAACAAGATCGCCGCCGCGCGGCGCTTCTTCAACAACGCCGTGCAGGAGTACAATACCGGCATCCAGCAGCTGCCGGCGGCGCTGTTCGCCGGCGCGCTCGGCTTCACCAAAAAAGATTTCTTCGACCTCGGCGAGACCCGCACCACGCTGGAGCAGGCGCCCGCGGTCAAGTTCTGATCGCGCGGAGACAACCGGCGAGGCGCCATGGCCGCCTACGGGCTCTACACCCACATCGCATCCAACAGACGGCGCTCGGTTCTGCTGCTCGCCGGGCTGTTCGTGCTGGTCTATGTGATGGTGTTCGCGGGCGCCCTGCTCGCGGAAGCGATCGGCGACCCCGACCGCACGGTGAATGCCTATCTCGCGGCCGCCTGGCGCGACCTCTTGGTCGCGCTGCCGTTCGCCACCGCCGGCGCGGCGCTCTGGATCGCCATCGCCTGGCGCTTCAACGGCAAGCTGATCGATCTCGTCACCGGGGCCCATGGCGTGACCCGGCAGGAGCAGCCAAAGCTCTACAATCTCCTGGAGAACCTGTGCATCTCGCGCGGCATCGCCATGCCGAAGCTGAAGATTCTCGAGACCGACGCGCTCAACGCCTACGCCTCCGGCCTCAACGACAGGCAATATTCCATCACCGTCACCACCGGCCTCATCAACGCCCTCACCGACGACGAGATCGAGGCGGTGCTCGGCCACGAACTCACCCATATCCGCAACGGCGACGTGCGGATGATGATCATCGCCGTGGTCATCGCCGGTGTCGTCGGCTTCTTCGCGGAATTATTCTTCCGCCTGTTCCTCAACAACGGCTGGCGCGTCGGTCGTGGCTCCTCGTCCGGCAACAGCCGCAGGGGCGGGGGCGGCGGCGGCGCCATCGTCGTCATCCTGATCGCGGCGGCGCTGATCGCGCTGGCCTGGCTGTTGTCGCAGGTGATCCGCTTCTCGCTGTCACGCACCCGCGAATATCTCGCCGACGCCGGCTCGGTCGAGCTGACCAAGAACCCCGATGCGATGATCTCGGCGCTGCGCAAGATCGAAGGCCGGGGCGAACTGCCGCCGGCCACCTCGTCGGTGATGGAGCTGTGCGTGGACAACCCGCGCGACAGTTTCGCCGACCTGTTCGCCACCCACCCCGCGATCGACAAGCGGATCACGGCGCTGGTCGAGTTCGCCGGCGGCCACGATCCCGGCCCGCTGACGCTGCCGCCGCCCGAGGACGACGCGGCAGCCGGAACCGCGATGGACGGCCCCGTCGCGGGCACGGGGCCGTGGGGGGCGGACGAAAACCGCCTGCCACCAAAGTATCGCGAGGCGTTCAAGCAGTGGCAGAAGCAATTCCCCAACGGCCCGTGGGGGTTGCGTTAACGACCCGGCCGAATTCATGCGCTCGCCGCCGCAAGCTGAATTGAAATCTCCCCGTTTTCTGCCATGTTCCTCGCGCAACGTGACACGGCGGGCCGGGGGGCGTTCCTGCCCGCATCACACTGAAGCAAGCGTCGGCCGCGCGAACGAGGGTCCGTCCGCCTGACGACGCGTCACACGCATGGGGATTATCATGGCGAAACCGGCAGTCATCGTGGTGGGCGCAGACAAGGGCGGGGTCGGCAAGACCACGGTGGCGCGCACGGTGCTCGACTATTTCAGCGCCAACAACATCCCGACCCGCGCCTTCGACACCGAATCGCCGCGCGGCACGCTCAAGCGCTTCCACCCGGGCGCGACCGAGATCGTCGATATGACGGCGACCGCTGACCAGATGAAGATTTTCGACACCCTCAACAGCGCCGCCCCCTTGGTCACCGTGATCGACGTGCGCGCCGGCCTGCTGTCGCCGGCGCTCGCCTCGCTGCGCGATATCGGCTTTCTCGACGCCGCGCGCTCCGGCCAGATCACCTTCGCCGTGTTCCATATCCTCGGGCCGTCGATCGCCTCGTTGGACGAGATCGCCGAGACCGCCTCCTTCATGAACGGCGCAAAGTATTTCCTGGTGAAGAATTTCATCAACAACACGAGCTTCTTCGAGTGGGACCAGGCGACCTACAATTCGTATTTCCACCGCATCAAGGACGCCACCGAAATCACCATCCCGAAGCTCAACGAAATGGCGTTCGAGCAGGTCGAGGTGGCCTCCGTGCCGTTCGTCAAGTTCGTCGGCAACAAGGGGCCGAAGGACGAAGAGGCCAACTATTCCTTCGTGCTGCGCGGCTATGTGCGGCACTGGCTAACCAACGTCTGGAACGAGTACGACCGCATCAGGCTCACGGACATCGTCGGCGGCAAGGGCAAGGCCGCGCGCAGCGAGGGCAGCGACAAATAGGCTGCGGCACCGCTGCCTGAATCCGCCGGGCCGCACCCGGCAACGACGAGGAGCGGACCCGAGAGCCGCTACAGACGCCTGCCATGCCCCGCACGCCGGTCTATATCGTCTGCTCGCCCCGCCCCGGCGTCGGCAAGACGCTGCTGGCGCGGCTTGTCACCGAGTTCCTGCTGCTGTCACGCGGCTCGGTGCTCGCTTTCGACATCAGCCTGCGCGATCCCTCGCTGGTCGATTATCTGCCGCGCCTGACCGAGACCGCGGACATCGACGATACATTTGGCAAGATGGCGCTGATGGACCGCCTGATCGTCAACGATGGCCTGCCCAAGGTGGTCGATCTCGGCTTCCATGCCTTCGACGAGTTCTTTCGGATGTGCGAGGAGATCGGCTTCGTCAAGGAAGGCGATCGGCGCGGCATCGAGCCGATCATTCTGTTTCTCAGCGACCACCACCGCGCTTCGACGCAAAGCTGGCGCGGGCTGCGCACCGCCTTTCCGACCACGGCGATGGTGCCGATCGATAACGAGCACGTCCTGCAAGGCGAACTGCCGCCGGGCTTCGCGCCGCCGCACATGCTGCGCATCGCGGCGCTGCCACCGTTTCTGCGCACCTATATCGACCGGCTGACGTTCTCGTTCACCGATTATCTGCGCCGCTCGGAGCGCTCCTCGGAGTTGCACCAGTGGACCCGGCGCAATTATACATCGCTGCGCGAGATGGAGGCGAACCTCAGGCGGTACCGGGCCTAGAGCGCGCCGCGCACCGCTCTATTGCATGGCGGCGACCTTGATGCCGGACGGGCCGAGAATGACCACGAACAACACCGGCAGGAAGAACAGGATCATCGGCACCGTCAGCTTGGGCGGCAACGCGGCCGCCTTCTTCTCGGCAGCCATCATGCGCGCGTCGCGGTTCTCCTGGGCCATCACGCGCAGGCTCTGCCCGAGCGGCGTGCCGTAGCGCTCGGATTGCTGCAACGCGAGGCAGACCGACTTCACCCCCTCAAGCCCGACACGCTTGGCGAGATTCTCGTACGCCTGCTTGCGGTCCTGCAGATAGGACAGTTCCGCGGTGGTCAGCGTGAACTCCTCGGCAAGCGGCACCGATTCCGTGCCGATCTCGGCGGCGACCTTGCGAAAGGCTACCTCGATCGACATGCCGGATTCGACGCAGATCAGCAGCAGATCGAGTGCATTGGGGAAGGCGCGCCGAATCGAGGTCTGGCGCTTGGTAATCTTGTTCTTGAGGAACAGCATCGGCGCCTGCATTCCGAGATAGGCGGCGGCGATACAGATGCCGATTTTCATCGGCAGCGGTTGTTGCAACCGCAGAATGACGAACACGTAAAGCGCGGTGATCGCAAGCAGCGCCACCGGCGTCACCATCCGGAAGAACAGGAACGTGACGTAAGGCGCCTGGCCGCGGTAGCCGGCCATCGTCAGCTTCTCGCGTGCTTCCTCCTGGCCGACCCACTTGCTCAAATTGAACTCGGTGACCACCCGGGACACCAGTTGCCGCGGCGACTGGCGCAGGCTGACCTTTTCGCTGCGGTTCAAGCGATCCCGCTCGCGCTGGCGCAACCGCTCGCGCTCGCTGGCGACGAGCTTCATGCGCTTCTTCAACGGATCGCTGACCAAAAGCGGCGTGACCAGCGTGTAGACGGTGGCACTTGCGGCAATCGCCGCCAGCACCATCGTGAGGAAGCGCACGTCCTGGAGTCTCTCGATCAGAAGCTCGATCATGGTCGCCGCCTAAAAATCGAAATTGATCATCTTCTTCATCACCAGGACACCCATGGTCATCCACACCGCGCTGCCCGCGAGCATCAGATGTCCGGTCGGATGGGTCCACAACAGCGAAATGTAGTCGGGCGTGGTGAGATAGACGAGGAGCATGACCATCGGCGGCAGTGAACCGATGATGGCGGCGGACGCCTTGGCCTCCATCGACATCGCCTGGATTTTCTCGGCCATCTTCTTGCGGTCGCGCAGCACCTTGGACAGGTTTCCGAGCGCCTCCGACAGGTTGCCGCCGGATTTCTGCTGGATTGAGACGACGATGCCGAAGAAATTGGCCTCCGGCAGCGGCATGCGCTCGTAGAGCTTGGCGCAGGCTTCGCCGAGCGGGATGCCGACCGTCTGGGTATCGACGATAGCCTTGAACTCGCTGCGCAACGGCTCCGGAGCCTCGGCCGCAACCAGCTTGATCGAGTCGAACAGTGGCAGACCGGCCTTGATGCCGCGCACGATGACATCGACGGCGTCGGGCAACGCCAGCAGAAACTTCTTCTCGCGGCGGCGCTTGAGCCAGCCGAGCAGCCAGCGCGGCAGGCCGAAGCCGCCGGCGAAGGCGAGCCCCAGCGCCGGCAGCAGGCCGCCGCCGGCCACCAGCACGACGAGAAACAGCACGACGCCGAGCCCCATCGAGATGACGATGAACTTGCGTAACGACCAGTCGAGGCCGGCCTGCGAGATGCGCATCGCCAGCGAGACCTTTTTCGACGAGCGGGTGCGCTCCTCCAGCTCTTTCAGCGAGTGCTCGACCTGCTCGCGGCGCGAGCGCTGGCTGCGGTCGACGGTTCGCCGCGCCGGCTCGGCCTTGGCGATCGACGAGCGGCGCTTCTCGGCTGCCCGCTCGCCGCTCAACAACGGATAGAGGAAAACCCAGGCAAGGCCGCCGACCGCGATGGCGCCGAGGAAGGCAAAGGCGAGCGTGTTGAGGGTCATGACGCTCTCCCTGGAGTCTGATCCCACTTCATTGAATCGGATTCTTCGGTTCTCATTTGTCTGAGCATGATCTTGTCCGAAAACCGGTTCCCACTTTTCGGGATCATGCTCTAGGCGGCGGTGCCGGTGTCAGCGGCGTCAAGCGCCGCCGCAAGCCGCTTCTCCTCGCCATAGTAGCGGGCGCGATCCCAGAAACGCGGCCGGCCGATCCCGGTCGAGCGATGGCGACCGATGATGTTGCCGTTGGCGTCCTCGCCGGCGATGTCGTAGAGGAAAATGTCCTGGGTGATGATGGTGTCGCCCTCCATCCCCATCAGCTCGGTGATGTGGGTGATGCGGCGCGAGCCGTCACGCAGGCGCGACGCCTGAATGATGACGTCGATCGAGGCGCAGATCATCTCGCGGATGGTGCGCGAGGGCAGCGCGTAGCCGCCCATGGTGATCATCGATTCGCAGCGCGACAACGCCTCGCGCGGGCTATTGGCGTGCAACGTGCCCATAGAGCCGTCGTGGCCGGTGTTCATCGCCTGCAACAGGTCGAACGCTTCCGGTCCGCGCACCTCGCCGACGATGATGCGTTCAGGCCGCATGCGCAGACAGTTCTTGACCAGATCGCGCATCGTCACCTGGCCCTCGCCCTCGATGTTGGGCGGACGGGTTTCGAGGCGGACGACGTGCGGCTGCTGGAGCTGCAGTTCGGCGGCGTCCTCGCAGGTGATGATGCGCTCGTCGGCGTCGATGTAGCTGGTCAGGCAGTTGAGCAGCGTGGTCTTGCCCGAGCCGGTGCCACCGGAGATCAGCACGTTGCAGCGGCAGCGGCCGATGATCTGCAAAATCTGCGCGCCCTCCGGGGAGATGGTGCCGAAGCGGACGAGCTGGTCGAGGGTCAGCTTGTCCTTCTTGAATTTGCGGATGGTGAGCGCCGGGCCGTCGATCGCCAGCGGCGGCACGATGGCGTTGACGCGCGAGCCGTCGGCGAGGCGCGCATCGACGATCGGCGACGATTCATCGACGCGACGGCCGACCTGGCTGACGATGCGCTGGCAGATATTGAGAAGCTGCTGATTGTCGCGGAAACGGATGCCGGTGCGCTGGATCTTGCCGCCGACCTCGATATAGACCGTGCCGGCGCCGTTCACCATGATGTCGGCGATGTCGTCGCGCGCCAAGAGCGGCTCGAGCGGCCCGTAGCCCAGCACGTCGTTGCAGATATCGTCAAGCAGTTCCTCCTGCTCGGCGATCGACATCACGATGTTCTTGATCGCGATGATCTCGTTGACGATGTCGCGGATTTCCTCGCGCGCGGACTCGCCGTCCAGCTTGGACAACTGCGTCAAGTCGATCGCTTCGATCAGCGCCCCGAAGATCGTTGCCTTGACCTGGTAGTAGCTCTCCGAATGGCGGGCGTCCGACGATGTCGGTGGCGGCGCCGGCCGCGCGGGCGCGAGCGGCGGCGAGAAGGTGTCGGCGGGCGGTGCCGCGGGCTGCCGCGACGGCACGGCGGGAGCATCCGTCGGCACGGCCGGCGCCGGCGCGGCGACCGTGGCCTGCGTCATCTGAAGATCGAGGTTTGATCCGCTCCGCTTACCGAACACGACGACACCCCACGGCAGACCCTATTTCGCCAGCAGCTTGCCGAGCAGCGGCAACCGCGCCGCGCGCGGCTTCTTCGCTTCGCTGCGCCCGGTCAGGCGCTGGGCGATCTGCAGGAACAGTTCAACGGCGCGATGGCGCGCCGCCATCTCGGCGATCATCTGCCCGTTGTTGGCGGCCGCCCCGAAAACCTGCGGCTCGAACGGGATCGAAACGATCGGCTCGGCCTCGATCGCCTTGGTGAATTCGGCGGCGCTGATCTCGGGTCGCTTGGGCACGCCAACGCCGTTCAGGCAATAGAACGGCGGGCGATCGTTGGGCCGCGCGGCCTTGAGCAGGTCGTAAAGGTTCTTGGTGTTGCGCAGATTGGCGAGGTCGGGAGCAGCGACGATCAGAAGATCGTCGGCGGCGACCAGCGCGCGGCGCGTCCAGCCCGACCACTGGTGCGGCACGTCGAGGACGATGCAGGGCACGCTGGCGCGCAGCGAATCGAAGATCGCATCGAAGGCATTGTCGCCGAAATCGTAGACCCGCTCCAGCGTCGCCGGTGCCGCGAGCAGGCTCAGGTGATCGGTGCACTTCGACAACAGGCGATCGACGAAGGCGGTATCGATGCGGTCCGGCGAGAACACCGCGTCGGCGATGCCCTGCGGCGGATCCTGGTTGTAGTCGAGGCCGGCAGTGCCGAAGGCAAGGTCGAGATCGACCACGACGGAATCGAGCGCGAGATCACGCGCCGTGGCCCAGGCGACGTTGTGGGCGACGGTCGAGGCGCCGACGCCGCCCTTGGCGCCGACCACGGCGACGATGCGGCCGACGGCTTTGGCCTCGTCCACCGAGAACAGCCCGCACACCGAGCGCACGATGTCGAGCGCCGTGACCGGGGCAATGATGTAATCGGAGACGCCACGCCGCACCAGTTCGCGATAGAGCGTGACGTCGTTGGTGTGGCCGACGACGACGACACGCGTGCCGGCGTCGCAGACGCTGGCCAGCTGATCGAGCCCGCCAAGAATGTCCTGGTGGCCGTCGGCTTCGACCATGATGACGTTGGGCGTCGGCGCATTGCGATAGGCTTCGATCGCCGCCGCAAGCCCACCCATCTGCACCTTCAGGTGGGCCTTGGCGAGACGGCGATCCTCGCCCGCCCCCTGAACCGCGGCAGCGCTTTCCACCGTCTCGCAGAAAGCCTGCACGGAAACGCGCGGCGCCGGCGCGATATGCTCGTCGGACGATACGGCGGGTGAGGCGGCCGCGCCCTCGCCCTGGTTCTGGCGTGCGTAGCTGATCATTGTCCCACTTTGCTCAGTTGGGCCTTTTCGTTCTCCGACAACGCGGCGGCCGTGCCCTGACCTTGACGATACTTGTCGAACACCACGTTGCGGCGCGCGGTATAGGGCGGCGTTTCGGCGCGCGGCTGCACGAGGTCGTGCGGGTTGTCGACCATGGCGGCGAGGTTGCGCTGGCTGGCGCAGCCGAGATTGTAATAGGGCCGGTTGTCGAGATAGCCCTTGTTCTTGACCGATGGGCCGAGATCGTCCGGCCACAGCCCGCAGGGGCCGGCGACCGCCGTAATGCGCGGATAGGTGACACGCACGGTGGCAAGCTGGCGCGGATCGGTCGGCCGATAGGGCCGCGTGGTGACACCGCGCGGCGGAATGCCGGCGGCGGCGAACAGCGACCTGATCTCGCGCACCGCGTCCGCCGCGGCGCGGGCATTCGGCGTATGGGCCGGCGCGTCGATAATGATGGTGCCGGTGCCTTCGCGCAGCCAGGTGCGCGCCAGCGCCGAGACTTCCGCGCGCTGCGAGGCGGTCAGCCCACCGCGGCCGCTGCCGACAAAGATGTCGATGGTGCGGTCGGCCTCCTGCACCACGATCGGATGGCGCTGGCGATAGTCGGTCGGGATGCTGCCGGTGATCGAGGTCTCGCGGCTGGTGTGAGTGCAGCCGCCGAGCGCCAGCGCAAGGCCGGCAGCGGCCAAGGCCGCCGCGACCGCGCGGGAGAATGGACGAGGCATTGCAGGGTGTGTCATCGAAGTCCCGTCCCGTCAGTCAGTGATGAAGCCAACCTTGCCGTGATAGCTCCGGGCTGCTCTGGCGCGGCCGGGAACGCCGTAGATGCGATTGATGGTGCCGAGCAGGTCGGACTGCGGGTCCGGGGCGTCGGTGAAGCCGTCGTCGGGGCGCGACAGGTCCTTTTGCGCCACGGCGCGCACCACATAGGGCGTCACCAGCACCATCAGCTCGCTGTTGCGGTTGACGTAGTCGCGGCTACGGAACAGGGTGCCGAGGATCGGCACCTGCGCGGCACCGGGCAGGCCGTTGATCGCCTGCTTGGTCTGCTCCTGGATCAAGCCGGCCATCGCCATCGAACCGCCGGAGGGCACCTCCAGCGTCGTCTCGGTGCGGCGGGTCTTGATCGCGGGGATGCTGACGTTATTGATGACCACCGAGCCCTCGCTGGTCAGTTCCGACACCTCGGTCTTGACGCGCAGGCTGATGCGGCCTTCGCCGAGCACCACCGGGGTGAAGCTGAGCGCAACGCCGAACGGCTTGAACTGGATGGTCTGCTTGCACGGGATCGTCGAGCAATCCGGCACGCCCGGAATCGGGAATTCGCCGCCGGCAAGGAAATTGGCGGTCTCACCGGAGATCGCCGTCAGGCTCGGCTCGGCCAACGTGCGGATCACGCCGGCATTTTCCATAGCGCGCAGCGTCGCGGTCACGTTGTTGTTGAGGACGTCACCGAAACTGCCGGCGAGGCTGTTGCCGGACACCAGCGGCTGGCCGTGCGCGGTAAAGGGATTGGTGTTGTTGAAATTGACGACGGCGGTGCCGTAGTTCAGCCGGGCACTCAGATCGATGCCGAGCTGCTTGATGATGTCGCGCTGCACCTCAGCGACGGTGACCTTGAGCATAACCTGGTCGCGACCGCGGATGGCGATCGAATTGACCACCTTCTTGTCATCGCCGACGAGCCGGACGGCAATGTCTTGCGCCTGCTGCGCCTCGGCGGCAGTCGCCGCCGTGCCGCTCAGCATCACGCCCTCGCCGATGCCCTCGACGCGGATGTCGGCGTTGGGCAGCACCTGGCGCAACGCGCCGCGGATGCCGTTCAGGTCGCGCGTCACCGCGATGTCGTAGCCGGCGATCTGCTGGCCGTCGCCGTCGAAGAACACGATGTTGGTCTGGCCGACCGCGGCGCCGATGATGTAGGCGCGCTGCGCCGAGCGCACCACGGCGTTGGCGATCTTGGGATCGGCCACCAGCACGTCCTTGATGTCGCGCGGCAGATCGATCACCACCGACTTGCCGATGCCGAGCGCGAGGAAGCGCGAGCCGGCCTGCGCGCCCGCGGTCGCCGCTGTCCTGTCCGCGGCCACCGTCGGCAGAGAGGCCGCTCCGAGCGCCAGCAGCGCCACCGCGGCGAGCGGCACGGCGCGGAGCGCCAGCGTCCGCACCTGCGAGCGGTGATCCTGGCCGTGAGCCTTTCCGCGGTTCTTGCAGCCCCTCATCGTCTACGCCCCTCGTCGCCTGAATACCGTCACTTGGTCATTGTCGAAGTGGTCGAAACCCCGAAGCGCACCACGTTGACGCTGCTGCGGCGGGCGTCGTCCTCGCCCGTGGCGGCGTCGGCGATGCTGCGCAGCGCCAGCGACAACGTTCCCGTCTGCTTCGCGCGCGCCAGCGACTCGGCCTGGTCGGGCCGCAGTTCGAGCGTCGCGGTCTTGCCGACCACGGTGTTCTGGCCTTCCTTCTCGCCGGGCTTCTGATCGATGGCGAGCACGCGCACGTTGGTAAGGATGATCTCCGAGCTGGCGCCGGTGTGGGTATCGTCGCCGCCCTTGCGACGCGACAGGATGACGTCGACGCGGTCGTTGGGCAGGATGAAGCCGCCGGCGCCGGTCTCGGGAGAAATCTCGATGGAAATGGCGCGCATGCCGGCCGGCAGGATCGCCGCCATGAAGCCGGAGCCTTTTGCGGTGACGAGCTTGGTCTCGCGGATCGGCTCACCGGCCACGAAGGGCGAGCGCGCGATCGAATCGCCAAGCTGTTTGATCGCATCCGGACGGTCGGAGCGGCGGATGAAATTGCTGCTCGCGGCGGATGCGGGCCAGCTCTGCCACTGCAACTGGCCGGCATCGACTTTCTGGCCGAGCGGGATATCCGCCTTGGCGACCAGCACCTCGACGGTCTTGAGCTGTTGCTGGGGTGGGGCTTTTGCCGTCGGCGTCGGACCCGATGTCGAGGCAAGCCATGCGGCAACACCACCGGCGCCGAGGGCGATGATCAGGACCACCAGTCGTGCGGGATTCATACGCTTCACTTCCCTTGACGGGCGCGGAGACGGCGCCTCTGCCCCGTGAAAGCTAAGCGGAATTCGTCAAGGCATGGTTAATGCCCGGTATCCAAATGACGTTAACGGATTGCTGTGTCACCGCGCCAACCGTATCCCGGACGCGATGCGGCGCCTTATGCCGCATCGCAGATCCGGGATCGCTACATAAGGGCAGCGCCTGAGACGGTCCCGGATCTGCGATACACCGCTTCGCGCTGCGTCGCGTCCGGGACACGTCACAGCATGAAGCGGGCGAGATCGACCGCCTTGATCCACGATGTACTGGGATAGATCAGGAGTGCGCCGGCGGCGAGTGCGATGCCGTAGGGAATGCCGGTGTCCTTGTGGTGCAGCCGCAGCAGCCAGTGCTGGCCGACCAGCGCATAGGGCAGCGGCCACTGCCGGAACATCAGAATGAACAGCGTCAGCGCGCCGCCGAGCACGGAGGCAATGAGCAGATAGTCCACGAGGTGGGCAAAACCGAACCACAGCGCCGCCGCCGCTGCCACCTTGGCATCGCCGCCGCCGATCCAGCCGAAAGCGAAACAGGTGAATGCCGCCGCAAGCATGACCAGGCCGGCAGCGCAGTGCATCAGCATCTCCGATGCCGGCATGCCGCTCAGCGCCGCCACCAGGAAGAAGCCCGCGATCAGCCACAGCGAGACTCGGTTGGAAATCGTCATGGTGAACAGGTCGCTCGCCGCCGCGAACGCCATCAGCGCGGGAAACAGAAACAGGCGCAACAGGTCGAGAACCATGGGACGAGTCCTAGAGCGACGGCATTAACGTTCGGTTCATCGGCGCGCAAAATTTGCCGGTTTACTGCCCTCGACGCTGTCACTCATCGTCGTCATTGCCGGGAGTGACGTCTACCCTCCGTCGTCGCACGCGGGCTTGACCCGCGTGTCCATTTTTTTCTTAAGAGAAGAAAGATGGATTGCCGGGTCAAGCCCGGCAATGACGAAGGAGGCGAAGCGGTGCCAACATCCCCTCCCGCAAAAAAGAGAGGAGAGGAAAGGCACGCCCGCAAACAAAAAAGGCCCCGGCGTGCCGGGGCCTTTCGGTAGCAATACCAACTGCGATAGACTATTCGCCCTTCAGCTTCGTCTCAATCGAGGTAAACTGGGTTTTGAGTTCACCACCAATGCTATAAACGACACCGATGATCGCAACGGAAATACCGGCGGCAATCAGCCCATACTCAATGGCCGTGGCGCCAGACTCGTCCTTCACGAAGCGGGAAACGAGGCTCTTCATGGAACTCTCCACAATATTTGTTTGTTGAACCCTGATCTGGTCGCAAGAGCTCCGCGCCCCTGACCATGTGCGGGACACTACCGCCCGAGAATTGCATTGCAGTTAATTCGATTGCAGAAAGTACGGCCTATTGCGGACTTCTTGAATTCGGTAAATTTTTGCTTGTCCAAATAGCTAAAATTTGAGTGAAGCCGAACGTCATGCTCGGAGGCCGCGCACGGGCATGCCTCCACCCCACCCACCGCATCATGGTCGGACCTGTTCCGGCCATCCACCACCCCCTCTCTTTATCCCTCCCCCGCTTGCGGGGAAGGGTGGGGTGGGGTGGGGTGGGGGGCCGTTAAGACGTGGATGCCCGGCATAAAGCCGGGCATGACGGCGGGGCGGCAGCAAGAGGTGAAAATGAAGCCCCCAACTCCCCCCAGGGGAGGGGCGTCATCCACCTCGTCATTGCCGGGCTTGACCCGGCAATCCATCCTTTTCAAAAAAAGATGGACGCAGGCGGGTCAAGCCCGCGCGTGACAGCGGAGGAGCGTTTGCGCTTCGTTCATCAATTAACGGCATATTTGCCATGAACGGCGGGCCGAAGCGGCCCTCCGGCGGTTCACGGTTTTCGGAGTTGGCCCATGCCGATGGGAGTGATGCGTAGCGGCACGATCGCGCTTGCGGCCTTTGCCGCACTCGCGGCAACGACGGCTGCCCCCGCAGGGGCCCTCGCCGCGCCGATGGACGAAACGATCGCGGTGGTGGTCGATCAGGCGAAACTCATCAAGCTGCCGGAGCATGTCACCACCATTGTGGTCGGCAACCCTCTCATCGCCGACGTGTCGCTGCAATCGGGCGGCATGGTGGTGGTGACCGGAAAGGGCTATGGCGCCACCAACGTGATCGCCATGGATCGCAACGGCAGCGTGCTGGTCGATCGTGTGATCCAGGTCGAGGGACCGGCCGACCAGCGGCTGGTGACGGTCTATCGCGGCGCCAGCCGCGAGTCCTATAGCTGCACGCCGACCTGTCAGAAGCGCGTGACGCTCGGCGACGAAAAGGACTTCTTCTCAGCCGCGCTCGAGCAGGCCGGCACACGGAGCAAGGAAGCCGCCGGCGGCAAATGACCGGCCGCCAGCCTTAACGGGCCGTTAACGCGACGGGGCGTTCTGTCCGTATCGGGAGAAACACTTAAACAATCCCTGCCGGCTAGACTTGCGGGCATTGTCCGGACTCTCAAGGGGTCGATCGATGTCCACGCTGCCACCGCCTGCCGTCACCGTCCGGCACAAGGCGCGCCTGTTCCGCCGCAGCAAGGGCGGATCGGCGGCCGTCGAATTCGCGCTGGTTGCACCGCTGTTCTTCGCACTGCTGTTCGCCATGCTCGAATATGCGCTGATGTTCATGGCGGCGCAGGTTCTCGAGACGGCGACCCAGGACACCGCTCGGCTGGTGCTGACCGGGCAGGCGAAAGCCGGCAACTTCGACCGCGATAAATTCAAGGAAAAGTTCTGCGAACATATCGTCGCGCTGTTCAACTGCGAAACCGGCGTGTCGATCGACGTCAACGCTTATAGTTCGTTCGGCGCCATCACCCCGGCGGACCTTGCGTTGCCGCTCGACAGCGACGGGAATTTCACCGGCACGATGCGCTACAACCCTGGTGAGCAGAACCAGATCGTCGTGGTCCGGGTGTTCTACCCGTGGCGGTTCTACGTGCTCAACCTCGGCTTCGACATCACCAACATGGCCGGCGGCAAGCGGCTGTTGATGGCGAGCTTCGCCTTCCGCAACGAGCCGTTCGGCGCCGGAACCGTAACGTCGGCGACTCCGTCGCCACCAAACGCATAGGAGGGGTCTGTGTCCGCAATCCCAAGCCCCCTTCTTCGACTAGGGCGCCGCCTGCGCGACGATTGCCGCGGGCTCGCGGCGGTCGAGTTCGCCTTCATCCTGCCGTTGATGCTGGTGCTCACCTTCGCGATGATCGAGACCACCGACGGCATCGCCATCGACCGCAAGACCGACATCACCGCACGCACGTTGTCGGACCTGATCGCGGCGATGCAGCCGGCCAGCGCCGGGGGCGGGACCGTCTCCGTGACCGACAGCGATATTCGCGACGCCTTCGTCGCCAGCGCATCGATCATGGCCCCCTATCCGGCCAGCGTGATCGAGGCCAAGGTCTCGCAAATCCGGATCGACGCCGACGGCAACGCGACCGTGGTCTGGAGCAAGGGGTGGATCAACAACGAGATCACCACCGGCCACGAGCCCGGTGCGGTGACGTTGAAGGCGAGCCAGCAGGGACTGTTGACGCCGAACACCTACCTGATCTGGAGCGAGGTGAAGTATTTCTATCGTCCCAAGGTGCCCTATTTGATGCAGGCGGGCTTCCTCGCGCCGCATGAAGGCTTCAGCCGGCCGCGCTATGCGCCCTGCATCTCCTACGGCGCGACCAACTGCGCCTCGTGAGATCCGGAGCGTTTTCGAGCGAAGTGGGAACCGGCCTATGCCGGCCATAGCCGGCTTCGGTCGGCATCGGCCGGTTCGCGTGAAGAAAACGCGTCAAAACAATAGTCCAGAGCTCCGCTTCTGATTCCATCAGAAGCGGAAAAGCTCTACCCGCCAGAAGATAGCCGGGCATGACAAAAGGGCCGCGCGATGCGCGGCCCTTTCGCTTCGGCTGCCGGATCGCAGCCTGATTCAACGGACGCAGGGGGTTAGCCGGCGGCGCGGAGATTGTCGGCAGACGATTTGCCCGAGCGGCGATCGGCAACGATCTCGTAGCTGATCTTCTGGCCCTCGCGCAGCGTGCCGAGGCCGGCACGCTCGACGGCGCTGATGTGCACGAACACGTCGTTGCCGCCGTCATCCGGCTGGATGAATCCGTAACCCTTAGTCGCGTTAAACCACTTCACGGTTCCCATGCTCACGGGGAAGTCCCTTCTCGATATATAAGTCGCGTATTAACCCGTCATGCGACAGGCAGTGATATCGAATTTTAGGAGAGGTCGTCAGCGTCTAAACCGGCTGTACCGGTGGTAGCTCATGTCGTCCGGCCGAAAATCGATCCGCGCATGTTATGCGAGAACCCCGGCCGAAACAATCCTGACGCTTTTGAATTTTTGCGCCGCCGGCATGGCCCGGCGGCGCCACGGACCCGCGTTACCGCCTGCGGAATTGCCCGCGCGGCGGGCCGCTGCGCGACGGCACCGGGCCCGGCCGCTCGTCCTTGTGGCGGAAAATGAGGCGGCCCTTTTCGAGGTCGTAGGGCGACATCTCGACGGTGACACGGTCGCCGGCCAGCGTCTTGATGCGATTCTTCTTCATCTTGCCGGCGGTGTAGGCAACGATTTCATGCCCGGTATCGAGTTGGACGCGATAGCGCGCATCGGGAAGGATTTCGGTGACCAGTCCCTCGAACTGGATCAGTTCTTCTTTGGCCATGGGATCTCCGGATCGAAAATGAAACTCAACGATGGGGACGGGGTTGCGGGCGGCCGCCGGCGGGCCGGCTCTGTCGATGCAGGAAGCCGATGCCCTGAGCCCCAACTCCCGCCTCCGCCTGCGGCGCGCGGGCCGGTGCGGGGCGATTGCCGGCGGGCGCCGCCGGCTTGGCCTGTCCACCGCCCGCGGGGCGGCGGCGACGGCGGCCCTTGGTGCCGATTTTGGCTCCGGCAGGGCCATCCTGACGCCCGGCGTGGCTATGCGGCCCGTGACGGCCGGCGCGGCCCGGCAGCGGTGCCGCGACTTCGGTCTGGCCCGGGCTGCGCAGGTCCTCCCGCGGCAGCGTGACGCGGATCAGCCGCTCGATGTCGCGCAGGTAGCCGTATTCCTCCGCGCCTGCGCACAGCGAGATGGCAACGCCCTCGGCACCGGCGCGGGCGGTGCGGCCGATGCGATGGACGTAGGTTTCGGGAATGTTGGGCAGATCGAAATTGACGACATGGCTGACGCCATCGACGTCGATGCCGCGCGCGGCGATGTCGGTCGCCACCAGCGTGCGCACCTCCCCGGAGCGGAACGCCGCGAGCACCCGCTCGCGGTGGTTCTGCGATTTGTTGCCGTGGATGGCGTTGGCGGCGATGCCGGCCCTGGCGAGGCCCTTCACCACCTTGTCGGCGCCGTGCTTGGTGCGGGTGAACACCAGCGCGCGGTCCACGTCATCGTCACCGAGCAGCCGCGCGAGCAGCGCCGCCTTGCCGGCCGGATCAACCTGAATGACGCGCTGGCTGATGCGGTCCACCGTGGAGGCAACCGGCGTCACCGCGACGCGGGCCGGGTCGCGCAGCATGGTCTCGGCCAATTCGGCAATGTCCTTCGGCATGGTGGCGGAGAACAACAGCGTCTGCCGCCGCGCCGGAAGCTTGGCCACCACTTTGCGGATGTCGTGGATGAAGCCCATGTCGAGCATGCGGTCGGCCTCGTCGAGCACGAAATATTCAACGCCGGCGAGCCGCAGCGCGTTGCCGTGGACGAGATCGAGCAGCCGCCCGGGGGTGGCGACCAGCACCTCGACGCCGCCGGCCAGCGCCCGGACCTGGCGGCCCATCGGCACCCCGCCGATCGCCAGCGCGGAGGTCAGCCGCAGATGCCGGCCATAGGCGTTGAAGCTGTCGAGGATCTGGCCTGACAGTTCGCGCGTCGGGCTCAGCACCAGCACCCGGCAGTGCTTCGGCTGCACGCGCACCCGCGCCTCAAGCAGGCGATGCAAAATCGGCAGCGCGAAGGCCGCGGTCTTGCCGGTGCCGGTCTGGGCGATGCCGACCACGTCGCGGCCAGCGAGAGCGAGGGGAATGGTTTGTGACTGGATCGGCGTCGGGGTGACGTAGTTCTGTTCCCGAAGCGCGCGCGAAATGGGATCGGCGAGGCCGAAATCCTGAAACGAAGTCAAACGGTTGGTCTTTCCATGTGCCGACGGAGCCCAGTCGGCAGGGGCCGGACGGAGCGGAATCGGGACGCCCGCGTGTCTGGGGCATCAGTGTGATCGAAGTGAAAGGGGCAAGCCAGAAACCGCCACGACCGGCAGGTTTCGGAACACGCAGCTCGCGAGGGTCCCAAGGGCCGTCCCAAGGGTCACCAAGGCTCCGGCAATCCGGAGGGACCACGGCGGCTATATGGAACAGCCGCCGCGCCGTTTCAAGGAAAATCGGCGGACCCGCCTGCATGGTCGCCATCGCGCCGGCGCAGCAAGCGCCGGAACATGTCGCCGCTGACGGGGTTAGCCAATGACGGGGATGCGACGGATGAACATGCGCGACTATGGCACCATGTTTCTGGCGATTACGCTCGGCGGCCTTGCCGCCGTCGTGCTCGGGCTCGCCCTGGTGACGGCGCGCTGGGAAATCCGCGCGTCACAGCGCCCGGCACTTTCCCTGATCGGAATGTCCGCGGTCGGGGCGGGCCTCCCCGCAGCGGCACGGCCGCCGGCGCCGCAGACGTCTTTCGCCACGGGATAGGCCGAACCGTTGAAACCACCCCACCGAGTGGCTATGCAGACCTGTTCCCGTCACTGGAACCAAATCCTGCCCGCCTGACTTGAGGTGAAGGGCTTGCGCCGCACAGATCCCGTGCCCCGTACCTGGTTAGAGAATTGCTCCGGCTCGGATTTATCATCACCTTGATCGCGCTGGTCGGAACGGCGCTCTCCGGTATCGCGGCCTATCGCGTGTTCGAGCAGGAGCAATCGATCGACCGCATCGCGCTGGCCCGGGCGATCGACATCCACGCCGGGCTGGTGCAGGACCGCCTCCTCGAGCGGGAACTGCTGACACGGGTCGCGGTCGGCATCTTTCAGGCGCCATCGCTGGTCCGCGCCAATCTGCTGCAGCCGTTGCGGGCGTCGATCTACGCCTTCAAGACCGATTTCGTGCTGGCAACCTGGATCGCCCGCGTGCAACCGGGCCAAATCAAGACGGCAGAGGCAGAACTTGCCAACGGCGGCTTTACCCGCCCGATGATCCGCAGCATCGACGACACCCGGATCGACCCGGCAACCCTGCGCGGCCCGGTCGATGTGGTGATGGATGTCGAGCCACGCACGCCGGACGTCGCCAACTGGCCGGGGCGCGCCATCGACAAGCTGCCGGTGATCGGCCCGATGCTGCAGCGCGCCGCCGCCTCCCGCAAGCCGACCGCCACCGAGCCGCTGACGCTCCTCCCCCCCGACGGGCCGATGGGCATCGTGCTTGCCGCCCCGGTGGTGCAGGAGGGCAGCACCACGGTCGCCGGCTTCATCACGTTTTCCTACCGCCTCGGCCCCTTGCTGCTGGCCAACGACGAGATGTCGCTGTTCTCGGTGGCGCTGCGCGAACAGGGCATGCCCGGCAAGGAGTTCGTCGCCGACAGGGAGGGCAACGTGCAGGTCGTACCGGCCCGCGTAGGCACGCCCGTGCTGCGCACGCTGGAGTTCGGCGACCGCGACTGGACGCTGGCCTACTATCCGAAGACCGACACCATCACCCGCGCCAAGGAGCTTGCCGCCATCGTCGCGCTGATCGGGCTCGCGCTCACCGTCGTGGTATGCGGGCTGTTCGGCTATGTCGCCTACAATAACCTGCGGCTCAGCCGCGAAATCCGCACCCGCATCGGCTACGAGCGGCGCCTCACGGCGGTGATCGACGAACTGAACCATCGCGTCAAAAACATCCTTGCCGTGATCCAGTCGATCGTGACCCGCACGCTGCGCCACGGCGCCGACATCGACACCTCGCGCGACCTGCTGATCGGCCGCATCCACGCCATGTCGAACGTCATCTCGCTGTTGAGCGAGAGCCAGTGGCAGGGCGTCAAGCTGCGCGGCCTGTTCGAGGCCCGCGCCATTCCCAATACCGACCGCATCGCCGTCCACGGCCCCGACATCACGGTGTCGGCGCGGGCCGCGCAGAGCCTGTCGCTGTTGTTCTTCGAACTGGCCTCGCATTCCGACGAGGGGCATTCGCTGGTCGGCAACCATCCGCATATCGTCGCGCAGTGGCAGGTGACCGACGGCGTCGAACCGCGGCTGGAATTTCGCTGGGAGGAGTTCAATACCAGCGAGAAGACCCGCCGCCCCGACAGCGATTTCGGCGTGACGCTGCTCGACCGGGTGGCGCCGGAGGCGCTCGGCGGCACCTCGAAGCGCTACTTCACCGACGTCAGCTACGTCTATGAACTGTCCGCGCCGATGGAAACGGTGGTCGATCAGGCCGAGATGGCCCGCACCGAGCGGGTCTCAGCGCCGGTGGCGCGGCTGCGCTGACCCTTCCTCTTCGCCGCCTCACCCCGGCTGCGGGCCGAAATAGCTGCACGCCTCAAAGCAACTGTCGCGCCGCACGGTGACGCGCACGAGTTGGCCGTTGGTCTCGACGCGCTCCCAGATGAAGCGCGCCAGATTCTCCAGCGTCGGCCGCTCCAACCCCTCGATCCTGTTGAGAAACTTGTGATCGAGGGTGGCGCGCAGCGTGGCCATGTTGCGCTCCAGGAGACCGAGATCGACCACCATGCCGGTGTCCGGATGCGGCACGCCGCGGATCACGATCTCGGCCCGGAAGGAATGGCCGTGAATCTCCTCGCTGGCCGCGCCGAGCGTCGTGCCGGTCAAGGCATGCGCCGCCTCGAAACCGAACGATTTTGTCAGTTCCCACATACGCGATACCTATCTGATTCCCAGCGTCTTATGCGTCTGCACGCTCAATTGCCACTGCGGATGGGCAAGGCAATAGGCGACGGTTTTGGCCGTATTGGCGGCGAGCTCCGGCCCGTCCATCGGTTGCAGCGAGAATCGGGCGAAGTCGAGATCGACAAAATTCTCCGGCGGCGCGTCGGACTGCGGATAGACCAGCTTCAACTCGTCGCCCGCAGTGATGGCGAGCGCATTGGCGCCCTTCGGGCTGACGCAGACCCAGTCGAGCCCGGCCGGCGCAGGCAGCGTGCCGTTGGTCTCGACCGCGATCGTGAAGCCCGCGGCATGCAGCGCCGCGATCAGCGCCGCGTCGACCTGCAACAGCGGCTCCCCGCCGGTCAGCACGACGAAACGGCGCTCGCGCCCCGGCCCCCATTGGGCGGCGATGGCGGCGGCGAGGCTGCCGGCATCCGGATAGCGCCCGCCCGCGGTGCCGTCCATGCCGACGAAATCGGTATCGCAGAAGGTGCAGGCGGCGCCCAAGCGATCGTCCTCGCGGCCCGACCACAGGTTGCAGCCGGCAAAGCGGCAGAACACCGCCACGCGCCCGGCGTGGGCGCCTTCGCCTTGCAGCGTCAGGAAGATTTCCTTGACGGCGTAGCTCACAGTCGACCCTCCGCGGCCTCGTGACGCCCCTGCCGCAGCACCTCGCCGGCGACCATCGCCGCGGCCATGGCGACGTTGAGCGAGCGCAGGCCGGGCGCCATCGGGATGGTCAGACGCAGGTCTGCCGCCGCCATGACGTGGTCGGGGACGCCGGCGCTCTCCCGGCCGAACAGCAGGATGTCGGCGGCGGTATAGCGTTCATCCAGATAGGAACGCTCGGCCCTCGTCGACAGGAGCACGAGCCGCAGGCCCACATCCTGCCGCCAGGCTTCGAAACGCGGCCATGAATTGTGGCGGCGGAGCCGCACGAGGTCGAGATAATCCATGCCGGCGCGGCGAAAACGCCGGTCGCTCAAGGCAAAGCCGGCCGGCTCGATAATGTGCGCCTCCGCCCCGAGGCACGCGCACAGCCGCAGGATCGTACCGGTATTCTGCGGAATGTCGGGCTGGTACAGGGCGATGCGCAGCATGGCAGCAGGCGGTCTCCGGCGGCGGATGACGAGGCCGGCACGGCGATTTCGCAAGGCCCGCCCGGCCCGGCCGACGCGCCTGCCGATAGCGGGCTTGCACTCATCCGGCAAGGGTGCCAATAGAACGATTCTGGACTGTAAGGCCGTGCCTTGGGGGCAGGATCGGGGCGGTTTTACTGCCGTGCGCATGGCAGTTCCGTGTATCATGCCCCCTTGCACAAAGTGGCCGGACAACGATTGGGGCGGGGCCGTTCCCTTGGTCTTCGCACAGCGGGTGATGAGAAAGGGTTTTGGATCGTGACGACAGCGTCTTCGGCGGATCCGACACGCCGTGATTTCCTCTACGTCGCAACCGGGGCCGTCGCTGCCGTCGGCGCTGCGGCGGTGGCCTGGCCATTGATTTCCCAGCTCAACCCGGACGCTTCGACGATTGCCGCCGGCGCGCCCATCGAGGTGGACCTGACGCCGATCGCGGAAGGTCAGGATATCAAGGTGTTCTGGCGCGGCAAGCCGATCTTCATCAGCCACCGCACCAAGAAGCAGATCGACGACGCCCGCAACGTCAACGTCACCAGCCTGCCCG
>Ga0182792_1000414_pt1 | contig 41089 bp, 38 predicted proteins | sample Passage237B_FD_130497 | JGI IMG/M metagenome (GOLD analysis project Ga0182792, IMG submission 130497) | Cellulose adapted compost microbial communities from Newby Island Compost Facility, Milpitas, CA, USA - Passage2 37B (version 2) (version 2) ...
CGTCCGGGTACTCACCATCCAACGGGGGAACCCGGCTCGGCCGGGCGATGACCCGGCTGCGGAGCGCCCTCGAAAACGATGGTGCCGCATCCAGTGAGGAGGTGGCCAGATGAGCCACGACAACGAAAAGGACTTCGAGATGAACCACGATTTCAACGAGCGTGAGTTCGCCGGCCTGGCCCAGACCCTTCGCGAGAACCGGCCGGCCCCGGAGCCGGAGTTCACCGAAAGGCTTGATCAGGCAGTGGCCGACCACTTCCCGCCCGAGTGGGCCGACGAGGCCGCCCTGGGCAAGCACGGAAAGGGAGGCATCGGCAGCCTCACCGAGCGTTTCCGCCGGTGGCTGGCCGGCAACCGGACCTTGGTCCCGACCTTCGCCGGTGTGGTCGGCGTGCTCTTTGTCGTCGCCGTGGTCGCCGTCAACGCGAACTCGGGCCTGAACTTCGGCGGTGCCGGCAGCGACTCCGCGTCGACCTCGGACACCGCGAAGGTGGCAGCCAAAAACTCGGCCAGCCAAGGGGCAGCGGACACGGCGCCAGGCGGTGCAAGTGCGGACATGGCGGTTCCCGAAGCAGCTGAGTCTCTGAGACAACTTAATGGCTCCAAGGGTCAGCTTGATTCGGTTGTTCCATCTTCAGCGGATTCTTCCGGTACTCAGCTCTATGACCAGATGAAGCTGGGCAGCAAGTCCCTCAAGACGAAGCGGGATGTGGCTCGGGAGGCCGAGATCACCCTTGGCACCGATCCCGACGGGGTTCAGGATGCCGCCAACAAGGTGGTCGAGGTGACCGATGACCACAACGGGATCGTCATGGACTCGAAGGTGACCGATGGGAAGGAGGGCACGGCCGGGGCGAGCTTCAGCCTGCTGATCCCTTCGGGCCAGATCGAGTCGGCGGTGGCCGATCTTTCCGGGATCGCCGATCTGAAGTCGCGCAGCCAGGAGCTGACCGACATCACCGCCCCTACAACCAAGACCGAAGATCAGATCGCCGACTCGAAGGCGAAGGTCAAGAGCCTGCTCGGCGAGCTCGAAGAGACCTACGACGAGGACGAGCGGGCGCAGATCGAGCAGAGGATCCGCTGGGAGCGCTACGACCTGAGGGCGGCCGAGACTCGGCTCAACCGGCTGCAGCGCCGGGCCGACTACACGCCGGTCTCGCTCAAGGTGGAAACCGGCGGTGACAGCCTGTCCGACGATGGGTCATCCAGCTGGGGCCTCGGTGACGCGATCGACGACGCCGGCAACCTGCTCGGCGTGGCGGCCGGGGTCACGGTGCTGGCCCTGGCGGTGGCGATCCCGATCGGCATCGTCGTCCTGATCGCGCTCGCCCTCAACCGCGCCTGGGTCCGCCGCTCCCGCCGCCGCGTCCTCGCTGACGACGAATAGCTGGCGCTCGGGCCGGAAGATTGAATCTGTCAGTAAATAGCGCTGACAGATTCGATCTTCCGGTCAATCGGCGTCCGAAGGTCGCGCCGGGCGGCCCGACCTGTAGCTATTCGCCGATCGCTTTGACGTAGGTGAGGACAGCGAGGACGCGGCGGTGGTCCTCGGCGGTGGGGGCGAGGTCGAGCTTGCTGAAGATCGAGGTGACGTGCTTCTCGACCGCTCGTTCCGTGACCACGAGGTTCTCCGCGATCGCGATGTTGGAGCGTCCCTCCGCCATCAGGCCTAGGACCTCGCGTTCGCGTGCGGTCAGCACCTCGAGCGGATCCTCGCGGCGGCGTCGGCCGAGCAGATGCGAGACGACCTCGGGGTCAAGCGCCGAACCGCCGCTCCCGACCCGGCGCACCGACTCCGTGAAGCGGTCGATCTCGGCGACGCGGTCCTTGAGCAGGTATCCCACTCCCTCGGCCGAGTCGGCGACGAGGTCGAGCGCGTAACTCTCCTCCAGATATTGCGACAGCACCAGCACCCCGGTACCCGGATATTCGGCCCGGATCTTCTTCGCCGCCCGGAGGCCGTCGTCGGTCAGGTTCGGGGGCATCCGGATATCGACGACCGCCACGTCCGGATGGTGGGCACCGACCTTGCGCAGCAGATCCTCGGCGTCCCCGGCCTGCCCGACCACTTCGAAGCCGTCGTCCTCCAGCACCCGGACGACACCCTCACGGAGCAGGATCGAATCGTCGGCGACCACTACCCGCACGGGATCACCACCTCCACGACGGTCCCTCCACCCATCGGACTGTTCAGCGCGAGGCTGCCGTCGAGCGCGGCGATCCGGTCGGCCAGGCCGTTCAACCCGGAACCCTGGCTGGGATCGGCACCTCCGACCCCGTCGTCGGCAATCCGGATTCGGACGATCCCGCCGGTCTGTGAGATGTCGACCTGGGCCCGGCTCGCCTCGGCGTACCGGACGACGTTGGTGAGCGACTCGGCGACCACGTAGTAGGCGGCGGCCTCGACCGGTTCCGGCAGACGGCCATCCGGCATCTCGCCGACTTCGACCGGCAGCGGCGCTCGGTGGGCGAGCGCCAGCAGGGCTGCGTCGAGGCCGCGGTCAGAGAGCACGGCGGGGTGGATGCCGCGGGCAAGTTCACGCAGTTCGGCCATCGTCTGTTCCAGCTCGGCGCCGGCGCCGTCGAGAATCTCGATCGCACCGCGGGGGTCCGAATCAACCCGCGAGCGGGCCATCTGCAGCTTCAACGCGAGCGAGATCAGATTCTGTTGGGCTCCGTCGTGGAGATTGCGCTCGATCTCCCTGCGCGCCGCATCCCCGGCCTCGACGATCCGCACCCGGGAGGCGCGCAGTTCGGCCACGTTGGCCCGGACCTCGGCTTCGAGCCGAGCGTTCTCGAAGGCGAGCGCAGCCCCGCGGCTGACCGCTTCGATCTTCTCCGGTTCCTCCAACAGCGCCCCCTCATGCACGATCAGCGCCACCTTGCGGCCGTCCATCGAGACGACGCTGGCGGCGCGGCCGGAATTTGGCTCCGGCTCCGAGGTCGGCAGACCACGGACATCGACGTACTGCCGGGTATCGGGCAGCCAGAAGGCGAGTTCGACCGAAGGGTCACCGAGCGCCTCGGCAACCGCCTCCTGCATCTTCACCGGGTCGGTCTCGTGAGCGACCCGTTCGAGCATCAGCCCGAGCGCCTGCCCCCGGACCAGCTTGCTGCGGGCCAGGCCGACCAGGAACGCGATCGGCACCATCATCGCGGTCACGGCACTGACGATCCCGGTGATCGTCTCAGCCGAGTCGAGTTCCGCGATCGAGAAAATCGAGGAGACGCCGAGCAGCGCCAGCAGCGCGGTGGAGGTCCAGAGGACCGGCCCGATCAAGCGGCGCATCGGCGGCGAAGCAGCCGAATACTTGGTCGTGAAGCTGTGGATCAGGGCCAGCACGAGAACGATCGCGCAGGCGTTCGCGATGATGAACAGGATCGCCGACACGGTCGGCGAGTCGGTCAGCACAAGGAGGTTCCTCGGGCCGTCTTCGACGCCGAAGTTCTCCGTGGTGGTGAAGAAGATCGCCAGCAAGACCAGCATCAGCGCGACCACGACCAGGCGCAGGATCCAGCGGTCGGTCCGCGACTCGATCCGGCCGGTCGGGAACCGGACCAGGGTCTGGATCAGGGCGAAGGGGAAGACGTACGCGATCACCAAGCCGAAGGTGAAGACCAGCGACGAATTGGCGTAGGTCAAGAACTGTGCCATCCATGCGAAGCTCGTAAAGACCATCCACTTGCCGAAAGGGTTGTCCGGACGGCGCCACCAGGCGAAGATGCCGACCGCGAGCCAGCTCCAGCCGGTCAGTACCCGCAGGGTAATCTCGATCACGGGATGGTTGATCTGCTGGTGGGCGAGCGCGGTCATGACCGCCCCGCCGGCGCCCGTGAGAATCCCGAGCACGATCAGCAAGTTCAGCTTCTGGCGCAGGTTCGAGGCGCTGCTCATAGGTTGATTGTGACCGATGACAGGGGACTCGTTGGTGTAGGCAACACCCGATTCGATCCGTTCACGGTGCGGTTTTCCGCACCCTTAAGGGGCAGACAGCACACGGCAAAGAGAGGAGACATCCCCATTTCGGGACCGCCACGCCGAAGGCAGTCTGTCTGGCATGGATACCAGTCACAACATCGCTGCCCGGGCCGGAAGGTGGAGCGCGACCCATCGCAAGACCGCGATCTGGGGTTGGCTCCTCTTCGTCGTATTGGCCGTCGTCCTCGGAGGAATGGTCGGAACCAGGACTCAGACCGACGCCGAAAGCGGGGTCGGGGAATCCGGCCGCGCCGAGGTGGCGACCTCAGGGAACTTCCCCGAAAAGGCGACCGAACAGATCTTGATCACGGCTCCGGCCGACGGGTCGAACACGAGCTCCGGCTTCCGTGCCGCGGCTGCGGATCTGACTCGCGAGCTCAAGGACACGCCATATGTGTCCCGAGTCGAGAGTCCCTTCGCTCCGGGCAACCGGGCCCAGCTCTCAAAGGACGGCAAGTCCGGGCTGGTCACTTTCGACCTGGTCGGCGATGACGACGAGCTGGGCGACCGGCTCGGCGCGACCCAGGACGCGGTCAACGAGGCCCGCGCCCGGGCGCCCGGGTACGGCTTCGTGCAGTTCGGCGATGCGTCCGCCAACGAGCAGATCGGCCAGGCCTTCGAGGATGACTTCCAGAAAGCCGAGTTCACTTCGCTGCCGGTCACTTTGCTGATCCTGGTGCTCGCCTTCGGCGCCTTCATCGCTGCCGGCGTCCCGCTGCTGCTCGGGCTGACCGCGGTCGCAGCCGCGATCGGCCTGACTGCCCTGGTCAGCCACATCACCCCGATGTCTGACGCGGCAAACTCGGTGATCCTGCTGATCGGCCTCGCCGTCGGTGTCGACTACTCGCTGTTCTACCTGCGCCGCGAACGTGAAGAGCGGGCCGCCGGACGGTCCGAGGCCGCGTCTCTGGAAGCGGCGGCCGCGACCTCCGGTCGTGCGGTGATCGTCTCCGGGATCACAGTGATGATCGCGATGGCCGGCATGTACATGACGGGTGATGCCACCTTCGCGTCGTTCGCGACCGGCACCATCCTGGTCGTCGCAGTCGCGGTGATCGGCTCGCTGACCGTGCTGCCGGCGATCCTCGCCTGGCTCGGCGACCGGGTCGACAAGGGCAGGATCCCGCTGATCCACCGTCTCCGCGGGCGGCAGAAGATCCGGCGGGTAGGTGGTCAGGACAGCGTGCTGGCTACTAACGACGGCGGCTTCTGGGCTCGCTTCGTGCGGACCGTGCTTCGTCGTCCGGCGCTCTCGGCTCTTCTGGCCGGCGGCCTGATGGTGTTGGTGGCGCTGCCCGCCTTCAAGCTCCACACCGTTGTTCCCGGGGTGGAATCTCTCCCCCAGGACCTGCCGGTCATCAAGGCCTACAACCAGGTCGACGAAGCCTTCCCCGGCGGCCCCGAGCCGGCCAACGTAGTGGTCGAGGCCGACAACGTGCGGTCCCCCGAAGTCCAGCAGGGCATCGCCGCGCTGAAACAAGCGGTTGACGGCCCGAAGGAGTTCGGCGCCCCGGTGACCACGGTGATCAGCCCGAACGGCAAGGTCGAAGTGGTCAATGTTCCCCTTGCCGGAGACGGGACCGACGACGTTTCGAGCGACGCCCTGGTCAAGCTGCGGAGCGAGGTCATCCCGGAGACGATCGGACAGGTCACCGGTACCGAGACCAATGTCAACGGCATGACCGCCGGATCGAAGGACTTCAACGACCTGATGAAGGAACGTGGACCGCTCGTCTTCGCCTTCGTGCTGATGGCCGCCTTCATCTTGTTGATGGTCGCCTTCCGCTCGATCGTGATTCCGGCGACCTCGATCCTGCTCAACCTGCTCTCGGTCGGAGCCGCCTACGGGCTGCTCGTCTGGGTCTTCCAGGAGGGACACCTCGAGGGTCTGCTCGGCTTCGAGTCGATGGGCGGCATCACCGCCTGGCTGCCGATGTTCCTTTTCGTGGTCCTGTTCGGGCTCTCGATGGACTACCACGTCTTCATCCTGAGTCGGATCCGCGAGGCCCACGACCAGGGCCTCGGCACCTCGGAGGCGATCGAAGCGGGCCTGAGGCGTACCGCCGGCCCGGTTACCTCGGCTGCGATCGTGATGGTCGCCGTCTTCTCGATCTTCGCCACCCTCTCGATGCTCGAGTTCAAGCAGATGGGGGTCGGGCTGGCCGCGGCGGTGCTGATCGACGCGACGATCGTCCGCGGGATCCTGGTCCCGGCCACGATGAAACTGCTCGGCAAATGGAACTGGTACCTGCCGAGCTGGCTCGAGTGGCTGCCGAAGATCAACCTGGAAGGCGTTCCCGCCCCGGTCGATTCCGCGGAAGACACCGACCCACCACAAGACGGTGATGGCAGTGGGTCGGATGTTCCGCCTGGGCGGCGGAATTCCGATCCACTACAAGACGGTGATGGCAGCGGGTCGGATATTCCGCCTGGGCGGCGGAATTCCGATCCACTGCCGGCCGGGAACCAGGTCTGAGGCGGCGCGGATGACGCGGTGGGTCGGAAAACCGGTCGATTCGCCGGAAATCCGACCCACCGCGCCCGGGAAGCCGGTTCGCGCCAACTTCCGGGGGCGTTTACCCACCGATTCCGTGGGCAAACGCCCCCGGAACTCGGGGGAAGCGGCTGTGATGTTCATCACGCTTATCCCATCTCTGTAGAAGCGGAGGAACCTAGTTGACTTCGGTCGAAACCGAGAACGTCAATCTCTGCCGTCCCAAGCGCAGTCTCAACGGCTTCGCCGAGCTGCCGGAATGCTTCTTTTGGGACGGGCGGTTCGCCAAACCCTACGTCGATTTCGAGTCCGCCCTTTATCTCCACGTGCGGGTCCGGGCCGGTGATCTCAACCCGGGAGGTGGTCACTTTGTCGCCATCTTGGAGCGGCTTCCCGGTGTGGAGTTGTGTCCCGTAGATAGAACCGATATCTCGGCACCGCTCCCAATCAACGTCCAGCGACAGTTTGCCGCTTTTCGGGATGGCTACAGCGCCAAAGCTGGGAACCACGAAGTGATGCTTGTCTTGGTTGGAGAGGGCGTTGAGGGCCGAGAAGATGTGGGGTCCTTGGCCGTGTTCTCCACGGTAAGGCTGAAGTTTCTCGATGAGTTCTCTGGCCTCTGGACTGATGCCCTTGACGTTCCGCTCAAAGTTCCTGCGGCTTCGGTCCCGAGGGTCGGAAGGCGGTTCGGCTTTGTAGATGGGGAACTGAGTGCCGCGAGTGGGCCGGTTGCCATTCGCGAGGACGAGGCTCCACATCATGTAATCGAGCGAGGCTCGAAAGTTGTGAATCATGTCCCCAACGATCAGGCTCCACAGCGTCGGGAAGGGGCGCAGAATCTGGATGCGGAGGTAGTGGCTGGAAGTCTCCTTGTCTACCTCGGTGGTAAGACGATGGGAGTCGGCTTCACGACCGTTGAACCGCTCAAGCTCATCGTTCAGGGCGCGCAGATGGAATATGGCCCGATTGAATTTGGCCCAAGAGGATTGGAGCGGTCCAGCTTCGGGGATCGGCCAAAGAGCCACGCCCTAAGCTAAGAGCAGATGGCCGAGAAACGCAAGAAACAAAGAACTGAGAAGGGCTTGGAAATCCCTGTCCCGACGAAGGGTGAGTTCGATAAGGCTTTGTCTAAGGTCGCTCCGCCAGCAGGTCGTAAACGCCCTGCCGCGAAAGACCGGCCTCCGAAGCAATCCGGGTAATCGATACCCCGGCCTCTTTCGCTGCGAGACAGTAGCGGCGTAGATCGTCGGTGGCGCTGCGTCGTTCCTCGTCGGCCCGGTCGCGGCGACTGGCGGCTTGGTGGATTCCTGCGATGCTTTCCTGCTCGGTCATTTCGCGGCCTCCGCGAGTAGTTTGTGGAACATGGCCTTTTTCCGGTCGTTTCGGTGGTTGTAGCGCCACACGTATTCGTCCAGGTAGGACTGCAGGTACTTGTCGGACACGTGCTTGTAGGTGCCGCGCATTCCCGTCTTAAGGTTGCCGAACGCGCCTTCGATGGTGTTGGTGTGGCACCAAGCGTCGACGTATTGGCCTTCGGAGTGGTTGATTACCGCCCCGGCGTATTCCTTGCGGAGCGGCTTGTAGGCGATCCAGTCGTCGGTAAGTAGGAAGGCATCCGGGTTCACATGGGTCCGGACTGCTCTACTAAGACCTTCACCGCGTCGGGAAGGAATGATGCGGAGCCGAAGGCGTCCGTCTCGTTCGACCATTCCGAGGATCGTGGTTTTCGCCTCGCGGAACGCTGATGCTTCACGCGGAGACAGCTTCTTCAAACCTCGTGGTTTGCCGCCCCAGGACGTTTCATCGACCTCTACGTCACCTTCTAGCGGCTGATCGTCGTCGGCCATGAGTTCCGACCGGATCTTGTTGAACATGCGCCATGCGGTCTTGTAGTGGACGCCTAGTTCCCGTTCGAGCTGCTTCGCGGAGATTCCACACCTGGTGCTGGTCATCAGGTAGATGGCGTGGTACCAAAGTCTGAGCGACGTGGAGGACTTGTGGAAGATCGTTCCTGCGGTCGGGTGGATGTGGTGACCGCATCCGGTGCAGGTCCATGACTGCCGGCCTTGCTTCGTGTCGTACTTCTTGAAGACGCGGGTCTTTTCGCACTTTGGGCACTCGGCGTGTTCGCCGTCTTCGGAGTAGCGCGAGCGCCACAGGTGTTCGAGGCAGGTCGCGTCGTCGGGGAATTCGGCCAGAAATTCCGTCACGGAGTAGTCGGAGTCTGAGGACTTCGCTCGCTGCGGTTCGTGTCGGTTGGCCGGAGGCATAGTGTCAAGGTACTTGACGGGGGTGGGTTTGTCAAGTGAGTTGACACAAAACCCTCGAAACCGCCCCTTAAAGGTGGAAGGCCCGCCACAAAGGGCGAGCCTTCCGTAAAACGCCTGTGGCTAGGATGCGGCTACAGGTTGGAACATAGGGGCCAACTAATGGCTCGCCATATGCGCCTCTCAAGTGCTACTAAATGTAGCACGTTCGTCGCGCCCTAACTGGGGAGCCGGGATTTGAACCCGGATTCCGCACTTGAGAGGCGCGTGGCTTACCGGTTAGCCGACTCCCCAACTAGAGCGTGCCGATTCCCCATGGAGGTTACAGGAGGGTGTGACACGCGGCACGAAGTTGCGGACACCACCACCGACGCCCTAGGGCGTCCGCTGGGCGTCTTGCTTGTGGCGGCGGGCCGTAGTCGCTTTCATCGCGAGACTGTCGCCCATCGGCAGGGACTATCTGGCGGCGCTCACGTTTTCGATTGGTCAGAGAGGGGAAAGTTCTTTCGGCGCGAAGGAGGCTTCATGTCGCAGCCAGACCTCTTGTCTGGGATCGAGTACCACGACGACGACTGGCCACACGGTCTTGCGTGCGGCCAGTGTCGCCGGGTGTTCACCGAGCCAGATCGTTACTCCGAGCAACTAGATGGCGCAACCGAAGACGGGGCGCTGTTAGTTCGGATTATCTGCCTCGGTTGTGCCGTCGCTTAGGTCAGGAGCGCGGTCGGCGCGTCGCGCTTGATAATCGCAATCGCGTGGTTGCACGCAGTGAGGGAGTCATACCCTTCGCCAGAGTCAGCGATGGTCTTGCCATTACTTGCGATGAACCGCCAGCGCCATTCGCCGGCCCTGTCGATGTAACGATCGAACTGCGGGGCGTTAGCCATTTTCTTGGCTCCTTCTGTCGGACTTCATTTCCCTGCAGATGCGCCAGGTGCGAGCCGTGGACATCGTGCAGATTGCAACAAAGATCGTGAAGGGTGCTTCGGACGGAAATTTGACTTCCGGACGTAACGGGTACATTCGGAGTGCGAGCCGTAAGGACTACCTGACGCCTCCCGTCGCCTTCGTGGACTTCTCGGCGGGAGGCGTCTAGTTCACCACCGGCGTCCAGGGTGGCCTTCCCCCGGACGCCTTGTCGGTGGTGATGCGAAGCCGGACCCACCTAACTCCGTGGCCTGACGCTTCGACTTTCTATCGACGGTACGGGTTTCGCCCGTTGACCCCTGGAGGTTCGTTTGAAATCACTCTGGCGAGAGCTTGACGTTTCCCTTGAAGTTGTCCACGCCCTCAAGGTGCTGGACCGAGTAGAGGTTGACGTGGCCGCAGTTATGGCACACCAGCGGATAAACCTCGTAGCCGCCATCGGGCGGCGAGTGGAGGGTAACGGTGTCTTCAATGTAGTCCCAGGTACCGGCCCCGCACGAGGGGCAAAGGGCGTTGCTGGCGATGCCTCGCATCTTTCTGAGGAATCCCATGACTCGTTCGGTGGGCATTCGGATCTCCGTCCTTTGGGTTGGTTCCGTCTGGCTTGAAGCTATCCGGTTCGCGTGAGCTTCTACAGAGAAGGGATAAGCGTGATGTTCATCACATTGGCAACAATTCCGATTGACAAATAGTTGCGAAAGCGCAACTATCTTCTTCATGTCCGAAACCGAGGCAATGAAGACCGGGAACGAAACCGCCGACGAAGCGGATGCCACGCAGGTCGGCGACAGCGTCGAAGCTGCCCGGGCGGCGAGCCAAGAGGTAATCGGCGAGGCCTCTCCCGAGGCGATTCGGGTCGCGCTTCAGCTCGGGACTCTTTTCCGTCGCATGCTCTCATTCGGCGCAGCGCCCACCGCCTTGCTCGAAGCGGACGCCCACGGGCTTTCCTTCCTTGAGTTCAAGGCGCTGATGAGCCTCGGCGTGTTCGAGTCGCGGGACAACTTCTGCCTCGCCGACATCAGCCAGTCGACCGGTGCCTCGATGCCGGCCATGAGCCGGGCGATCGATGGTCTGGTCCGCAAGGGCCTGGTCTCCCGGGTCGAGGATCCGCAAGATCGCCGCCGTCGTCTGGTCAGCCTGACCGACCAGGGCCATCAGGTGACCAACGCCGCCCTGATGGGACGAGCGGTCGGCGCCGTGAAGCTGGCCAGCAGCTTCAGCGATGAAGAACTTCAAGAACTGGACTCCCTGCTCTCACGCCTGATCGAGCGGGAAGACCTTGCCTCAATTCACCAGCAGTTGGAAGGAGCAGTACCCCAGTGAGCCGATACCAGCACCTGATTACCGACGAGAACCGCAAATGGTGGACGCTCGGCGCGATGTGCCTCGCGCTGTTCATGGTGATGCTCGACAACACCGTCGTGAACGTCGCCCTCCCCTCGATCCAGCGCGATCTCAACACCTCGATATCCGGTCTGGAATGGATCGTCAACGGCTACACCCTCTCCTTCGCGGTGCTGCTCGCGGTCGGCGGCAGGATCGGTGACATCTTCGGCCGGCGCAAGGCGTTCGTCTTCGGCGTGATCATCTTCACCGCCGCTTCGACCACCGCCGGATTCGCTCCCAGCAACTTCGCCCTGGTCGCCAGTCGCGTGCTCCAGGGCATCGGTGCCGCATTCATGATGCCCGGCACCCTTTCGATCATCACCGACGCCTTCCCGCCCTCGGAGCGGGGCAAGGCGATCGGAACCTGGGCGGGCGTCTCGGCTCTCGCCCTCGCCATCGGCCCGGTGCTCGGTGGCTTCCTGACCGAGCACGTCTCCTGGCGCGCAATCTTCTACATCAACCTGCCGGTGGGCATCCTGGCCGTGATGGCCGCCCTTTTCGTGGTCCGCGAGTCGCGCGACACGACCGTCGGGCGCAAGGTGGACTATGCCGGCGTCGGTATCGCCACGATCAGCCTGACCTCCCTCGTGCTCGCTCTGATCGAGGGCAACAGCTGGGGCTGGGACTCGACCGCGGTGATCAGCCTGATCGCGGTCTCGATCGCGAGCCTGATCGCCTTCATCTTCACCGAGAACCGAGTCAGCGCGCCGATCATCGAGTTCTCGCTCTTCAAGAGCTGGAACTTCATCGGTTCGGTCGTCGTCGCCTTCATCATCTCCTTCGCGATGATGGGCGTCTTCTTCTTCCTCGCCCTCTACATGCAGAACATCCTCGGCTACAGCGCCCTCGAGGCCGGGGTCAGGTTCCTGCCGACGACCTTGGTGATCATGGTCGCGGCACCGATCTCCGGCCGGCTCGCAGACCGGATCGGTCCACGCTGGCCGATCGTGGTGGGCATGACGCTGATCGCGCTGTCCCTGTACCTGTTCTCCCAGATCAAGGACGGCACCACCTTCAGCGACGTGCTGCCCAGTTTCGTGATCCTCGGGGCGGGCATCGGCCTGACCATGTCACCGATGTCGACCGCCGCGATGAATGCCGTGCCCAAGACCAAGGCCGGAGTCGCCTCGGGAGTGCTCTCCATGTTCCGCATGGTCGGCGGCACCTTCGGTGTCGCCGCGCTGGGCGCCCTGTTCCAGAGCGAGGCGAAGGACCGACTGGCCGCCAACCCGGACGCGGCTCTGCTCAGCGCCGGCGATCGTTCCGATTTCGCTCACCAATTGACCGGCGGCGCACCTCACATCGACGGGGTCTCGGCCGCCCAGGCCAAACAGTTGATCCCGGTCGGCCACGATGCCTTCATCTACGGCCTGTCCCACGCGATGACCCTCTCGGTCGGAGTCGCGGTGGTGGGGGTGTTGGTCGCCTTCCTGATGATCGGTGGCAAAGCTGAGTCGACCGATGAGCAAACACAGGAGGCAGCCGAAATTGCCGAGGCGGCCTCACCCGTTGCGTGAACCGGTTGCATCTCTACAATTTCGGGACTCGTCGCCGAATCGCAGGAGCATCCCTTGCACGTCCGAAAGCTGACTGAAATGACCAAACGCACCGGCATCGCTTTGGCCCTGGCCTGCGCGATCGCGGGATTCTTCCTGATCGGCGCCAACGCGCAGGCCGCGAACGGCGGCGCAGCCCCGGATGACGGTCCGGCAAAAGCCACCGTCAAGATCCGGGTGCTCGGTCTCAAGAACCATCAGGCCACCGTCATGAGCAAAGTGACGGTCAAGGGCTCGCTCAAGCCGTTCCGCAACCTGCAGAAGGTCAAGGTCTACTTCTACAAGGACGGCAAGCGATTCTCGACCCGCACGGTCAAGGTCCAGAAGGCCGGCAAGAACTACGGGACCTTCACCGCCGCGATCCGCATGCGCGGAGGCAACCGTTACGGGGTGCACGCCAAGTATTGGGGCAAGGCCGGCAAGAAGGCGGTCGGCAAGGACACGACCGACCACAAGTCCTGGCGGGTCCGTTACGTCGGGCTGGCGCATGATCAGTGCGGTCGCGTGGTCGCCGGGTTCCGCAAGGCCCTCAACCGGCTCGCTCTGGTCCCGGCTCAGGGCCGCTGCTTCAACGGAAAGATGGAGCGGGCCGTCCTCGCCTACCGCAAACTGAACGACATGTCGCGCAACGCCCGCGCGTCGAAGACGATCGTCCAGCGCGTCTTCAACGGCAACGGTGGCTATCACGTGCGGCGTCCCGGCCTCGGCGATCACATGGAGGCCCCGCTCTCCAAGCAGGTGATCGTCTTCTCCAAGGGCAAGCGTCCCTACGCGATCTTCCCGATCGCCTCCGGCAAGCCCTCGACGCCGACGATCCTCGGAACGTTCAGCTTCTACTGGAAGGATCCGGGTTACAACTCGGAGGGGATGTACTACTCCTCCTACTTCATCCGCGGCTACGCGACTCACGGTTACGCCTCGGTACCGAACTACCCGGCCAGCCACGGCTGCCTCAGGACCTTCATCTCCGACCAGCCGCGGATCTACAACATCACCGAGATCGGGATGCCGGTCTACACCTTCGGCAACGCTTTCCGCGGGAAGGTGGTCGGCTACGAAGTGAAGCGGTCGGGCGGCGATCTCGGCCCGGACCTCGGACCGACCGGTGGCCTCGATCCGGCGGCGCCCGCATCAGCGGACTGACCGCGGAACCGGTTTCGGCATGAAACGACTGGTCGTGGCCGCGGTAGCGGTCACGCTGGCCGTTGGGCTGGCCGCCACGCCGGGCGCCGGCTCGGCCTCCGAGCAGTCAGGCGCAGCGGCGTCGTCGCAGAAAGTGCCGTCCTGGATCCACCAGCGATTCATCCCCTTCGGGGCGAACCGCAAACACCAGATGGCGAGCTATTCACTCCGCCACTACGGAGTGCGTGCATGGCGCCTGAAGCACCCCCGCCAGATCGTCGAACACGTCGCCGTGGCCTCGACCATTGCCCAGGTGGTTCACGCCTTCGTGCCGGACCGGCCCGACCCCGAGTTGCACGAGCTGCCCAACGTCTGCGCTCACTTCGTGGTTTCGGGTCGGGGCAGGGTGGTGCAGCTCGTCCCCCTGGGGATCCGCTGCCGTCACACGGTCGGCCTCAACCACGTCGCGGTCGGGATCGAACACACCGGCTTCAGGGACGGTGACCTGCTCGGAAACCGTCGCCAGATGCGGGCTTCGATCCGGTTGACCAAGTGGCTCCGCTGCCGCTTCGGGATCGCGATCGGCGACGTGATCGGCCACAACGAGAGCCTCAGCTCGCGCTTCCACCGGGAACGGGTCGCTTCCCTCAAGAATCAGACCCACGGCGACCTCCGCCACGCTTCGATGCGGCGCTACCGCAAGGCGCTCCACGACGCCGGCCGCTGCCCCCGCTGAGGGCCCGGCGTGATCGACTTCGACTCAGTATTTGCCCGCAGATACTGAGGTGATTTACCGCACGATTTTCCGCTCTGGCCGGGCTAATCTGAGTCTATGAAGGTGCACCGATGACGATTGCGATGACCAGCCTCGAACTGGCCCGATGGCAGTTCGGGATCACTACCCTTTACCACTTCATCTTCGTGCCCCTCACGATCGGGCTGGCCTTCTTCACCGCTTGGTACCAGACCCGCTGGTACCGGACGAAGGAAGAGAAGTGGCTGAGAGCGACCCGTTTCTGGGGCAAGCTGATGCTTATCTCCTTCGCCCTCGGCGTCGCGACCGGTCTGGTCCAGGAGTTCCAGTTCGGCATGAACTGGTCGCAGTACTCCCGTTTCGTCGGCGACATCTTCGGGGCGCCGCTGGCGATGGAAGGGCTGGCGGCTTTCTTTGTCGAATCGACCTTTCTCGGTCTCTGGATCTTCGGCTGGGGCCGGCTCTCGGAGAAGGTTCACCTCGCCTGTATGTGGGCGGTTTCGCTTTCGACGATGCTCTCGGCGTTCTTCATCCTGGCCGCCAACTCATGGATGCAGCATCCGGTCGGGTACGAGCTGAACAAGGTGACCGGAAAGGTTGAGCTGACCTCGATCTGGGCGGTACTGACCAACAGCACCGCGCTCTACGCCATGACCCACACGATGCTGGCCGCGGCGCTGACCGGCGGCATGGTGATCGCCGGGATCTCGGCCTGGCACCTCCTGAAAAAGAACGAAGTCGAAGTTTTCGGCGGCTCGATGAAGATCGCGCTGCCGACCCTCGCCGTCGCCGGGGTCGCGACTCTGGCCGTGGGCCACTTCAACGGGATCCTGATGAGCGAGCAGCAGCCGATGAAGATGGCGGCGGCCGACGCGGTCTTCAAGACCGAGAGTGGGGTCGGGCTCTCCCTTTTCGCGACCGGCGACTTCAAGGGAAATCCGGGTGACACCAACCGCAACATCAAGCTGCCCAACGCCCTCTCGTTCATCATGACCGGCAAGCCTGACTCCGAGGTCAAGGGCGTCAACAACCTGAACGTCGAGTACCGGCAGAGGTTCGGCGATCCGAGCAGCCCCGACTATCGCGGGCCGGAGTTCAAGGACATGGACTACGCCCCGATCGTCTGGGTCGCCTACTGGTCCTGGCGGGTGATGCTGGGCTGCGGCTTCGCCCTGGCCCTGTTCGGCCTGGTCGGGTGGTGGCTCAACCGCAGGGGCGAGCTGGCCGACTCGCGTCGCTTCCTGAAGCTGGCCCTGCCTGCCGCGTCGCTGCCATTCATCGCCGCCGCGGCCGGCTGGATCTTCACCGAGATGGGCCGGCAGCCTTGGGTCGTCTTCGGCCTGCTCAGAACCCAGGACGCCAATTCGCCGACCGTGAGTTCGGGTGAGGTGTGGCTGACGCTGCTCGGGTTCACGCTGCTCTACGGCGTCCTGGCGGTGCTCGCAGGGAGGCTCTTCTTCAAGACCGCCGGTAACGGGCCCGCCGAGATCGAGCGAGGCGACGAAGACAAGCCCTACCTGGGAATGGCCTACTAGGGGTCCGGAGGAAGACTGATGGAAGACACAACAACACTCCAGTTCGTCTGGTTCCTGCTGATCTCGATCCTCTGGATCGGCTATCTCATACTCGAAGGTTTCGATTTCGGCGTCGGCATGCTGATGAAGCTGATCGGCCACGGCAACGACGAGAAGCGGACCATCCTCCACACGATCGGGCCGGTCTGGGACGGCAACGAGGTCTGGCTGATCGTCGCCGGCGGTGCCACCTTCGCCGCATTTCCGGAGTGGTACGCGACCCTTTTCTCGGGCTTCTACATCGCGCTGTTCGGCATCCTGGTCGCCTTGATCGTCCGCAACGTCGGCTTCGAAATGTGGGGGAAGCGCGATTCCGCGGCCTGGCGAAACGGCTGGGAGTGGTGCATCGCGCTCGGCAGCTTGGTGCCGGCCCTGCTCTGGGGCGTCGCCTGGGCCAACATCATCGGCGGCACGCCGATCGAGCCGGTCGCCACCAACGGAGTCGATTCACTCGAGTACGTCGGCAACTTTTTCGATCTGCTGTCGATCTACGCGCTGCTTGGCGGCGTGGCCTCGCTGGCGATCTTCTTCGCTCACGGGGCGCTCTTCCTCGAAGCGCGAACCGAGGGCGAGGTGCGCCGGAAAGCCCAGGCGATGGCGGTCAAGGCGGCCCCGGTCGCGGCCGGCCTGGCCGCCGTATTCATGGCCTGGACCCTGATCCGTCAGGACTCGCTGGAGATCCTTTCCCTGATCGCAGCGGTGGTCGCGGTGGCCGCTTTCATCTTCGCCGCGGTCAAGTCGAAGAGCCAGCCACTGAAGGCCTTTGCCGGCACGGCAGTCGGGATCGCCTTCTACTTCATCGCCCAGTTCATCGACCTGTTCCCGAACGCATTGGTCTCCAGCGTCAGCTCGGCCTACGACATGAGCTTGAACGTGGCCAGTTCAACCAATTACACGCTGACCGTGATGACCGTGGTCGCCGTGTTGCTGGTGCCGGTGGTGCTGCTCTACCAGGCCTGGACGTACTGGGTGTTTCGTCACCGGCTGTCGGCCGAAGGCGTGGGCGACGTGAAGACGCCGCTGGACCTGCTCGACAAGAAGAAGGAGACCGCGAATGGCTCAGGCCCAGACCAGGGCACCGGGAGCGAGCCGTCAGGCTCGTGAAACCCAGCGGCGCCTGGTTCGCTCGAGCCGCGTTGCCCGCAATCATCTGATCGTCACGGTCGGCCTGGGGTTCGTCCAGGCCGTTCTGATCATCGCCCAGGCGACTCTGCTGGCAAAGGTGATCGCCGGTGTCTTCATGGACGGCGAGTCTTTCGCCGAAGTCGCGCCGCTCTTGGCCTGGCTGGCCATGATCTCGATCGGCCGGGGGCTGGACTCGGCCGGCTTCGAGAGCGCCGGCCGTTTCGGTGCCGCCCGGGTCATGTCGGAGCTCCGGCAGCAGCTCTCCCGCCACCTGTTGCTGAAACGACCCGGGGCTCTGCAGGACCAACAGAGTGGCGACCTGGTCAGCTCCGCGATCGATGGGGTGGCCGCGCTCGAGAACTACTTTGCCCGCTACCTGCCACAGGCCGTGCTGGCCGCGATCGTCCCGGTCGCCGTGTTGGCCTGGGTGGTCCGCTACAACTGGGAATCAGCGGTCATCCTCGCGGTGACGGCCCCGTTGATCATCCTCTTCATGGTCCTGATCGGCCTGTTGACCGAGCAGCGCACCCGCAAGCGTTGGGAGCGGATGTCCCGTCTCTCCTCGCACTTCCTCGACCTGGTCGGTGGCCTGGCAACCCTGCGGGCCAACAGCCAGGCCTACGCCCAGGCCGGATCGATCGAAGCGGTCGGCGAAGAGTACCGGCGGGAGACCATGGGGGCGCTGCGGATCGGTTTCCTCTCGTCACTGGTCTTGGAGCTGCTGGCGATGATCGGGGTGGCGATGGTCGCGACGGCGATCGGGATCCAACTCGCCGACGGCCACCTCGAGCTGGTGGCCGGCCTGACGGTGTTGCTGCTTGCGCCGGAGCTCTACCTGCCCCTGCGGCAGCTCGGGGCGCAGTTTCACGCCAGTGCCGACGGCATGGCGGCGGCGGAACGCATCTTCGAGGTGATCGACCAGCCGGCGGCGGTGACCGTCCCGGCCCAGCCGGTACCCGCTCCCGACCCGGCCCGCTGGTCGGTTGCCATGGAGGGCATTTCATATGCGTGGCCGGGTCGGGAGCGGGTGCTGGAGTCGGTCGACCTCGAACTTCGGCCCGGTGAAACGGTAGCCCTGGTGGGTCCCAGCGGTGGCGGCAAGAGCACGCTCGCCTCGCTGTTTCCCCGGCTCGCGGAGCCCGACGCCGGCCGGATCGCCTGCGGCGGAGTGGACTTGGCCGAAGTCGACCCGCGGGACTGGCGCCACCGGATCGCCTGGGTTCCCCAGCGGCCGACCATTTTCGCCGCGAGCCTGGGTGACAACCTTCGCCTCTTCAATCCTCGCGCCAGCGACCAACGGCTGGCCGAAGCGATCGGAGTGGCCGTGCTCGGCGACCTCGTGGCCGGTCTGCCGGACGGCCTCGAGACGATGGTCGGCGAAGGTGGCCGGCGACTCTCGGCCGGGCAGGCCCAGCGCATCGCACTGGCCCGGGCCCTGCTCTCCGAGGCGCCCCTGCTGGTCCTCGACGAGCCGACCGCCCACCTCGACCACCAGACTGAAACCGAGCTCTCCGAGGCGATCAGCGAGGCGGCCAGGGATCGCACCGCCTTGATCATCTCCCACCGCGAGGAACCGATCGCCCGGGCCGATCGGACCCTGGTCCTCGACGGCGACGGACTCAGAGAGAGGGTCGCGGCGTGATCGCGACCCTCCTTCAGCGAACCCCGCTCGGCCGCGCTGCCCTGGCAACCCGCAATCGGTGGCGATTCTTCGCGCTATCGGTCCTGCTCGCGACGGGCACGGTGCTGGCCGCGGTCGGTCTGCTCACAGCCTCCGGATACTTGATCAGTCGCGCCGCCCAGCGTCCCGAGATCCTCTCCCTGACGGTGGCGATCGTGAGCGTCCGTTTCTTCGGCATCTCCCGTGCGCTGCTGCGTTACGGGGAGAGGCTGAGCTCCCACGATCTCGCGTTTCGCACCTTGACCGACCTTCGTGGCCGATTCTTCGACCGTCTCATCCCGCTGGTCCCGGCAGGGATCGATGGCTCCCGCCGAGCCGACCTGATGAGCCGTTTCGTCGGTGACGTCGACCGGCTCCAGGATGTCTATCTGCGGGCACTCTCACCACCGCTGGTCGCGATCTTCTGCTCAATTTTTTGTGTCGCCCTGGCCACGGTCATCCTGCCGGCGGCCGGTCTGGTCCTGGCGCTCACGCTGTTGCTCGGGGGCATCGCCGCCCCGGCTCTGACCCGCTGGGCGGCCCGCAGCGCCGGGCGGCGCCAGGCCCGGGCCCGCGGGCACCTGGCCGGCGACCTGCATGAGATCGCCTTCGGAGGAGCGGAGATCGCGGTGGCCGGCCGCGAAGAGGATTGGCTCCACCGGGCCACAGCGGATGACGCCGAGCTGGTCTCGCTCCAGCGTCGCGACGCGATGAGCGGCGGCCTCGCGGAGGGGCTCGGCACCCTGCTGGCAGTAGGGGCCGCGGTCGCGGTCACCGCCGCGGCGATCCCGGCGGTGCATTCGGGGGAACTGAACGGAGTCATGCTGGCCGCGCTCGCTCTGCTCTCCATGGCCTCATTCGAGGCTGTCACCCCGCTCAGCCAAGCGGCCGCGGTTATCGATGCGACCGACGAGGCGGCCGGCCGGATCGAAGAGATCACCGAACGACCGGTGCCGGTGACCGATCTCGGTCATCCGCGGCCGATCCCGGCCGGCGGCCCGATCAGGCTTGAAGGAGTCAGCTTCGCTTACCGGAGTGGCGAGGGCCTGCTGCTAGACCGGGCCGATCTGGAGCTCGCTCCGGGCGAGGCGGTAGCGCTGACCGGTCCCAGCGGCATCGGCAAGAGCACCGTGGCCGAGCTCCTGGTCCGTTTCCGGGATCCGGACGCGGGTCAGATCACCCTCGGCGGCACCGATCTCCGGGACCTTGACCAAGATCACTTGCGGGAAGCGGTCAGGCTGGCGCCGCAGGACGCTTACATGTTCAACACGACGATCGCGGAGAACGTGAAACTGGGCCGGCCCGAGTCCGACCGGGAACGGGTCACCGAGGCCCTCGGTGAGGCGGGGCTGGAAGACTGGATCAATTCCCTGCCGGAGGGAATCGACTCTCTGGTCGGAGAAGAAGGAGCGAAGGTCTCCGGCGGTCAGCGCCAACGCATCGTCGCGGCCCGCACCTTCCTCTCGACCGCTCGCTTCCTGATCTTCGACGAGCCGACCGCGCACCTGGACCCGGCTGGCGCAGCGGCGCTCGAGCGCTGTCTGGTCGGGCGCCGCAACCGGGGCTGCGGCATCCTGGTCATCACGCACACCCTGGCCGACCCGGCCGCATTCGACCGGATCCTCGAGCTACGTGACGGAAGCTTTCGGGAGGTCAGGGACGGCGGGCCGGCAGAACGGCGTTGATCGTCGTTCCCTCCTCGCTGGACCGGATGTCGAGATTGCCGCCGGTCAATTTGACCCTCTCCCTCATGCCGACGAGGCCGAAGCCACCCCCGGTGCGGTTCGGGTCGAATCCGGAACCATCGTCGGACACGCGGATCTGGATCTCGCCTTCCTCCTCGACCACCTCGACGATCGCCCGGACCGCATGGCCGTGGCGGATCGCGTTGTTCAGCGATTCCTGGACCAGTCGGTAGACCGTGTCCTCGAGCAGAGCCTCGTAACGGCCGTCCGTGTCGTCGCCGGAGCCAAGGTCGACGTAGAGGTCGATCTCGACCCCCGTCGCCGATAGGCGCTCGATCAGGGAGGCGAGGGCCGGCCCCACACCGAGCTCATCGAGAGCGGCTGGGCGCAGGTCGGCGATCAGACGTCGCAGCTCGACGATCGTTTCGTCGATCCGCTCGATCGCCTGGTCGAGGATCGGGGAGACCGGGCTCATCGCGGTGCGACGCCGGGTGCCGGAAAGCAACACCCGGAGGCCGGCCAGGTTCTGCAAGGTCTCGTCGTGGAGTTCGCGGGCCCAGCGGCCGCGTTCCTGCTCGGCTGCCTCGATCGTCAGCCGGACTCTTTCCGCGGCCGCCGAGCGCGCATTGTCGATCGCGATCGCGACCCACTCGGCGAGGATGATCACCGATTGGATGTCGGCTTCGTCGAACGGTCCGGAATCCTTTTCGGTCAGGTAGAGGTTGCCCCATGCCTCGCCGCGGATCTTGACCGGCACCCCGAGGAAGGACTTCATCGGGGGATGGTTGGGTGGAAACCCCTGCGAACGGGGGTGGAGGCTTACGTCATCGAGGATCAGCGGCTCCGGTTCCTCGATCAGAAGGCCGAGCACCCCGCCACCGTGGGGTGGGTGACCGATCTTGTCCCGCAATCGCTCTTCGATCCCGCGGGTCACGAACTGTTCGAGTTCGGCCCGCCGGCTGTCGAGCACGCCGAGCGCGGCGTAGCGGGCCCCGGTCAACTCGCGTGCGACCTCGAGCGCGTCGTGGATCACCGCCTCCGGATCGGACTCGACCACCAGACCACGGCCCACCTCGATCAGCCGGCTAAGACGGGCCTCGTCGAGCTTGGAGCTTGCCTGGTCCACGAGCGGCATTCTAGAAGGCGTGGTCGGTCTCCGGGCTTGGCCTGGGCCCGCACAGAGCCTGGAGTTCGCGCCGTTCGGCATGTTTCCCAGAAGTCTGCGGAAAGGTACGTAGACCGGTGGGTGCCGCTACAAGTAGCCTTTCTTTGGTGGAGCCAGAGGTGGACAACCCTGTCGAGAAGCTGACCCTTGTGCTGGTTGATGACCATGCCGTCGTTCGGTCAGCTCTGAAGGTGCTGCTCGAATCCGAGCCCGATCTCGAAGTCGTCGCGGAAGCGGGCACCGCCGATGACGCGATTCGTTACGTCGGCGGCCACAAGCCCGACGTGCTCGTTCTCGACTTGAACATGCCGGGCCGGCCCAGCCTGGAAGCGATCCCTGACATCCAGGCCGCCTCTCCCGACACCAAGATCGTGATCCTCACCATGCGAAACGAACCCGCCTTCGCCCGTCAGGCGCTGCGCGCGGGCGTGACCGGCTATGTGCTCAAGGAAGCTGCCGACTCCGAACTGGTCCTGGCGGTCCGCCGCGCGGCCGCAGGCGACACCTACCTCCAGCCTTCGCTCTACCAGCACCTCGCCGACAAGGACCGGGCGGAAGGCCGCACCGGGCGCACTCTGAGCGACCGCGAGGTCGAGGTGATGCGCCTGATCGCTCTCGGCCACACCAACGCCGAGATCGCCGACCAGCTCTTCCTCAGCGTCCGCACGGTCGAAAGCCATCGGGCAAGCATCCAGAAGAAGCTCGACCTCGGCAGTCGCGCCGAGTTGGTTCGTTACGCGCTGGATCAGGGTCTGATCAGCGCCTAATAGATTCCTCGTCGTGCTGATCCTCCTTCCTCCGTCCGAGGGCAAAGCTTCTCCCGCGGGCAAGTCTCGCCTCGATCTCGACTCGCTCGCCTTCGCCGCCCAGCTCGGCCCGAAGCGGGAGACGTTGATCTCTGCGCTGGCAAAGCTCGGAAGGGTTTCGGAGAAGAAGGCCATCGAGGCGCTTGGCATCTCGGCCGGTCAGGCTGGTGAGATCGCCCGCGACGCGGAGCTCGCCTCCGCGCCGGTCGCTCCGGCTTCCGCGGTCTACACCGGCGTGCTCTACGACCGGCTCGATTTCGGTTCGCTGACCTCTACCGGAAGGAAACGGGCGGCGAAGCATCTGCTGATCGCCTCCGCGCTCTGGGGTTTCCTGGCCCCAAGCGACCGGATCCCCTACTACCGCTTCTCGATGAAGGCGAAGCTGCCGAAGATTGGCGGGCTGCCGGCCTTCTGGCGCGGTCCCTTGGCCGAGGCGATGGAGGGGGCCGGCCACGACGAAGAGGGCGCTCTGGTTCTCGACATGCGCTCCAGCGCCTATTCGGCCGCCTGGAAGCCGAAGCGGGCCCGGCTGGTCACCGTCCGCGGCTTCACCGAATCCGGCGGCAAGCGCAAGGCGATCTCCCACATGGCCAAGGCGGTCCGCGGCGAGGTCGCCCGGGTGGCCCTGTCGGCCCGCTCGATGCCAAAGGATCTCGACGTCCTCGCCGGCCTGCTGGAGCAAGAGGGAATGACGGTCGAACTGACCGAAAAGACCCTCGACATCATCGAAAGGTCCTGAGCGTCCCTGCTGGCCAAATCGAACCTCGTGGAGGTCGGTTCGATTTGGGGGGATATAGCGCCCGTAAGTCGAACCTATCCCAGCCAAGAGGCCTGCGTATGATCGAGACATGGGCTCTGTCCTGAGGAAATCTCCCCTCGGCTCCGCGATCGGAGCGGTTTTGCTGCTCGTCGTGCTGGCCGGGCTCGTACTGCTTTATTCGCCAGGAGGCGACTCGGGTTCGAGAACCGGAGGCGACGGCGCCGGGGTCGGACCCTTTGTGAAGGCGGAGACGGCGAGCTCGCCCTTCGCGCCCCTTACCCGGAATCTCTCGGCCGGGCTCACCGACCATCAGCTGGCCGGGCAGCGGATCGTCGCCGGATTCGAGGGCAAGACGGTTCCGGCGGTGATCCGGCGAAGGATCAAAGCCGGGCTGATCGGTGGGGTGATCCTTTTCGCCGACAATCTCGGTTCACGCCGGCAGGTCCAGCGACTGACAACCGCCCTTCAACGGATCCCCCGCCCCGCCGGCCTGCGTCGCTTCCCGCTGCTGATCATGGTCGACCAGGAGGGAGGGCTGGTCAAACGGCTCTCCGGCGCCCCCAATGCATCGGCCGCGCAGATGGGCGCGCGTGGCACCGCCTACTCGCGCCGTCAGGGAACCCTGACCGGGCGCAACCTCAAGAACGCCGGCTTCAACGTCGACCTGGCACCGGTCCTGGATGTGGCGCGGCCGGGTGGGGTGATCGCCGCAACCGACCGCGGCTTCGGCTCGACGGTCAAGAAGGTCAATGCCACCGCGATCCCCTTCGCGCGTGCCCTCGAGCGAACCGGTGTCGCGGCCACCGCCAAGCATTTCCCGGGCCTCGGCGCGGCCGGTGAGAACACCGACTTCGCGGTCCAGCGGATCCGTCTTTCGAAAGCGGCCCTCCGCAAGGTGGACATGGCTCCGTACAAGCCTTACATCGCCGGTGGCGGAAAGCTCATCATGGTCGGTACCGCGATTTACCCGGCGCTCGGCCCGAAGCCGGCCGCCTTCGAGCCGAAGGTCGTCCGCGGCGAGCTTCGACTGCGTCTCGGTTTCAAGGGGGTCACGATCACCGACGCGATGGGAACGGTCGCGGTCAGCGACTTCGGCGGCACCAAACGCTCGGCGATCGCCGCCGCGCACGCCGGGATGGACATCCTCCTCTACGGCGACTGGCAGTCAGCCGGCCGAGGCGAGCAGGCGATCGCATCCCGCCTCCGAACCGGCAAACTGCCTCGCGCCCAGTTCACCCGGGCCACGAACCGAACTCTGCAACTCCGCGCCAGCCTCGGCAAATAGAACTTCGAAGCCTTGACTTCGTCACGGGCTGGCGCTGGCGGCTCGTCCGGCCGGGTCGCGCTAGTGGCCGGTCCAGTTGGGCTTGCGCTTCTCGCCGAAGGCGGTGATTCCCTCGAGGAAGTCGGCCGAGGCAAAGCAGGATTCGCGCAGGGCAACCAACTCGTCGACCTGTTCCTGGGAGAGGACCGGGTTCTCGGTGATCGTCTTCATCGCCCGCTTGTTGCCCTTCATCGAAAGCGGGGCGTTGGCGGCGATGCCGGCAGCGAACCCGATCGATCCTTCCTCGAAGTCGCCCTCGATCACCCGGTTGACCAGGCCGATCTCGTCGGCGCGTTCGGCCGAAATCATGTCCCCGGTGAAGAAGAGCTCCCTGGTGCGGGGCAGGCCGATCGTGCGGATGAAGCGGATCAGGCCGGTGTGGCCGTAAATCAAGCCGAGCTTCGCCGGTGGCATGCCGAGCTTCGCTTCCGGAGCCGAGACGCGCAGGTCACAGGTGACCGCCATCTCCAAAGCGCCGCCCAGGCAGTGGCCGTTGAGTGCGGCGACGGTGGGGAAGGGGAAGGACTCGATCGCGTCGAGCGCGGCGGTGAAGGGGTGGGCGACCAGCGCTTCGGCGTCGGTTTCGAAGCTCTCCGGCGGGATGTCACCGATGTCGTAACCGGCGGAAAAGACCGGGTCCTCGCCGGTGACCATGAGGCAACGGACCTCGATGCCCTGGACCAGTTGCGGGACCGTGGCGCTGATCGCGTCGAGGATCTCGTGGTCGAGCGCGTTCCGCTTGGGTGGGTTCGAGATCGTGAGCCGGGCAACGGCCTCGGCGGGGAAGTCGAGCCGGACCTTCTCGGTGCCCGTGTCGACGTTCACCGGCTACTCGAGGACGATAAGGACGTCGCCTTCGGTCACGGATTGGCCCTCTTCGCAGAGGATCTCCTTGACCACGCCGTCGTCCTCGGACTCAACCGGGATCTCCATCTTCATCGATTCGAGGATGATTACCTCGTCTTCTTCGGAGACCTCGTCCCCGACCTTGACCTGGATCTTCCAGACGTTCCCGGTGATGTGAGCTTCGATGTTCGCCATGGGCTGGGACTTTACCTGTACCGACCGGGATAGAGTCCGGCCCCGGTGGAGAGTCCCGGCCCTAATTCCCTCGCGGTCTTGATCGCCGCCCGCAACGAATCCGATGTGATCGCTGAGACGATCGGTTCGCTTCGAGGCGCCTTTCCCGGCGCGGCCATCTGGGTGGCCGACGACGCCTCCGAAGACGGCACCGCCGAAAAGGCGATGGCCGCCGGGGCGAAGGTCGTCCGGCGGGGCAAGGTGCATGGCAAAGGCGGCAACATGACCGCCTGTGCCAAAGCGATGCTCTCCGAACCAGAATTGCCCGAGTACGTGCTGCTCTGCGACGGTGACCTGGCCGGCTCGGCGGGCGAGCTCGGGCCGCTGGTCGATGCGGTGAAGGGGGGCGAATGCGACCTGGCGGTTGCGATGTTCGCGAAACGGGTCGGTGGTGGCTTCGGCTTCGCCCTCGGCTTCTCCGCCTGGGCGATCAGGAGCCGCAGCGGTGCGGAGCCGCGGGCGCCGATCTCCGGCCAGCGGGCGATGAGCCTCGAAGTCCTCCGCGCGGTGCTGCCCTTCGCTCCGTCCTACGGAATGGAGACCGGGATGACGATCGACGCGGTCCGGGCCGGCTACCGGCTCGGGGAGTACGAGATCGACCTCGCGCACAAGGCGACCGGCAAGAGCTTCAAGGGTTTCGTCCACCGTTTCCGGCAGCTGATCGACTTCGCGAGGGTGTGGTGGGCGCGTCGCGGCGGCCGGGGTCCTGACGGGAGGCGACCCGCATGATCCTCGCGATCGACCAGGGAACGACCGGCTCGACCGCACTGGTCTTCGACGGCGAGGGCGGGATCGTGGGGCGTGGGTACGCCGAGTTCCGGCAGCATTTCCCCAAGCCCGGCTGGGTCGAACACGACGCCGACGAGATCTGGGAGACCACCTGGGGAGTGGCGGCCCGCGCCCTGGCCGGGGCCGGAATCAGCGGCCCGGACCTCGACGCGATCGGGATCACCGACCAGCGCGAGACCGTGGTTGCCTGGGATCCGGCGACCAGCAGGCCGCTCCACCATGCCCTGGTCTGGCAGGACCGGCGCGGCGCCGCCGGTGGCGACGAGTGGCGGGCGGAGGGGATCGAGCCGTTGGTTCGCGAGCGGACCGGACTGGTGCTCGACCCGTACTTTTCGGCGACCAAGATCGAGTGGCTGAACCGAAACGTAGAAGGGGCCGAACGGGCGATCTTCGGCACGATCGATTCCTGGCTGGTCCACCGGATGTGCGGGGAGCACCTGACCGATCTGAGTAACGCCTCGCGGACCATGCTCTTCGATACGGGCGAGTTGCGCTGGGACCCGGAGCTCTGCCAGGTCTTCGGGATCGATCCGGCAGCGCTGCCCGAGGTGCGGCCTTCGGCCGGTATCTTCGGGACCACATCCGGTTTCGGCGGTGATGTGCCGGTGGCCGGGATCGCCGGTGACCAGCAGGCGGCTCTGTTCGGCCAGATGTGCCACCAGCCCGGCATGGCCAAGAACACCTACGGCACCGGCAGCTTCGTTCTGCTCAACGCGGGCCAGCGGAAACCGGACCCGGGGGACGGTCTGCTCGGCACGATCGCCTGGGGGATCGAAGACGAGGTCGATTACGCGCTGGAGGCGTCGGTCTTCGTGACCGGGAGCGCCGTCCAGTGGTTGCGCGACGGACTCGGGATCATCAAGGATGCCCGCGAGACCGAGGCTCTGGCCGCCTCGCTCGGCTCGAACGACGGCGTGTACTTCGTGCCGGCCCTGACCGGGCTCGGATCGCCCTGGTGGGATCCCTACGCCCGCGGCACCATGGTCGGGCTGACCCGTGGCACGACCCGCGCCCACCTTGCCCGAGCCGCGCTCGAGGCGATCGCCTACCAGACGGTCGACGCGGTCCGGGCTCAGGAAGCGGCCGCCGACGAGCAACTCGAAGTTCTTCGGGCCGACGGCGGCGCGGTCGCGAACAAGTGGCTGATGCAGTTCCAGGCCGACCTGCTCGGGGTGCCGGTGGAGATCCCCGAGATCTCCGAGACCACCGCGTTCGGGGCCGCCTGTTTGGCCGGGATCGGCAGTGGCACCTGGTCGATCGACCAGATCCGCAGCATGTGGAAGTCGGCCGCCCGGTATGAACCGAAGATGGGCCGCGACGAGGCCGAGAGCCTTATGGACGACTGGCACCGCGCCGTCAGCCGCTCGCGCGGCTGGGCCAGGGTGTAACCGCCAGGTAGGGACGGGGTAAGGACCCTTTAGCCCATGTCTGAGATCAAGCCGCAGAAGTACAAAGACGAAAAGCCCGCCGAGTACTTCGACCACATTCACGAGCGGTCGCGGAACCACGAACCCAACTGGGTCTACGAAGCGGTACGGGCGATTCTCACGCCGATCGCGGTCGGTCTCTACCGGGCCCGGGCGATCGGGACCGAGAACGTCCCAGCCGAAGGGCCGGTCCTGCTGGCTCCGAACCACTTCTCGAACATGGACCACTTCTTCGCCGGGGTCTACCTGCGTCGGAAGATTCGCTTCATGGCGAAGTCGCAACTCTTCTCGCCACCGATCCTCCGCTCGATCTTCAAGTACGGAGGGGTGTTCCCCGTACGGCGCGGCCATCGGGACGAAGAGGCCTTCAAGACGGCACGGATCATCCTCGAGAACGGCGGCTGCGTCCTGGTCTACGCGGAGGGCGGGCGCTCCCGGACCGGCGACCTCGGTGAGGCTCGGCCCGGGATCGGCCGGATCGCGCTGGAAAACGGGGTGCCGGTGGTGCCCGTCGCGATCCACGGATCGGCATCGGTCCGCAAGTGGAAGAAGCTTGTCCTGCCCAAGGTGACCGTCCAGTTCGGAGAGCCGATCAGTTTTCCCCTGATCGCCGAGCCGACCCGCGAGCAACAGCTCGACTGCGCCAAGACCGTTTTCGATCAGGTCAAGACGATGTACACGACTCTGGACGAGAAGGGTCGGCGTGGCGCCCGGCAGGCTTTGCGCGAAAAGGTCTCACCGCAGCCCGGTCGCACGATCGAACCTTAGTGGTGGGGGCCGGGATTCGCAGTACCGGCCTCCTCGGCCCGAAACGTCGTCGGCCGGCATTGCGAACCCCGGCCGATCAACCCCTTGATCACTCCCAGCGCTCGGGCGCTCTTTCGTAGAACTCTGTGTCGTGGCCGGCCGTGATCACCGCCGAGGGGTAGGTCTGGCGGAAGAGCCGGAGCTCCTGTAGCGAGCGTTTGTAGTTGTGTTCGTCGTACATCGAGCCGGGCAGGTTCGCTCCCGCCTCCAGCTTGCTTTCCTCGTAGATCGCGTCGCCGCTGATCACCAGGTCTCGTTCCTTCAGCCGGCAGATCAGGGACTGGTGGCCGGGCGAGTGGCCCGGGGTGAAGGCGATCCGGATCGATCCGTCGCCGAAGAGGTCGAGGGTGCGGCCGAAGCTGGCGTAGGAGCTGACCTTGTCCGAGTCGAAGGAGAGGGTGCGGAAGTCGAAGGCGTAGTCGAACTGCTGGCGCCGGTAGCCCTTGAAGTCCGGCCTCCTGACCGTCGCCGCGTACTGCCACTCGACCGCGTTGACGATCAGGGTCGACTCGGGGAACTCCGAGATCGCCGAGGCGTGGTCGTAGTGGAGATGGGTGAAGATCACCATGCGGATGTCCGAATGGCCAATCCCCTTGGCGCGGAGTTGCGAGAGGACGTCCTGGCCGGGTTCCTGAGCGGGCTGCATCAGCCAGGTCGTGAAACGGCCGAGGTTCTTGGCCGGGTCGGAGGCGACCGAAGGATGGAGGCCCGTGTCGACCAGGATCAGGCCGGCGGAGGGGTGCCGGATCAGGAAGCAGGGGATCGGGATGGGTTCGCGTTGCTGCCGGGTCGAGCGCAGGATCGCCAGCGAACTGGCTTTGCCCTTCGGGTTGTCGTGCAGGATCGGTGGGCTGCTGAAGGTTCCCGTCACCATCGGCTCGACGGTCACGGTGGCGCCTTCGGTCCCGCCCGGGAGCGGGGTTTCAAGCGGCCTTGATTCTGCGTGGATGCTCACGCGGGTGACCTTACCGCCGCGCCGCTCCGGGATAGGATTCGCGCCAGCCGATGGGAGAAAACGTACGTTCAGAGATTTTCCGTCAAGACCTGCTCGAAGGCAAGATCGTGGTCCTCTCGGGGGCCGGGACCGGGCTGGGCCGTGAGGCGAGCCTCGAGATGGTGCGACTGGGAGCCACGGTGGTCGGTTGCGGCCGGCGGTCCGAGCCGCTGGTGGAGACGGAAGGGCTCGCTCAGGGCCTTGCGGGCAGCTTCGAGTTCGAGACGCTCGACATTCGCGACGAGCAGGCGGTCGACACCTTCTTCGACGGCGTGGTCGAGCGGCATGGCCGGATCGACGTGCTGGTCAACAACGCCGGTGGCCAATTCCTCAGCCCGGCCGAGGCGATCAGCCCCAAGGGCTTCCGTACGGTGATCGAGTTGAACGTGACCGGCACCTGGTTGATGACCCACGCCGCGGCGACCAAGGCCTTCATCCCGCAGGAGTCGGGTGCGGTGATCAACGTCACCCTGTCGCCCCACAACGGGATGCCCGGCATGGTCCATTCCGGCGCCGCCCGGGCCGCGGTCGAGAACATGACCAAGACGCTCTCGATCGAGTGGTCGCGCTTCAACATCCGCACCTGCGCGATCGCCGCGGGACAGTTCGCGACCGACACCTTCGTCAACAAGTACCCGAAGGAGATGGTCGAATCGGTGGGCATGTCGATCCCGATGGGCCGAACCGGCGAGTCTGAGGAGATGGCCTGGCTGGTCGCCTTCCTGGCCTCCGACGCCGGTACCTTCCACTCCGGCTCCGTGATCACGCTCGACGGCGCCCGGGACAACTGGTTCGGCCCCTGGCCGCCACCCGCGCTGGCGGCCGAGGGCGGCACGATACGGGCCGAAGAGCGCAAGAAATAACCGGAAGAAGATGGGGAGATGAGCTTGTACCCCGGTACATGGCTCGCTGATCGGGTAGATGTAAGGGTGCATCGCCTGGAGCTGCTGGTTCACAGGGAAGCGGCCTCCGCTCATACATCGAAGGAGGACCAGAAATTGGTCTCGTACCCATCCAGGTTGACCGCAGGGGGTCTTTGGAGGACGACTGTCGCCGTTCTCGTCATCTGCCTGTGCGGTTGCCTCTTCGTCGATGCCGCGTCAGCGGCACCCAAGCCGAAAGCGGTCAAGGTGACCGCGGCCGGAAAACTCAGTCCGGGAAACCAGTACGTCGTTGCGACCAAGGTACGAAATCCGCTGGCGAAGCGGGTCAAGGGCAAGGTGTCGATCAGCCTTTCCAAGCACCGCAAGCCGGGATCGATCATCCTCGGAAGTCGCCGGATCACCGGAGGACTGCCCGCCCGGGGCTCAAAGAGCCTGCTGGCCACCGCAAAGGTGAAGAGATCGGCCAGAGCCGGTAAATACTTCATCGTCGCCTGCTTCAAGGGCGGCGGCGGAACCACCTGCGCCGCCAAGGCTGCCCGGGTGCTCCACTCGGGCAAAGGTCCGACCGGGGCAACCGGTGCCACGGGGCACACAGGAGCGACCGGAGACACCGGGCCGACGGGTGACACTGGGCCGATCGGCCCGACCGGCGAGACAGGCGCCACCGGCCCGACTGGTGACACCGGCCCGACGGGAGCGACCGGAGACACCGGAGCAACCGGCTCAACCGGATCTACCGGCGCGACCGGGCCCGTCTACGGGGTTGGGGCGCAGACCGTGACTCCGCCCGATCCCGTCTATCCCGAGGTCGGCAACAGCGGCTACGACGCCCTCCACTACGCGATCACGCTGAACTACGACTACGTGAGCAACAACTTCCTAGCCGGCACCAACACGGTGATGACGGCGAAGAACACGCAGGGAACTGGCCTGTTCCAGTTCAGCATGGACTTCGCGGGGCCGGAGATCAGTGAGGTGACGGTCGACGGGGTTGACGCCGACTTTTGGCGTGAAACCGGCCCCGACTACAAGAACAAGCTGGTGATCGAACCGGCGACGAAGATCCGCCGTGACGCCAACTTCACGGTGGCGGTGAGCTACGCGGGGCCAGGTGTTTCGATCGTCGACCCGGATGACACTCCCGAAGGCTGGCTGCGCGTGAGCACCCCGGGTTACGAGGGCTCTTTCGTGGTCAACGAGCCAATCGGTTCGATGACCTGGTTCCCGAACAACAACACTCCGAGTGACAAGGCGTCCTTCGAGTTCCACAACACCGTCTCGACGGATCGAGTCGCGATCGCCAACGGCGAGCTCGAAAGCCGAGTGGACAACGGCGACGGAACCTGGACCTGGAACTGGTCGATGGATTACCCGATGGCCACCTATCTCAGCACCTCATCGGTGGGCAACTACGACTACACCGAATCGACCGGGGAGATGACCGGGCTACCGCTCTACAACGCGATCAGCAACAACAACACGCCCGTCCAGAAGGCGGCGATCAATACGACGTTGGACCGGGAGGACGCGATCATCGGCGCCCTGCAGACGAAGTTCGGGGTTCCCTACCCGTTCGACTCTGCCGGGGCTGTCGTCGATCAGCTGTCCGGGGTCGGGTACGTGCTCGAAGTTCAGAGCAAGATCCACTTCCCGACCCGGTCGGTCGGCGCCGGCACCCTCGCCCACGAGACCACGCACCAGTGGTTCGGCGATTCGGTGACCGGTCCGACTTGGCACGACCTATGGCTGCATGAAGGTTGGGCCACCTGGGCTGCCTGGTGGTGGGGCAACGCCGAGAATGGCAGCCCGACGAGCCCGGCTAGCGCATTCACCAGCAACTACACCCAGGGCACCGGAAGCTGCCCTGGCAACAACAAGTGGTGCCTCGCCCCGACGATGGTCACAGGCGAGTCGCTTTTCAACGGCTTCCCGACCTACACGAGGCCGGGGATCATGTTCGAGGCGCAACATCAGATCATGGGTGAGACCGCGTTCCAGAACCTGATAACCCAGTGGCAGACCCGCTACGCGTATGGCAACGCGGGCAGGGCGCAGTGGATCGCCCTGACCAAGGAGATGGACGGTCACACGCGCGACGCACGTTGGGACGAGTTCTTCTCCCAGTGGCTGGACGGGTCGACCATGCCGACGATCAACCCGAGCACCTTCTAACCGAAGTCAGATCGACGCAAGGAGAGGGAGGGTCCCGGGAACCCGGGACCCTCTCCCTCTGCCGGGTCGCTTGTCTCCGATCGCCTCGAGGTCTATGCTGGCCTGCGGGGGTTCGCACGAGGAAGGATCGATGGACGTTTTGAGAAATGGGAAGAAGGCGGGGGCACTGACCTCAGCGCTGCTGATGTTCCTGGCGGCGTCACTGCTGTTGGTCGGCACAGCCGAAGGCGCAGGCAAGCCGCACGTTGCGAAGGTCAGGGCGCCGGCGAAGATGGCCCAGGGAAGCGCTTACATCGTCAGTTCGGTGATCCGCAACCCGACCGCGAGAATGGTCCGTGGTCGGATCTCGATCACGGTTTCGACCAATCGCCGGCCCGGTCCCTTCCTGATGGGCCGCCGCAAGGTCGCCGGAGTCGCTGCGCGCGGACGGAAACCCGTTCTTGCCGGGGCCAGAGTCAAACGGGCGATCTCGCCTGGCAAGTATCGCCTCGTCTCCTGCTTCAAGAGCAAGCGGGGAACCAGCTGTGGGACCCGGAAGGTACGGATCGTCCGGATGGCAGCCGGCCCGCCGGGGAAAAGCGGACCGACCGGAGCGACCGGTGAAACTGGAGCCACCGGTCCGATCGGACCGACTGGACTGACGGGTCCGACGGGAGAAACCGGGCCGACCGGGTCGACCGGGCCAACCGGTTTGACCGGGCCGGTCGGCCCGATCGGATCTACGGGCCCGACTGGAGAGAGCGGTCTCACCGGTCCGACGGGAGCGACCGGCGTGACCGGACCAACCGGACCAACCGGACCTACCGAAACAACCGGTGACTCTGGGCCGACCGGACCGACCGGCGCCACCGGAGCGACCGGAGTCACCGGACCGACCGGACCGACAGGTGCCACTGGCGGTATAGGGGGCAATGGCGGCGACGGCGGAGTCGTGGGACCGACCGGGGCGACGGGCGCCACCGGCGGAATCGGGGGGAACGGCGGAGAAGGCGGCACCGGCGCGACCGGTCTGACCGGACCTACCGGCGGGACCGGTGGCGACGGCGGAAACGGCGGAACCTTCGAGGGCAGCGGTGGTTCGGGAGGAACCGGCGCCACTGGCGCGACCGGCGCCGCCGGAGGGACAGGCGGAGACGGCGGGGCCGGAGGCGACGGGCGAGCCGGCCCGGCCTGGTTCCAGGGATTGTTGTTCTGACTTGAACAAAAAGGCGCCCCAGATGGGGCGCCAAGTGAAACCCGCCCCTTCCCGGTAGGAAGGGGCTCTGGTTTCGGGTGGTTCAGGTGTACATGCCGCCGAACTGGCCGCCGGTCACGTTGAGTACCTGGCCGTGGACGTAGTCAGAAAGGTTTGAGCCGAGGAAGAGGACGGGGCCTGCCGCCTCTTCCGGCGAGGCCGGACGGCCCAGCGGGATGATCATGGAAGCCATCGCGCGCATCTGCTCGGGGATGCCGAGCTGGATCTCTTCACCCTCCGGACCCTTGATCGTTTCCGCGTCGCCTTCCTTGGCCGCGGTCAGACGGGTCTCGACGAACCCGAAGGCGACCGCGTTGACGTTGATCTTGAACTGGCCCCACTCCTTGGCCAGGGTCTTGGTCAGGCCCACCACGGCCGACTTGGCGGCGCTGTAGTTCGCCTGGCCCGCGTTGCCCATGGTGCCGGAGACCGAGGAGACGTTGATCAGCTTGCGGAAGTACTCGTTGCCCTCGGCGGCCTCGGCCTTGGCGGCTTCACGCCAGTGCGGCGCGAGCGCCCGGGCGACCCGGAAGGGGACGATCGTGTGGATATCCAGCATCGCCTGGAACTGGTCGTCGGTCATCTTGTGGGCGACGCCGTCCCAGGTGTAGCCGGCGTTGTTGACCACGATGTCGACCGAGCCGAAAGCGTCCTGGGCGGTCGCGACGAGCTGGTCGCAGGCGTCTCCCTTGGTCAGGTCGCCGCCAAAGACGGCGGTCTCGCCTTCGATCTCGGATGCGGTCTGCTCGGCGACGTCGGCATCGAGGTCGTTGATCAAAACCCTGGCGCCGTTGGCGGCGAAAAGCTCGGCAGTGGCCCGGCCGATGCCCCGGGCGGACCCGGTGACGATCGCGTTCTTGCCTTCAAGTAGTCCCATCGAAAGAAACGCTCCTTGGATTGGTTGCAAGCCGCACTATAGAGCCAAACGGTTGCCCTTGAACCGCCCCTCTCCGGGCTCCTCGCGGGGCCCGCAAGCTGGCCGCAAAGTCACCGCAAGGGCCGCATCGGAAGCTGCCGTCCTCAGCAATCCCGATCCGGAGGTCCCGCCGAAATGAAAACCAATCGTCGAATCAGCAAAGCCTGCACGCTGCCGAGTGTCCTTTTTTCGCTCGCCTTCCTGATCGGGCTGTTCACCTGGTTCACCCATGTGCCACAGGCCCAGGCGGCCAACGTTTCCTACGTGGGCAGTGACGGCAACGTCTACCGGACATCACCCGACGGGAAGCTAACCGAGAAGGTGACCAGCGACGCCACCGCCGACACCGCCTACGTCACGCCCTCCCAGAAGAACGACGGCACGATCGTCGCGATCAAGAAGGCGAGTTCAAGCGCTTTTGCCTACTTCATCAACCCGGCGACCGGCCAGCTCGAAGACACCTGGATCCTGGCCAAATCGGGCGCCGGTTCGTTCTCGCCTTTCAACGGCGGCACGATCTCGCCGGACGGAGGGATCTTCGTCTACGACTGGCATTACTTCGATTGCGGCACTTACCCTTGCACCCTGAACCAGCGCATCTCGTTTCTGGCCGGGCCGGGCACCACCAATCCCTGCCTGATCAACTGCCACGTTGGCTACGTCCGGCCGCGCTGGATCCCGGGCACTCCCTACGCCGGGTTCGTCGACACGCAGTTCAACCGGATCTGGGTCCAGGAGGCCGGCAGTTCTCAGCCAGTCGCTTGGCTCGGATTCAACGACCCGAATGGCGGCGACATGGTGAGCTTCGACGTCTCCACCACCGGGGTCGCGGTGCTCGAGGTGACGCCGGAGGGTTCCGACGCCGCCGAGTTCGCATTCTGGAACACGAACGGCACCCCGCCCGCCGGCAGCCCGACGCACCGCTGCTCGGTCGTCGGGATCGCGAAGGCGCCGGCTTACCCGCGCTTCTCCCCGGACGGGTCGATGATCACCTGGCAGGACCGTGGTTCGGTCTATGTGGCCAACGTTCCCGCCCAGAACAACGGTGGCAACTGCACGCTGAACCCGGTCAAGGTCGGGAACGGCAAGGAGCCGGCCTTCGGCCAGGCGACCCTGCAGGGCGCCGGTCCGACCGGACCCACGGGACCGACCAACCCGACCGGACCCACGGGACCGACGAACCCGACCGGACCCACGGGACCGACCGATCCGATCGGGCCAACCGGACCGACCGGACCGGCCGGACCGGCCCAGCCTCGGATCGCGCTCAAGGTGAACCGGGCCGCGGCCAAGGTCAAGGCGGGACGCAAGGCCAAACTGAGCGTTCGCCTACGCGCCAGCGGCGCGACCGCGAAGAAGGTCAAGGTCTGCGTCAAGGTCACGGGCAAGGCCCGCGAGGCGATCAGGCCGGCCGGCTGTAAGACGCTGCCGGCTATCGGCGCGGGCAAGACGGTCAGGGCTGCCCTGACCATCCGTGCCACGCGCAAGGCGAGGGGCAGCTACCCGGTCCGTGTCTCTGCCTCGGGCCCCGGCATCAAGCCGGTCAACTCGAACAGCAAGGTCAAGGTGACCCGATGAATTCCCGCGACCGGAAGAACAAGCGCAAGATGACCGCCCAGGCGGCTCTCGCCCTCTTCACCTGCCTCTTCCTGGCCTGGTTCATGTTCGCCGCCGACTTCGCCGGGGCGTCCCCCTACAAGGGCAAGACCAAGGGCGGGAGCTCGATCACCTTCGCCCTCAAAGGCAAGAAGGTGACCGGCATCCGCACCGTTGTCCCAACGCTCTGCCTGGAGACCACAGGCGGTTACGCCTCCCGGGCCGGGAGCGAGCTCTTCCGGCCGGTCGCGGCCGGCCGGATCGGCAAGACGGTGAAGAGCAAGGCCCTGCAGCCGGCCGCGATGAATGTCGGAGCCAAGGCGACCAAGAACTACGAAATTCGGCTGAAGAAACGCGGCAGCGTCGTGTCAGGCAAGTTGAAGCTCAACTTCTCCTTCCTGATCCCCGACCTCTGGTCGGGCGCCCACATCTACATCTGCACCGGCACGACCACTTTCACCGCCAGACCCAAGTGAGAGATCCTCGGCGACCCCGATTCGCGTCGGGGTCGCCGGGTAGCTTTCGGCCCATGAAGCTGATTCAGGGCTACAAGGAGTTCATCAGCCGTGGCAACGTGATCGACTTGGCGGTCGCTGTGGTGATCGGTGCAGCCTTCACGGCGCTGGTCAACTCGATCGTCGCGGACCTCCTCACCCCGATCATCGCCGCGATCGTAGGTGAGCCGGATTTCTCGGCACTCAGTTTCACGATCCGCGGATCCGAGTTCACCTACGGCAACTTCATCAACGCGCTGATCGCTTTCCTCTCGGTCACCGCGGTCGTCTACTTCTTCGTAGTCACGCCCCTCAACCACCTCAAACGCGACCAGGAGGCGACCGCCCGGGAATGCCCGGAATGTCTCTCCGAGATCCCGAACAAGGCGACTCGCTGCGCCCACTGCACAGCTGAGGTGACCCCGACTACCTGAGTGCTGCCATACGGGAGATTGAATCTGTCAGCGCTATTTGCTGACAGATTCGATTTGCGGCCTGAAAGTCGTCAGGGGAGCAGCTTTGATGGCTTCGCGTTCTTGAGCAGCAGGTTCGAAAGCAGGATCACCACCGGCTTTTTGCCGTGATTGGCGGCGCGGTGGTGGTCCGAGGGCTGCTCGATCAGCCACTGCCCCGGCTTGACCCGGGCGGTCTGCCCGGCTTTGATCAGCCGCACCAGCTTGGGGGCGTCACCGGCGCCGGTCATCACCTTCGCTCGACCTGCTTGAACGTGGTAGGTGAGGACGCCCGACTGGATGTAGCCGACCTGGGTTCCCTGGTGGTAGTGGAGCGGGATCTTTGCGCCCGGCTGAATCACGATGCGGGCGAGGTTGAGGGCTCGTCCCTTGCCGCCGATCGGGTTGACCACCCGGGCCAGCGAGTTGTACTTCGGCGCCGGGGGGTCGGAGGTGGCCGAGATCGCGACGGCGGTCCCGGTGCCGCCGAGGATGAGGAGGCCGAGCCCGGCAAGCCCCAGCCTGATCCGGCGGCTGGTCGGGTGACTCAAATTGATCCGGTCAGCGAGCTTGAAACGGCGGCGAGTTCTCATGCCCGCATCCTAGAAGGCATGGCGAGACAGAGCTAGGCGTGCTCTCGCACGGCTCACCCGCGGCCGCGGAGCATCACGTTCCAGTAGAACCAGGGCAGTCCGTAACGCTTGAACTGGTACCAGCTCCAGCGTTCCTTGCCGGAATCGATCCAGGGCAGGGAAGGCGCGGGCTGGAGGTCGTAGTCGAACTCGGCCATCAGTAGCTTGCCGTAACCGGTGATCAGCGGACAAGCCGTATAACCGTCGTAGATCGCGGTTGGTGCCAGGCCCGCCATGGCATCGAGCAGGTTCCGGGTCAGCACCGGGGCCTGGGCGCGGATCGCGGCACCCGTCTTCGAGGTCGGTAGCCCGGAGGCATCACCGAGCGAGAAGACATTCGGGAAACGGGGATGCTGGAGCGTCGTCCGGTCCGCTTCGCACCAGCCGCCTTCGCCGGCCAGGGAGCTTTCGGCGACGAACCGTGGCGGGCCCTGCGGCGGGGCAAGATGAAGCATGTCGTAGCCGACTACCGACTCCTTGCCGTCGCCGTCGGTGAAGATCGCCTCGCGCTCGTCGGCCCGGACAGCGGTCAGTCGCTGCTGGAAACGGGCATCGATCCCGCGGCGGGCAATCACCTTGTCGAGGGTTTCGGCGTACTTCCTGACCGAGAAGATGCCCGGAGTTGCCGCGCCGTAGACCACATCCGTACGATCACGGACCCCGTTCTTCCGAAAGGCGTCGTCGGCCATGTACATGATCTTCTGAGGTGCTCCGGCACACTTGATCGGTGGCGGCGGCATCGTGAAAAGGGCTGTGCCGCCTTCGAAGTCTCGGATCGTCTCCCAGGTCCGGGAGCACTGGTCATACGCGTAGTTGGAGCAGATGCCGTCCGCTCCGGCCCGACCTTCGAGGCCTCCGACCAGGTCCCAGCGCAGGGTCAGCCCAGAGGCCACGACCAGATAGTCGTAGGTGATCTCCCGTCCATCGACGGTCACGACCCCGTTTTCATCGGGCCGAAGCGCGCTCACTGCCGACTGGATCCAGCGCGCACCGGCCGGAAGCAGTCCGGCCATCGGCCGGGCACTCGCCTCTCGCTTCGCCACACCGCCCCCGACCAGGGTCCAGAGGGGTTGGTAGTAGTGGGTATCGGAAGGCTCGATGACCGCGAGGTCGGGTTCATCGAGGGCGCGACAGAGCCTCGCTGCCACCGTGATTCCGGCCGTGCCGCCGCCGACGATGACGATGCTGTGGTATTCGCTCATGGGTCTCCCGGGGCCGATGACCCGTTTCGTGGTTGACCGTTACTGTCGAGCGATATTAGCCTTCAATCCAATCGGAATTTAGGTATTTTCCCGACGACTTGAGGCCGACTGAGGCCTTTGACTAGCTGAACCGGATCGTGCCGTCCTCGAGGTCGCCGCGCAGCAACTCACGTCGATCCGAGAAGTAATTCATGTGGAGTACCCAAGGCGAGACATCACCCGCCTTCGGCAGCCGGGACTCGGCCCGGCGAATGTATCCGGACTGGAGGTTGAGCAGGGGCACCGTTTCCATCGGTCCATCCGGAGCGATCGGGACACCCGCACCGGTCTCCGAGCCGCCGCTTCGGCGTTCCACGGTGGTGATGAAGCGACTAGCGAAGCGGGAGATCAGTTCGGACTTGAGGGTCCAGGAAGCATTCGTGTACCCGACCACGAAAATGAAGTTCGGCACCCCCGAGAGCATCGCGCCCTTGTAGACCAGATGGTCAGCCGGGTCGACCGGCTCGCCGTCGACGCTCATCTCGATGTCGCCGAAGATCAGCAGGTCGAGGCCGGTCGCCTTGACGATCACATCGGCCTCGATCTCGGTCCCTTCGCGTAGGTGGATCCGGTCGGGGCCGATCCGTTCGATGTTGCCGGTCTCGATCCGGGCCCGCTCGCCGGATAGCGCGGCGTAGTAATCGCCGTCCGGGGCGAAGCAGACCCGTTGGACCCAGGGATCGTAGGCCGGGTTGAGGTGGCGTCGCTCGTACCCGGCGGGGAGTTGCTTGCGGGCGCCGCTGATGAACAGGCGGCGGAACAGGTTGGGGAAGCGGCGGGCCAGGTTGAACTGGGCGAGCTCCATCAGGATCCCGAGCCAGCGCAGCAGAAATGCCGCCCGCCGGGGCGAGAAGCGCTCGCGGATCCAGTCGCCGATCCCACCCTCGCTCGGGATCGAGACCACGTAGCTGGGCGAGCGCTGCAACATGGTCACGTCGGCACCGGCCTCGGCCAGAGCCGGGACGACGGTGATCGCGGTCGCCCCGCTGCCGATCACCACGAAGCGCCGGTCCTTCAGTTCGAGATCTTCCGGCCAGTGCTGAGCGTGGAAGAGCTCTCCCTCGAAGTTCTCCTCGCCTTCGAAGGCCGGCGAGAAGCCCTGGTCATAGCGGTAGTAGCCGGTACAGCCGATCAGGAAGCGAGCGCGGATCCGCTTTTGGTCGGATCCCTCATCGACGGTGACCGTCCATCGGGCAGTTGCGCTGTCCCAGTCGGCGGCCCTTACCTTGTGGTTGAAGCGGATGTGCTGGTCGATCCCGTACTCGGCCGCGGTCTCCTCGAGGTAGTCTCGGATCTGCTCGCCGGTTCCGAAATGTTTGGTTCCCGGCCAGGGTCGAAACGAGTAGGCGAAGGTGCCCATGCCTGAATCGGAACGGATGCCCGGATAGCGGAAGAGATCCCAGGTCCCGCCCACCCGAGACCTCCCTTCGAGAATCAGGTAACTCATCCCCGGGTGGTCGGAGCTGACCTGACGGGCCATCGCGATGCCGGAGATCCCGGCACCGACGATGACCACATCCACTTCCTCGGTACGTCCGTTGGCCATAACTGGACTCTAGTCCGGGTGCGTCGAGTTGATTGACGAGAACCGGATCAAAGCCAACGCCCCGCCTGCCGTTCGGCTCTAGAGGCCGTAGCTGCGGCCGATCACTTCGAGCATGACTTCGTCGGTGCCGGCCCCGATCCGGTTGAGGCGCAGGTCGCGGTAGGCCCGCTCCACCTCGTACTCCTTCATGTATCCGTAACCGCCGTGGATCTGGATTACCTGGTCGGCGACTTCGCAG
>Ga0182792_1000415_pt1 | contig 40998 bp, 32 predicted proteins | sample Passage237B_FD_130497 | JGI IMG/M metagenome (GOLD analysis project Ga0182792, IMG submission 130497) | Cellulose adapted compost microbial communities from Newby Island Compost Facility, Milpitas, CA, USA - Passage2 37B (version 2) (version 2) ...
CCCCGATGGCCAGGGCCTGCCGATTTTCGACCTGCTCTACAACACCTCGGAAAACCACCGCCGCATCGCCGAGGCCCTCCAGCAGCAATGGCGCGCCGTCGGCATCCAGACGCGCCTCGTGAACCAGGAGTTCGCCACGCTCCTCGACGCCCGCCGCACGGGGGATTTCCAACTCCTGCGCTCCGGCTGGGTGGCCGACTACGACGATCCCATCAGCTTCCTCGCGCTCTTCACCAAGGACAGCACGCAAAACTTCACCGGCTGGAGCGACCCCGCCTACGACCGCGCCCTCTACGAAGCCGCGCGCACGCCGGACCGCGCCGCGCGCCACGCCCTCCTCCGCTCCGCCGAGACCCGTCTCCTCGAAGCCGCCCCCATCCTTCCGCTCTACGTCAACACCCACGTCTACCTCCTCCACCCCTCCGTGAAGGGCTGGCACCCCACCCTCCTCGACCGCCACCCGCTGAAGCACGTGTCATTAGGGAACTGAGCTTTCCGCCGAGACGACGATCGCGTCCTTCAGTTCGTTTGCTTCGACGATGAAGGTATGTCCGTCCCGGATCACGGTGAGTTTCGTGCCAGAGCGTTCGGTCACCGTGACATGCTGACCGTTGCCCAATGCGATCGCACCATATCCCCGGGAAATGAGCGTCAGACTGTTGGCCAAAGTCACCGTCGCCGGCAACGGCGTGTCTTGTCCCAATCTCCGAGGCGCCACGGGCTTGGCGGGAATCCGTTTGGGATCTGGAGCAGGTGGTGGCGAAACCTCCGGTGACGGGGCGGCGACAACCGGAGGGGCGAGCGGTTCGCCCTTGGGCGCACTGCTTTCGACCGGTGGCGTGACTGACGGCGATGGCGTGCTTCGAATCGGAACAGGTGCGGGCGCCGCAGCTTGTTTTTCCACCTTCGGGGGGAGGTTGGCAAACAAGAGCAAGATCACACAGGCCGTGGCGATTCCTGCGGCGATGTAGGGCAGCCGGTCGCGGCCGGAAGCGTCCGACGCTTGGGACGTTTCGCCGTTGAACGGCGCCGGCGTTGCGGCGGGTGCGCCTGAACCGTTAACGCCTTCCCCGTCTCGGGCGGAGGCGAGGTAGTGGGAGATGCGTTTCACCGCCTCGGCGATTCGAGAGAAGCTGCCCACGCGGGAAACCATGAGCGCCTCATTGAGACCGGAGCGGCTGCTCAACCGCACGCTTTCGTATTCGGCGACGGGGATGACGGGGTTGTTTGAGAAACGTCGGTCCGGTCCGCCCTTCTTGTTGACGTAACGCCAGGTCTGGTCGACGACCCGCGCATCGTTGGGCACGCTCTCCGTCTCGATGAACCGCGTTTTCGAGATATCGATCCGGAGGCTGTCGTATGCCAATCCGCCGATTTCGTCCGCATCGAAAATCAACACGCGGTCGGGAAAAAAATAGAGGGTTTGCGTCCCCACGCGCAGGGAAGGCGTCGGGATGTTAGTTTTGACGAACGGAGGATTGGAAAAGCGCACCGTGGTGAGCTCTCGATTCACCAAGGTGTCCGCTCCGGCGTGATACTTCGAATCGTGCACTTTCCCTTCTGCCGGGATATGCCAAAGCTTCCGTGCGGACGCGAGGTGATCGAAGGCATCGTGGAGAGTCCGAAACACGTCGGCCGAGTCATCGGCCAGCTCATAGAAGATGACCGTCGTCTTCCTCCGGACGTCGAAGATGTGCAAAACCCAGTAGAGTCCGATGGACAATAGAATCACCGGAAGCGCGAGGTGCTGACGCGGGGCGTTCAGTCCCAGAAATGTGAATACAACGACGACGGCCAACCCGAGACGTGAAAAGCGGAACTTCTCCCGTTTTTCGCGCAGTTCCTGGACGAGCGCATGGGACGACGAGTCCACGATCCGGGCGGCCGAACCGCTGTCGATCTCCCGCATCGCTACCTCGGAATCGGCGGAGGCGGAGGGCATCGGAGGCGGCGTGGTTCGCTCCGGCCTGAGGGCTCGACGAGGCACCCCGACGCTGCCGCCCGAGATGGACGGCAGCGAGGCCCGGTAATAGAGGCCGCCTCGTCCCATGTGGACGTAATTGCCTCGCGGGCCTGTGCCGACACGGAAGCCTTTCACGCCGGCGGAAACGCCTACGCCCGACTTGGAAAGGTTGAAGCGGAGCGGGCCAAAGCGGAGACTCTTGCGGATGTAGAAGGCCATGATTGTGGCGAGGTGTCGAATGGCTAGTTCGCTTCTTTTAGCGCGGCGAGCACGGCAAGGAGCTTCTCCATTTCCCCGTCCGCGTCGTGCCACCAATCGGTGGACCAGATGCGGTGCAGCTTCCAGCCGAGGCCTTCAAGGATCATTTGACGGAGTTTGTCTCGGTCGCGGGCGGTGGCGGCACGATGGTAGGTGGCACCGTCGCATTCGATACCGAGCTGGTAGCGGCCGGAGGCTGCGGGATCGACAACCGCAAGGTCGATACGGTAGCCGGAGCAACCAACTTGGTGATGCACCTCGTAGCCGGCTTTGCGAATTCGGTCAGCGACCATCTTTTCGAATTCCGAATCGGGTTCCGCGGTCTCCGACACCGAGGTGGCGGAGACCAGCGCGCGGTCCGCGCTCCGCATAATCGAGGAACCTATAAGTCTACGGCCGTCCCTCCGTGGTTCATCGCCACTCCGTAGCTGCAACCGCATCCGCGATCGCGGACTTTAAACCGTATACGGAAACCGCACCCGCGGATCATTCGCGGGGAAATCGTGCGTATTGCGCGTCACCAAGATGCAGCCCTCGGTCTCCGCGCTCGCGAGCACCACCGCGTCGGGCAATTTAAGTCGAAGACTCCGACGTAGTTCCACCGCCCGCCGAGCGACCGCCTCCGTCAGTTCCACGCGTCCCAACGATGCCAACAAGGCCTCGGCCGCTTTTCGCTCCGCCTCATCACGCGCGCCGGCTAACAGTTCCATAAAAGAAACGATCGAACAAAGCGGCCGCCGATAACGGGCCAGCTCTGCACGCGCCGCCGGCACGCCCTGCAAAAAGTCGATCAGGACGTCGCTGTCGAAAACCGCTTTCACCGTCCCCACTCCTCTCGCAGTGCGTCCACCGTCGCACGCGCGTCGCCGCGGGGAGCCCAAGCGCCAAAGGCCGCTTCGCGACCCTCCAGACGCTTCTCCGCCAACATGACATCCAACGCTCGCCGCACGGCTTCCGCACGGGATATATTCTCTCGCTTACAGAACTCCGCCAGCGCAGTCACTTGCCAATCAGGCAGATCAATGATCGTCCTCATGATGACGTCATATGATATCATCATCCCCTTAACGTCAACCGGCCGCATTTCTCTCGCGGCCGTTGGCCGTTATCGAACCGAAGAAGCGCGGCATTGAATGCCGCGGCTTCTTCATTCCACGGAACGACATTGGGCCGCTCCGCCCACCGCTCACTTCCGGGTTGCCGGGTTCTGCGCCGACCACTTCGCCAGCGCGCGGCCGGTCAGGCTGCGCGGCTCTTTTTCGACGCCGTCACGCGGTCCCGCATAGACGATCTCGCCGCCGGCCGAGCCGCCGCCGGGGCCGAGGTCGATGATCCAGTCGGCCAGGTTGATCACGTCGAGGTTGTGCTCGATCACGATCAGGGTGTTCCCCGCGTCGCGCAGTTTGAAGAGCAGGTTCATCAGGTGCTGGATGTCCACCCAGTGCAGGCCGGTCGTCGGCTCGTCCAATATGTAGAGCGTGCCGCCCTGCTGCCGTTTGCTCAGCTCGAGCGACAATTTTAGGCGCTGCGCCTCGCCGCCCGAGAGCGTCGTCGCGCTCTGTCCGAGCGTCAGATAACCGAGCCCCACGGCCGACAGGGTTTCCAGGCGGTCCATGATCTTCGGGATGTTTTTGAACACCCCCATCGCCTCGCTCACGGACATGTCGAGCACGTCGGCGATCGAGTGACCGTGAAACAGGATCTCCAGCGTCTCGCGGTTGAAACGTCGTCCCCCGCAGCTCGGACACGGCGCGTAGGCGTCGGCCATGAACTGCATGTCGAGCTTGATCATGCCGTCGCCCTGGCAGCGTTCGCAACGTCCGCCACGCACGTTGAAGGAGAATCGGCTCGCCGTGTAGCCACGCACCTTCGCCAGCGGCACCATCGCGAAGAGTTCGCGCAGGGGATCCATCAAGCCGACGTAGGTCGCCGGATTCGACCGCGGCGAACGCCCGATCGGAGACTGATCCACCTGCACGAGTTTTTCAAACGTATCCAGATTTTCGATATGGCGGTGTTTCCCGGGAATCGCCTTCGCGCCGTTCAGCTTCCTCGCCGCGGCGGCCGCGAGCACGTCGTTCACCAGCGTGCTCTTGCCCGAGCCCGACACGCCGGTGACGACCGTCAGGAGCCCGACCGGGAAACGCGCGTCGACGCCCTTCAGGTTGTGCTCACGCGCCTCGCGAACCGTGAGGAAAAACCCATCGGAGGTTTTCGGCTTGGCCTCGCGCGTCACGGCCTGCTTGCGCGCCAGATAGGGCCCGGTGCGCGTCTGTTTCGAGGGCGCCGCCATCAGCTCCGCCGGCGTGCCTTGGAAAAGGATTCGCCCGCCCTCGGCGCCGGCCTCGGGGCCCATTTCCACGATCTCGTCGGCGATGCGCATCGTGTCCTCGTCGTGCTCGACGACGATCACCGTGTTTCCGCGATCACGGAGTTCCTGAAGCGTGGCGAGGAGTTTTTCGTTGTCCGCCGGGTGCAGGCCGATGCTCGGCTCGTCGAGCACGTAGATCACGCCCATCAGGCCCATGCCGAGCTGTGTGGCGAGGCGCACGCGCTGCGCCTCGCCGCCCGAAAGCGTGTCGTAGTCTCGGTCGAGCGTCAGATAGCCCAGCCCGGTCTCGAGCAGGAAACGCAAGCGCTGCTCGATGCCGTTGGCGACCTCCCGCACGGCCTCGTTGACCAACACCTCGAGCAATCCCGTCACCCACGCATGCGCGGAAGCGACATCGCGTCCGAAAAACTCCGTGATCGCGAGACCACCCGTTTTGACCGCGGCGCTACGCTCGTTCAGGCGTCCGCCGCGGCACATCGGGCACGGCCCGCTGACCATGAAAGTCGCCAGCCGCGCGCGAAAACCGTCGCTGTCCGTCTCGCGAAAACTTTCCTCGAGATCGGCGATCACGCCGGGGAAGGCCATCGCCCGCGCCTCGCGCATGCGTTTCAGTTTGAACGCAAACTGTCGATCGCCCGCGCCGAAGAGGATCGCCTGACGCGTCGCCTCGGACAGCTCGTTCCACGGCACGTCGGGATCGAAAGGCAACTGCTCCGCGAGCTGCTTGAGCAGGGCGTTATGTTTGATGATGAGATTTTTCCCGCCGATCCGCCACGGCTTGATCGCGCCCTCGCGCACCGACTTCGACGGATCCGTCACGATCAGCTCCGGCACGAAGCGCAGCTTTCGCCCGAGCCCGTCGCAGTCCGGACACGCTCCCTCGCGACGGTTGAAGGAGAAATGCCGCGGGGTGAGCTTTTCGAATACATCTCCGCACACCTCGCAGGCGAGCGACTGCGACAGGTGGAGCTCGCGCCACGCGTCGGGCGCGGAGCCGGCTTTTTGCGCGAGGACGATCGCACGATCCTTGCCCTCGCGAAAGGCCAGCTCGAGCGAGTCCGCCAAACGCGAGCGTTGGTCGGCCACCGCGACGAGGCGGTCCACAACCACGTCCACCGCGATCTCGCGCGAGCCCTGCCCGTTCGGGATCAGGTGCGGGTCGTCGAGATTCTTCACCTCGCCGTCGAGCCGCACGCGTTGGAAGCCGCGCTGACGCAGACGCGGCAGTTCGTCGCGCAGCACGCTCGGTCTCGCCCGCAGCACCGGCGCGAGCAGCATGATGCGCTCGCCGGCGCAGGCGGTGAGCACGTGTTGCACGTTGTCGTCGAGCGAACGCTGAACCACGCGGCCGCCGTCCTTCGGGCAACGTTGCTCGCCGTGGATCGCCCAGAGCAGGCGCGCGTAGTCGGCGATCTCCGTCACCGTCGCGATCGTCGAGCGCGGCGAGCCGTTGCCCGTGCGTTGTTCGATCGCGAGGACCGGCGAGAGCCCGTGAATGAAGTCGACGTCGGGCCGCTTCAGTTGCTCGAGCACCTGTCGCGCCTGCGTGGAGAGCGACTCCATGTATTTCCGATAGCCCTCGGCGTAGAGAGTGTCGAAGGCCAGCGACGACTTGCCCGAGCCCGACGGGCCCGTGATCACGACGAGTTTCCCGCGCGGCAACCTCACCTCGAGGTTCTTCAAATTGTGCTCTCGGGCTCCCTTGATGTGGATGTGCGTGGCCGGCGCGGACTGCATAATGCGTGACCGACAGCCTACGCATCCCCGGCCGCAGGCAACCTCGTCCCGGCAAAAACTTTACTCGCCCCGGGCCACCCGCACGGGTTTTGATTTTCCCACCATCACCATGGCTGACGCACCCGTTCCCGAAAACGCTCCGCCCGCCGAAGGCGCGCAGCCCGCGCCGCTCCTTTCGCCGACCCAGCGCCGCATCGCCGGTTTCGCGCTCGCGCTTTTCGCCTTCATCGCCGCCGGCGCGCTCATCGTCGGGCTCGCCTTCCTCGGCATCTTCCTCGTCGGCAAATTCTCGGGCGTGCTCTGGCCCCTGCTCACCGCCGGCATCATGGCCCTCGTGCTCATGCCGCTCGTGCACCTGCTCGAGCGCAGGTTGCGATTCAGCCGGGTCGCTTCCGTCATCTCGATCTACGGCACCTTTCTCGTCGTCGCCACCGGCCTCGCCGTGCTGGTCATTCCGCCCGCGATCTCGCAGCTCCTCGATTTCATCGGCTTTCTCCCCGCCCTCTGGGAACGCGCCATCGCCTACGGCGAGCAAAATTACCCGCAATGGGTCGAGGCCGCGCAGCGTTATCTGGCGAACCCCACGATCAAGGACGCCGTCACCAAACTCATGAACGAGGCGCAAGGCTTTCTCTCGCAGGCCGTCCCCTCGTTGAAGGCCGCCGGCAACGGCCTTGTCAGTCTTTTCGGCACGCTGACCAGCCTGGCCGTCATCCCGATCTACCTGTTCTTCTTCCTGCTCTCCAGCGGCGATCCCACCCGCAATCTCGGAGAACACCTCAACTTCCTGAAACCCGGCCTGCGCGCCGACATCGTGTTTCTCGTCCGCGAGTTCGTCTCGATCGTCGTCTCCTTCTTCCGCGGCCAGCTCATCATCGGCCTCATCATGGGCGTCCTGCTCGCCGTCGGTTTCACCGCGATCGGGCTCAAGTTCGGCCTCTTCATCGGCCTCATGCTCGGCATCCTCAACATCGTGCCTTACCTCGGCACGATCATCGGCCTCGGCATCGCGCTCCCGCTCGCCTTTCTCCAGCCCGAGGGAGGCGTGCAACTCGTCGCCCTCGTCCTCGGCGTCTTCATCGCCGTGCAAAACATCGAGGGCTGGTATCTCACGCCGAAGATCATGGGCGACCGCACCGGTCTTCATCCGGTCACGATCATCTTCTCGATTTTCTTCTGGGGCACCGCGCTCGGCGGCATCCTCGGCATGATCCTCGCCATCCCGCTCACCGCCTTCTTCGTCACCGCCTGGCGTCTCGTGAAGCGGAAGTATCTCTCCTCGATCACGAATCCGACGGGCCTCTGAAGCCCGCGCTCCGCCCGCCGCGTCACCGCCTCCCATGTTTCGCTGGGCCTCCCTCGATCGTTACCAGGACTTCGGTCTGCTCGTGCTGCGCGCCGGCGTGGGCCTGTCCTTCCTCCTGCTCCACGGCTTCCACCGCCTCGTCGATCCCGCCTCCTGGTCGCGCGTCGGCCGCGCCGTCAGCTATCTCGGCATCGGCTTCGGTTACCAGGTCTGGGGATTCCTCGCCATTCTCTCGATGACCCTTGGCGCCGTCTGCCTCATTCTCGGCTTCGCCCACCGCCCCGCCGCCCTCGCGCTCACCGTCACCATGGCCGTCGCCTCGATCTGGAAATACTATCCCTTCGGCGGCTGGGGTGCCGCCGGCTATCCCGCGACCATGATGGTCGTCTGCCTCGGTCTCCTCTTCACCGGCCCCGGAAAATACGCGCTCCAAGGCAGATAAAAAGTCCGTCGACTCCACTTGCTCCGGTCCGCTTCTTGCGGTCCGCGTTTTTGACGCTTTCCGCGCCTTTTGTGGCCAACTTGGTTTGATTAGCCGAGGCCTCCGCTAAACTGGGCTCCGTGCCCTGGGAAGTCCGATACCGCAACGGCCTCCATCTCCCCCAGCTCGGCTGGTGGCTCGACGCTCACCACCCGGTGCGCCGCTGCTTCGTCTCGCACGCCCACTTCGACCACCTCGCGCCGCACCAGGAGGTCCTCCTTTCGCCCGGCACCGCCGCGCTCATGCGCGCCCGCATGCCCGACCGCACCGGCGGACGCGTCGAACTCGAGCTCCCCTTCCATCAACCCGCGCCGCTCTCCGCCGATCATCCCGAGGTCACGGTGACGCTCCACCCGGCCGGCCACATCCACGGATCGGCCATGATCCTCCTCGAGCACCCGGAGCACGGACGCCTCCTCTACACCGGCGACTTCAAGCTCCGCCCCGGCCGCTCCGCCGAGCCCTGCGAGCCGCCGCCCGCCGACCTCGTCATCATGGAGACGACGTATGGGCTTTCCCACTACACGCTCCCGCCCACCGAACGCGTCCTCGCCGACGTCATCGACTGGTGTCGCGCCGCGCTCAACGAGGGCGAGACGCCCGTGCTCTTCGGCTACAGCCTCGGCAAGAGCCAGGAAATCCTCCGATCCCTCGCCGGCGCCGCGCTTCCCGTGATGCTCCATCCGCAGACGCTCCGGCTCACCGGCGTCTACGAGTCGCTCGGCATCCGATTCCCGCCCTACCGGGCCTTCGACCCCGCCGCCTGCGCCGGCCACGTCGTCATCTGCCCGCCGCAATCCGCCGCCTCCTCGTTCCTCAAAAAAACCCCCCGCCCGCGCACCGCCGTGCTCACCGGCTGGGCCCTCGATCCCGGCGCGCGCTTTCGCTACCAATGCGACGCCGCCTTCCCGCTCTCCGACCACGCCGACTACCCGGACCTGCTGCGTTTCGTCGAGCTCACCCGCCCCGAGCGCGTCCTCACCCTTCACGGTTTCGCCGTCGAGTTCGCCCGCGACCTCCGCGCCCGCGGCATCGACGCCTGGGCGCTCAACCAAGCCAACCAGCTTGATCTCGCCCTTGTCGTTGACGCCAGCTCTCCGGTCCCCACCGCCGAATCCACCGGGCCCTGGTCATCTCAAACCAGCGCCTCAAACGCGCCGGAAGACATTGGTCATTCCGCCGGCCCCACCGCCGGCGGCGCCCCCACCCTCGACGCCCTCGCCGCCGTCGCCGATCGCATCCGCGACACCGCCTCGAGGCTCGAAAAAATCGCCCTCCTTCGCGACCACTTCCTCTCGCTCGCACCCGACGACGCCGCGCGCGCCGCGCTCCATCTCACCGGCCGCGCCTTCGCGCAATCCGACTCCCGCACGCTCAACGTCGGCTGGGCTCTCCTCCGCCGCGCCGTCCTCGAGGTCTCCGGGCACAACGAGGGCGACTTCCGCGCCGCCTACCGCCGCCTCGCCGACAGCAGCGAAACCGCCGCGGCCCTCCTCGCCGCGCCGAAACATCCCGCCGCGCCGCACGTCCCGCTTCCGCTCGCCGAACTCGAAAATCTCCTCGCCCGCCTCGCCGCCGTCCCCGGTCCCGTCGCCAAACTCGACCTTCTCGTCGCCACGTTCCGCCGCCTCGCGCCGCCCGCCGCAAAATACCTCGTCAAAATCATCACCGGCGATCTCCGCATCGGCCTGCGCGAGGGACTCGTCGAGGAAGCGATCGCCTCCGCCACCTCGCGTCCGCTCGAAGCCGTCCGCGAGGCTCTCATGCGCTCCGGCGATCTCCCCGTGGTCGTGCGCGCCGCCTTCGCCGACACGCTCTCCGACATCACGCTGCGCGTCTTCCATCCGCCGCAGTTCATGCTCGCCAGTCCCGAGCCCTCCGCCGCGTCCATCCTCGGGCGCCTCTCACCGCCCGTCTGGCTCGAGGAGAAATACGACGGCATCCGTTGCCAGCTCCACAAACAGGGCGAACGCGTCGAACTCTACTCGCGCGATCTCCACCGCATCACCGGGCAGTTTCCCGAGCTCGTCCGCGCCGCCCGCCGCGAGTTGCCCGCCGACTGCATCCTCGACGGCGAACTCCTCGCCTGGCGCGACGGCCGCGCGCTGCCCTTCGCCGAACTTCAAAAACGCCTCAACCGCCGCCTCGACGGCGACGACCTCTTCCTCGGCCAGGAAATCCCGCTCGCCTACTCCGCCTACGACCTTCTCTGGCTCGACAACGAGCCCCTCCTCAAAGCTCCGCTCCGCCTTCGTCGCCAACACCTCGAACAGCTCTTCGCGCCTCAGGTTTCAAATCCCGGCTCTCCGCCCGCGCGCCATTTCCTTCTCGCCCCCGTCGTCACCGCCACGACCACGGTCGAGATCGAAGCCGCCTTCCTCGCCGCCCGCCGCCGCGGCAACGAAGGCCTCATGGCCAAGGACCCCGCATCGCCCTACACCCCCGGCCGTCGCGGCCTCGCCTGGCTGAAACTCAAAAAAGCCTACGCCACCCTCGACGTCGTCGTGGTCGCCGTCGAACAGGGCCACGGCAAACGCCGCGACGTCCTCAGCGACTACACCTTCGCCGTCCGCGACGAAGCCACCGGGGCCCTCCGCACCATCGGCAAAGCCTACTCCGGCCTCACCGACGCCGAGATCGCCGCGCTCACGGAGCACTTCATCGCGAACACCCTCGAGGAACGCGGCCGCGTTCGTCGCGTCGTGCCCGACACCGTGCTCGAGATCGCCTTCGATCGCATCCAGCCCAGCACGCGTCACGACAGCGGCTTCGCCCTCCGTTTTCCGCGCATCGCGCGTATCCGTTCCGACAAGACAGCCGCCGACATCGACACGCTCGAAACCTGCCGCCGCCTCGCCGCCGCCACCGACGCCTTCGCCCCGCCCGAGCCCGACCTCTTCGGCGATGCCGCGCCCGAGTGAGCCTCCACGCCGCGGCGCTTGCCCCTCGTTCGCCGCCCCGCCTATGCTCCGGCATGCCCGCCCCAGCGACTCCCTCCCCGACCGATAGCATCGCCCTGCTCATCGACGCGGACAACGCCCCCGCCTCGCGCATCGATTTCATCATCGCCGAACTCGCCACCTACGGCGTCGTCAACATCCGCCGCGCCTACGGCAATTGGCAGAAGCCCGAGTTGGCCGGCTGGCAAAAGGTCCTGCACGAATACGCCATCCAGCCGATCCAGCACTTCGACCTCGTGAAGGGAAAAAACGCCTCCGACATGGCGCTGCTCATCGAGGCGATGGACATTCTCTACACGAAAAACGTCGGCACCTTCTGCCTCGTCTCCTCCGACTGCGATTTCACCCCGCTCGTCCTCCGCCTGCGCGCCGATGGCAAACAGGTCATCGGTTTCGGCGGGAAAAACGCCGCCGCGCCCTTCGTGGCCAGTTGCACGCGCTTCCTCTACCTCGACGAAGTTCGCACGCCCGCCCAAACGCCGCGGCAGAAGCCGACCTCCGATCAGCTCAAGCAGGACACCAAGCTCATCCAGATGCTGCGCCGCGCCATCGAGGCCCAGGCCGACGCCGACGGCTGGGCCTTCCTCGGCGGCGTGGGTTCGCACATCGCCAACCAAGGCTCCTTCGATTCGCGCAACTACGGGTTCCCCAAGCTCGGCGATCTCGTCGCCGCGATCGACCTGTTCGAACTCAAGAAAACCCAGGGCGCCAACGGCACCACCGTGCAGGTCCGCATCCGCGAGTAAGCGCGACGCGGCGTCACGACCGCGCGCCGCACTTTCGGCTTTCGCCCACTTCGCCCGCGTCGCAGCTTTCGCCCCATGGCCGACGCTCCCGCTTTTCTGACCGTTCGCGAACTCAAGTCCCCCGAGCTCAATCCCGGCGCGCCCTTCGCCGCCGTCCTCGTCATCAAGAAACTCCAGGTCAAAACCGCCTCCAACGGGAACCCCTTCCTCTCGCTCGAACTCGGCGATCGCGGCGGCTCCTTCTCCTGCACCGTCTTCGGCGACAGCCCGCTCTTCGATCCGATCAAGACCGCCGGCGAGGGCTCCGTCCTGCGCGTCGAAGGTCGCAACGATTCCTACCAGGGCCGCTTCTCGCCCAAGCTCACCAAGGTCGTCGCGCTCACCGAGGAGGAACTCGCCGCCGAACCCGGCCTCGTCGATGCGCTTGTCGAGCTCCCGCCCGAAAACGGCGCCGAACTCTGGGCCGAGTTCCAGACCTTCATCGACGGCATCAAACACGACGAGCTGCGCATGACCGTGCGCGGCGTGTTCGAGGAGATCGGCGAGGTGTTTCGCTACGCGCCCGCCGCCGTCTCGATGCACCACGCCTACCGCCACGGCCTGCTCGAACACACCATCCACATGGCCCGCGCCTGCCGCGCGCTCCTGCCGCTCTACCCGGAGGTCGACGCCGACCTCGCGATGGCCGGCATCCTCCTGCACGACACCGGCAAGACGATCGAATACGAGGGCACGCTCGCCACGCGTCGCAGCCGTCGCGGCATCCTCCAGGGCCATGTCGTGCTCGGCTACCAGCTCGCGCGCAAACACGGCATCAAGGCCCGCCTCGATCCCGACCGGCTCGAACGTCTCGAGCACATCATCCTCAGCCACCAGGGCGAACCCGAGTGGGGCGCCGCCGTCTACGCCGCCACGCCCGAGGCGGTCTTCGTCAGCATGATCGACAACCTCGACGCGAAGATGGGCATGGTCCAGCGCGCCCTCCGCCAGGCCGATCCCGCGAGCGAATTCTCCGAACGCCTCCCCGGCCTCTGCACCGTTCTCCTCACCACCCCGATCGCATCATCCGACGAGCGCCGCTGACAGCGGCCGACTCGGCGCGCGGCGCGAGCGAACATTTCCCCGCACAGGGGGAACGGAGCGAAACGCGAAGCGGAACGAATTGTTCCCGGAAGATAACGAAGGAAACGAAGACGGTGCGGCGGGCGTAAGGCCCGCTTCGTTTCCTTCGTTATCTTCCGGGAAAACGCTCCGTCGCACCGCCCCTCTCCGCGCTCAGGGCGCCGGGCCCCAGCGCTTCGTCAACGGATAGTAGATGAACAGCGGCCGCCCCACGACGTCCTTCGCCGGCACCGTGCCCCAGTAGCGTCCGTCGAGGCTGTTCGACGAGTTGTCGCCGAGCGCCATGTATTGGTCGGGGCCGATCTTCACCGTCGCGCCGCCGCGAAAGTCGCCCTCCGCGCGATATCCGACGTAGTCGTCCTCGCCCGACGCGTTCTTGGCGAAGGCCGGCGAACCCTCGATCGGCGCGCCGTTGCGATACAGCACGGGACGCTCGATGCGCAGTTCGTCGCCGGGCACGCCGACGAGGCGCTTGATGTAGTATTGATCGCCGCCCACCCGCGCGAGGTCGGGGATGTTGCCCGTGCGAAACACGAAGCCGTCGCCGATCTTCGGCCGGACGAAGTGGTAGCTCACGCGGTCGACGAAAAGCTGGTCGCCCGTGAGGATGTCGAAGGAGAGCATGCGCTCGCCCGCGCGCACCATCTTGCCGGTGCGGAGAAAATAGATGCGCTGCGGCCCCGCCGGCGTGTTCACCGTGCCCTCGACGAGCCGCCCGGCCGAGCGCTCCGCGGCGGCGATCTCGGAAAGCGTGCGCGTGTCGCCCGGGAAGTAGGCGTCGCGCAACACCCAGTCCATGTCGAAGTCCAGCGGCACGCGCACCGTCGCCGCCCGCTGGCCGACCAGCAGATGATATTCCCGCAGCTTGGCGGGAAGCACCAGCCACGCGCGTCCCGGCACCTCCGCGAATCCGACGATCCCGCGCGCTCCGCCGCCAAGCGGCAGCAAAACCTCACCGTCGGCCGGAGCGTCCACCCGGCGCGTTTTCGCTCCCAGCGTCAGGAAACGAAAGGCCTGGACCGGCTTCGACGGTTCCTCCGACTTCGTGCGAAACACCTCGCCGGTCATGCCGTAATACGAGGGCCACATCGAGTTCGTCGGGATCTTGAAGGGCTGCACGAAGAAGGCGCGCAAACCGAGGATGACGATCGCCGCCACGAGGAAAAACTCCACGTTCTCCACCAAATTCGACTTCGGGTAGTGCGCCCCGCCATGACGGCGCAACACGCGCTCCAGGCCCTCAATCCCGAGTTTCAGCTTCGCCGTGTCAGCCTTTTCCCGCAGGAGCCGGCGCACCTCGCCCGCCACGTCGATCAACTCCGAGCGCTCGCTCTCCGAAAGCACGTCGCGGCGGTAGTTGAAAACCTTGTCGGCCAACTCCAGCCAGTCGGCGGCGAGGCGGCGGGTTTTTTGGTGCTGGGAGGCGAGAAAACCGAACATGGGAAAGAGGTGGGGGAAGAAGCGGACGAAAACCGCTATCCGACGCGAAGCGCCGGCCGGCCGAAAGACAAAAAGATATCGCGCCACGATCCGACGCCCCGCCCCGCAACGCCCCGGGAAACCGGCCGCGACCGAAGCCCGGCCCAAGCCAGGCGCCGTCTTCAAAACAAGCCGGCGCCCTGCTTGCGCCTGCGGGTGAGGCGGAAGCCGCCCCGGGCCGGCGTTGTCCTCGGCGGCACGGGCCTCCGGCCCGCCTCCACCTCGGCGCCGCCTTGGCCGAGCATGACCTCCACCGCACAAGGCGCCGGTTTAATTTTGAAGACAGCGCCTAAGGAATTTTCCCCAACGATCCGGATTGGCACGATCCTGCGCCGCAAATACATCTCCGGCTTCCATTCCGGTCGGCCCGGCGTCTTCCGCTTAACCAGCCCGACGCGCCTCCGCCCGTTCCGCCTTCGCGCCATGCCCACGTTTTTCGCCCGCCGTCCCGCGTTCCCGCTCCGCTTCGCCGCGCGTTCGACCATGATCGCCGCGCCCGTGCAAAAGCCCGGCGCCGGCCGCCCCGCCCTCCCGATCGCCCCCGCCGTCACCCCGGGCTTCTGATGCGCCGACTCCCGCCCAAAGAGCGCATCGCTCGCGGCGTCGTTTTCTTCGTCGCCCGAAACGGCTCCGCACGGCTCCGCGTCCGCCCCGCGCTCGCCGGCACGGACATCGTGTGTTTTGCCCGGCCTCCCCGGCTGCCCCCTGCCCCCGGCCCCGCCCCAACCCCATGAAAGCGCGCATCCCTTCGCTTCGCCGCCACGTCCTCGTCTTCGCCTTCGTGATGAGCGGCGTCGTTCTGCTTTCCGTCGGCGCCATCCTTTTCGTCCATCACCTCGGCCAGGCCCGCGCCCGCCTCATCGACTCCCTGCAGTCCACCGCGCGCATCATCGCCGGCAGCAACACCTCCGCCGCCCTCGCCTTCCGCGACGCGCAAACCGCCGCCGAGGTGTTGTCCTCCCTTCGTCACGATCCGCTCATCGTCTCCGCCGTCCTCTACGATCAGCAGGGGAAACCCTTCGTCTCCTACGGCCGTCCCGTCGGCGAGCTTCCCGAGACCCTCGACCCCGCCTCCGCCGTCCTCGTCGACGTCGTCAACCAAGGCGAAACCTACGGGCGCCTCCTCGTCGTCACCGACAACCGCGCCGAGCTCCGTCGCACCGCCCTCACCTGGGCCGCGGTCTACGGCGCCGCCTTCGTCCTCACCATCGTCCTCGCCCTGCTGCTCGCCCGCCGCTTCCAGCACACCGTCGCCGCGCCGATCGTCGAACTCGCCCGCACCGCCCAGGACGTCACCACCCGGCGAGACTATTCCGTCCGCACCGTCACCCGCGGCCCCGCCGAGGTCGCCGCGCTCGCCGAAGCCTTCAACACCATGCTCGTGGAGGTCGGCCGTCGCGACGAAACCCTCGCCCGCCAGCTCGTCGCCCTCGACCAGGAGGTCAAGGAACGCAAGGCCGCCCAGGACACCCTTCGGCAAAACACCCGCGACATGCTCCGGCTTTCCCACGCGGCCGGCATGGCCGAGGTCGCCGCCGGCGTGCTCCACAACATCGGCAACGCCCTCAACAGCATCAACGTCTCCGCCGAGCTTCTCGCCGACCACCTTCGCACCCGGGCCCACGCCTCCGCCGCCGCCCTGCGCGAGTTTTTCACCACCCCCACGCCCAAGGCCGCCGCCGTCTTCGCCACGCATCCCGACGGTCCCGCGCTTCGCGAGTTCGCCGCCGCCTACGCCGACCACACCGCCTCCCATCTCGCCAAAGCCGAGGAGGAACTCTCCGCCCTCCGCGCCGGCGTTTCCCACCTCAAGGAGATCGTCGCCCGCCAGCAGACCCTGGCCAAGGCCCCCCGCCGCAGCGAAACCTTCGACCTCTCCGAAGCGGTCAACGAGGCGCTCCTCATCGACAAAACCGAAAACCACGCCTCCACCGCCGGCCTCCGGGTCGTCCACAGCTCCGACATTCCCGGCCCCCATCTCGTCTACGCGGACCGCAGCGCCGTCGTTCAGATCCTGATCAACCTTCTCGCCAACGCCCGCGCCGCGCTCTCCTCCGTGCCCACCGCCGATCCCACCCTGCGCATCCACCTCGGGCGCACCTCCGAAACCCACCTCCACGTCGCCGTCATCGACAACGGCGTCGGCATCCACGCCGACCAGCTTCTCTCCATCTTCAGCTACGGCTTCACCACCAAGTCGGGGGGGCACGGCTTCGGCTTGCACAACGCCGCCAACACCGCCCGTCTCCTCGGCGGCGCGCTCCGCGTCCGCAGCGACGGTCCCGGCCTCGGCGCCGTTTTCACCCTCGAACTTCCCCGCCATCCTCCCGGCACCGAACATGACGCCTGAACATCGCCGCATCCTCGTCGCCGACGACCTGCCTTCGATCCACGAGGACTACCGCAAGATTCTCGCCCCCGCCGCCCCCGCCAGGCCGCCCTTCGCCGAATTCGCCGACTTCGCCCCGCCCATCGCCGCGCCCATCGAGACCGGCCCCGCCTTCGAGCTCGAGTGCGTCCTCCAGGGCGAGGCCGCCGTCTCCGCCGCGGCCGCGGCCCGCGCCGCCGGCCGCCCCTTCGCCGTCGCCTTCCTCGACGTCCGCATGCCCCCCGGCATCGACGGCGTCGAAGCCGCCTGCCGCATCCGCGAGATCGATCCCGACATCCAGATCGTCCTCTGCACCGCCTACTCCGACTACTCCCTGGGAGACATCGCCCGACGCTTCCCCGAAAGCGACGGCCTCCTCATCCTCAAAAAACCCTTCGACCCCGTCGAGGTGCAGCAGCTCGCGCGTTCCCTTTGCCGCAAGTGGCAGATCGGCGTCGAAAACCACGCCCTCCTCGCCGGACTCGAATCCCGCGTCGCCCGCCGCACCGAGGAGCTCGCCCAGGCCAAGGCCGACCTCGAGGTCGCCCTCCGCGCCGCCCAGGCCGCCTCCCAGGCCAAATCCGAGTTTCTGGCCAACATGAGCCACGAAATTCGCACGCCGCTCAACGCGGTCATCGGCATGGTCGAACTCCTCCAGTCCACGCCTCTCAACGCCGCCCAGCGCGAGTTCACCGACACCATCCGCACCAGCGGCGACGCCCTCCTGGCCATCATCAACGAGATCCTCGACTTCTCCAAAATCGAACAGGGGCGCATCGAACTCGAAAGCACGCCCTTCGACCTTCGCCGCTGTATCCGCGAAGCCGTCGACATCGCCGTCCCCCCGTCCTCCACCCACGCCCTCCGCATCCATCAGGAGATCGCCGACGACATCCCGCCTCTCCTCGTCGGCGACGCCTTCCGCGTTCGCCAGATCCTCGTCAATCTCGTCGCCAACGCCGTCAAATTCACCGAGCACGGCGAGGTTTTCGTCCGCGCGACCCGTCTCCCCGCCGCCGCGCCCGACGAGCCCGAGCGGTTTCGCCTCGCGGTGCGCGACACCGGCATCGGCATCCCGCTCGAACGCCAGGACCGGCTCTTCCAAGCCTTCAGCCAAGTCGACGCCTCCACCACCCGCAAATACGGCGGCACCGGCCTCGGACTCGCCATCACCCATCGCCTCGTCTCCATCCTCGGCGGCCACATCCGCGTCGAATCCGCCCCCGGCCGGGGCTCGGAGTTCCTCGTCGATCTTCCGCTCGTCGCCGCCCCTGTCCCGCCGCCTCCGCCCGTCCCCGAGGAGGCCCCCCTCGACGCCTCTTTCGCCCGTCACCACCCGCTGCGCATTCTCCTCGTCGAGGACAACCCCGTGAACCAACGCGTGGCCACGCTTCTCCTTCAAAAGCTCGGCTACTCTCCCGCCTTCGCCCTCAACGGCGCCGAGGCGCTCGACGCCGTCGCGCGCGAACGTTTCGACGCCCTCCTGCTCGACGTCCAGATGCCCGTCATGGACGGCCTCGAATGCGCCCGCCGCCTCCGCGCCGAGTATCCCGACACCACCCGGCCGTGGATCATCGCCATGACCGCCAACGCCCTCGAAGGCGACCGCGAGCAATGCCTCGCCGCCGGCATGGACGATTACACCAGCAAGCCGATCCGCACCTCCGTCATCGCCGAGGCGCTCCGCAAAGGCTACGCCGCCCTCGCCACCCGACGCCCGGCGGGCTGAAACTCCCGCCGAACCCGCCGAAAACTCCCCCCGACCGTCGCTGCCGACGAGGCCAGGCCGGGGGCGACCGCCGGACGCGCCGCCATGGAGCGGCGCTTCCCCGGGGCGTTTCCCCCGTGGAAACCAGGTGCCCCCCCCCGGTGTCCCCGTCCGATCTGCTCACCGCAAAACCGGTTGCCGGTTGGGGGAGTCCGTTCCCTCGCCCGTAAGATCCGCACGCCGCGTGCCATGCACCGCACGCGGCGCGTGGTGCGCTCACTGCAGCTTCGCCTGCACCAGTTTGCTCGCCGCGCCGAAGTCGATCAAAGCGGCCTCGGGACGCTGCTTCAGCGCTCCGATCACCTTGCCCATTTCCTTTTTCGAAGTCGCGCCGGTCGCCGCGATCACCTCGGCGACTATCGCCTCCAGCTTCGCGCCTTCGATCCCGGCGGGCAGGTATTTTTCCAACCCCGCCACCCCCGCCTTGTTCGCCGCGCCCAGATCGGCTCGGCCGCCCTTCTCGAACTCCACCGCCGCGTCCTGGAGGTTTTTCACGCTCTTGCGCAAGGTCGCCACCACCAACGTGTCGTCGATCGGCTTGTTTTGGTCCATCGCCGCCCGCTGGATCGCGGCGTCCGCCGTGCGCAAGATGGTCGCGCGCGCGCTGTCCTTCGCTTTCATCGCGCCGATGAGGTCGGCGCGCGGGTTTTAAAAAAGCGTGGCAATAAGGGTCCCATTTTTCCCCCGCCGTATCCGCCAAGTCAAAAGCGGTCGGCTTCCCTCCCGAAAATCGCCCCCGCGCCACGAGACGCGAAAAACAGGCGGACCGACCACGTTCCGGCTTTTCGCGAAGATCCGGCCGATGGCCGGATCTTCACTCGCCCGGTCAAATCAGTCCGCGATCTCGACCACGAGCTGCACCTCGGTCGTCGAGTTGCGCGGCAACCCCGCGACGGCCACCGCCGCGCGCGCATGACGCCCCGCGTCGCCGAGCACCTCCACGAGCAGATCGCTCGCGCCGTTGATCACCGCCGGGCTGTCCGCGAAACCGCTGATCGCGTTCACGAAGCCGTTGACCATGACCACGCGCTTGATCTTCGAGAGCTCGCCGACATGCGCCTTGATGTTCGCGAGCGAGTTGAGCGCCGCGACGCGCGCCGACTCGTAGGCCGTCTGCACCGTCTGCTCCTTTCCGACCTGTCCCTCGTGCGTCACCTTGCCGTCCTTCACCGCAAGAGTGCCCGCGCAGAACAGCAGGTTTCCGGTGCGCACCACCGGCAGATAATTCCCCGCGGCCGGAGCGACGGCGGGCAGTTCGAGACCAAGTTCGGCGAGCTTCTGTTCGGGAGTCATGGTGGGAAAAACGAGCCGCACACTCCGCTCCCTCCGTCGCGTCCTGTAAAACCCAAATCCGATCCGATCTTTCACAGAAGATAACGAAGCCCCCGGTGGAGCGTATTGTCCCCAATGCGCTTTTCCGCGCCCCGCGCCGCACTCGACCTTCGACCCGCCCCCTCTCCCTCCGCCTTCGTTCCCTTCTGTAAAACCTAAACCCCATTCCTCCGAGCCTCCTCCGCAAACGCCGCCCAGCCCTCCGCCGCCGGCTGTCCCGGACGCAGTCGCAGCGGATAATCCGATCCGAACAACACCTGCTCCGGCCGCACGCTCACCCCGCGCATCGCCCAGGCCGCCCCGCCGTAGATCAGCGGCGCCGCCGCCGTATCCACAAAAACATTACCAAGATCCCGCACGTCGAAGCCTCCCGCCCAGTGCGCCAGGACGAAACGCACGCGCGGCCACCCCTTCGCCAGTGCGCGAAAATCGCTCTCCGGCGTCAGAATCATGCCCGGATAGGGTTTCGCCCGCGGCTCCGTCACATGCAGCGTGACCGGCCAGCGCCACGCCTCCGCGAGCGCCAGCGCCGCGCGCATTCCCTCGCCGTCGATGCTCGCGCCCACGCTGTGCGGCGACAGCTCCCCGAGCCCGCTCAATCCCTCGTCGCGCGCGCGCCACAGCTCGGCGCGCACCTCCTCCGCCGTCGCGCCCGGATGAAACGTCGCATAGGCCGCGAGCCGATCCGGCCACTGCGCCACCCAGCGCCCCATAGCGCGGTTCTGCCATTCGCAGGTCTCGGCCTTCTCCCAATACCACCCGAGCAACACCGCCCGCGCGATCCCCGCCGCGTCCATCGCGCGCAACAACTCCTCCACGTCGGGAAACTCCTGCACCGGCGAACCGTCGCGCCGCTTTCGCGCGCACATCTTCGCCCACAAGTGCTCGCCCCGCGCCGCGGCCCACCCCGCCGGATCTCGGTTCACCTCCGCCGGATACAGATGCACATGATGATCGACCAGTCCCTCGGACATTTTCACAGGAGACAACGAAGCCAACGCAGGACGAAGCCAAAAGCGATCCCACTCCCCTCCGCTCTGCCTCCCGCTTCGTTCCCCTCGTTATCTTCCGTAAAACAACTCAGCACAGATTCACCGGATCCACGTCCAGCACCTGGATCATGTCGTCCGGCCACTCGAACTCCGCGCGCAGCCGCGACACCTCCGCGACGATCTTCGTCACCGGCGCGTTGCAGAAATACCACAGCTGCCAGCGATACTCGTCCTGGATCTTCTCGATCGGCGCCGCCGCCGGCCCCATCAGCGTCACCTTCTCGCCCAGCGCCTCCTCCACGCGCTTTTTCCACGCTTCGGCGAAGAAACGCAGCTTCTCCGGATTCGGTCCGCGAAACAGGTGATGCAACAGATGCCGCGCCGGCGGATAACCGAAGTCTCGCCGCACCTTCAGCTCCGTCTCCGCGAAGCCCACGTAGTCCGCGTGACGCGAAAACTGGATCGCCCCCGCCTCGGGCGTGAAGGTCTGCACCACCACCTCCCCCGCACGGTCGCCGCGCCCCGCGCGCCCCGCCACCTGCACGAGCAACTGGAAGGTCCGTTCGTTCGCGCGAAAATCCGGCACGTGCATCGACAGGTCCGCGTCGACCAGACCGACGAGCGTCACGTTGGGAAAATCCAGCCCTTTCGCGATCATCTGCGTGCCCACGAGGATGTCGATCCGTCCCGCGCGGAAGGCCGACAACACCTCGCGGAAGCGGTTCTTCCGTTGCATCGTGTCCGTATCGATTCTCTCGATACGCGCCTTCGGCGCCACGCGCCGCACCGCCTCCTCCACGCGCTGCGTGCCCGTGCCGCGCCAGCGGATCTCCGGCGATGCGCAGCCCGGGCAGCGCGCCGGCGCGTTGCGCTGATGCCCGCACAGGTGGCAGCGCAGCGTCTCGTCCGTGCGATGGTAGGTCATGCTCACGCTGCAATGCGGACACTCCTCCACGTGCCCGCACTTCCGGCACTGCATCGCCGACGAGTAGCCGCGCCGGTTGATGAACAGGATGATCTGCTCCTTCTTCGCCAGCCGCCCCAGCATCGCGTCCACCAGCCGGCGCGACAGCGTCGCCGCCCCGCGCTGCCGCATCGCCTCCACGCGCATGTCCACGATGTCGATGAAAGGCAGCTTCCGGTCGTCGATCCGCTGCGTGAGTTTCAGCAAACCATACTTGCCCGAGCTCGCGTTCGCCCAGGTCTCGAGCGAAGGCGTCGCCGAGCCGAGCAGGCACAACGCCCCGCACAACTTCGCCCGGTAGATCGCCGTGTCGCGCCCGTGGTAGCGCGGCGTCTCGTCCTGCTTGTAGGCCGGCTCGTGCTCCTCATCGACCACGATCAACCGCAGGTTTTGCACCGGTGCGAACACCGCCGAACGCGCGCCCACCACCACGCGCGCCTCGCCCGTCGCCAGCGCCAGCCAGCCGTCGAGCCGCTCGCCCTCGCTGAGCATGCTGTGCCACACCACCGCGCGATGCCCCGGCGCGATCGCCTCCAACCGCGAACGCAGCCGCGCCACCGTCTGCGGCGTGAGCGCCACCTCGGGCACGAGAAAAGCCACGCCGCCGCCCGCCGCCAGCGCCTCCTGGATCGCGCGCAGATAGACCTCCGTCTTGCCCGATCCCGTCACGCCGAAGAGCAGTTGCACGCCGAACTTTTCCTCGCGCAGCGCCGCGCTCAACGCGTCCACCGCCGATTGCTGCTCGACGTTGAGCGTGTGCGGCTGCGCCGCGACATGCTCGCCCAGCGCATGGTCGTCGGCGTAGGCCACGCGCTCCACCCGCCGCGACTCCTCGCGCAGGAGCCCGCGCGCGACCAGCCCGTTGATCACCGCGGCCGACACGCCCAGCCGCTCCAGCGCGAGCGACTTCGGCACCGGCCGCGGCTGGGCGCGGAGAAACTCATACGCCTTCGCCTGCGCCGGCGCACGCTTCGCCAACACCGCGGCCTCCTCCGGCGTCGCCTGTCGCGCCACCACGAGCAGTTTTTCCTGTTTCAGCGACGCCGCCTTCCGAACCGCGCCCGGCAGCATCGTTTCGATGATCCCGTCGAGCGGCGCCGCGTAGTAGGCGCTCATCCACTTCGCGAGTTGAAGGAGATCCGGCGGCAGCGCCGGAAACGGATACACGAGCCCGGCGAGCGGCTTGCAGCGTTCGACCGGAAAATCCTTCGGCTCGGAAAACTCCGCCACGATCCCGAGGTGAAACCGGTTCACGATCGAAATCCGCACCAGCGATCCCACCTGCACCTGCGCGCGCAGCGACTCCGGCACCTTGTAGTGAAGGAGCTTGTCGAAGCCTGCCAGAGGATGGACGCCAACCGTCATCGGAAAGGCGCACTTCAAGCCAGCCGACCGCCTCGTGCACGACTCAAAATCCCGAGTTTCGTCCGACGATCGCCATCTTCGTCGCCGCCGTTCTTTCCCGCTTTCCCGCAAAACAACTCCCCCGCCGGCCCTCCCGCCCTACCGGGCTCCGTCCTTCGCCTTTCCGTCCGGCGGAATTCGCCAATGCGCGAGCGCCGGCCGCTCGATCTCGAACGTCGTCGGCAAGCCCGTCGGACGGAAATAAAACACCAACGCCGCCGGGCGTTCCTTCTCCACCCGCAGCGGCGCAGCCTGCCGCCCCGGGAAATGCGGCGTCAGGGTTTCCGCCGGTTGATTGTAGCGTTTCCAGGCCAGGGTCGGCCTCAGCCGAGGCACCGTCGCATACATCGCGCCCGTTCGCGTCCGCAGATACGATTCGATCATGTCACCAAGCCGGCCCGTTTGCAGACGTCGCGTTGCATCCGCCTCTTCCGCGCCCAACGGCCGGCGCGAGGCATACGAAGCCGGCGCGATCCGGTAATCGTAGCGCAACAGCAAGCCACGCTCCCAGGGCGCCCAGTCGTCGGGCAAAGGCAGCTCCGCCACCGCCGGGCTCAAATACGCGCCCGGCAAGGCCTCCACGTGGAAACGCCAGCCGCTCTCCGTTTCCTCGACGGTCACGCCCGGTGTCGTTCGCCAGCGGCTTCCGCCTCCCTGCTGTTGCAAAGACAGCTCCTCCGTCGCGAGCGGCCGCGTCTCCAGCCAGCGTCGGTTGCCCGCCGCCCGCTCCGCCGGGAAGAAAAACGTCCGCCCCTCGACGGGTTGATGCCGATCGGGCGACGGATACAGTCGCGTCGCCCAGCGCGACACCGTTCGCGCGCCTCCGCTGCGCACCTCCGCCGCCAGTGCCGCGTCAACCGCAGCGAAGTGTTCCTCCTTCACCACCAGACGCACGTCGACTTCTCGGCGCTCCCCCGGTTTCAGCACAAAACGCGAGGACGCCGGCGCGCCGCCCGACGCCTCCTCGGCCGGACGGACGCGTTCCGACCAAGCCAGCGTCACTTCCGCCGACTCGGTCCCGAAGTGGTAGAGCACAAGCTTTCCCGCTCCGCCGCGCGTCCCCGCCTCCGCACCCGGCCCCGAGAGCAGGTAACCGTGGAAATTCTTCACCGCCATCGTCCCCTCGCCCGCCACGAAATCCAACACGACCGGCGATGGAGCCTCGGCACGCAGTCGCCACTCGCCGAGCCACGCCGGCGGCGGATGGCCCGCCGACGGGGACCGAAAATGGCCGGCGCGATTCCCCGTCCCGCCGACGCCCCGCGCGCCCCTCGCATGGGGCCGGGCGGCCTCCTCCATCAGCCACGCCAAAGCGGGTGACGCCTCCGCCCGCCCGATCTGCTCCCCAATCCGCCGCATCCATGATTCGGTCGCCTCCGCGCCGAAATCCGCCGGCGCAAACACCAGGCCTCCGGCTCGAAACAAATCGCTCTCCGCCGAATCGACCTCCGCGACGTCCTGCACCTCGAAACCATAATGCGTCGCGCGCCGATCGGCGAACGGCATCAGCAGGCCAAACTCTTTGGCCCCTGCCTCGAAGTAAGACGCGAGATAAAAGGCCATCGGCGCCGCCACCTCGCGCCGTCTGTTTTCCCGCTGCACATCCCGGAAAAACCGCCACTGCCGCACGCGCCCCTCGACCGTCTGCGCATCCACGCCGTCGAGCCGCGCATACCCCCACTCCGTCACGAACACCGGAAATCTCCGCACCGGCGGAGCAAGTTGCTCGGCCCCCGCCGGGCGATGCCGCGGGCCCCATCGGCGCGCCCCCGGCCGCCCGCGCCCTGCGCCCGCCTCCCTGCCTCCGGCTTCAAGCGCCTCCCGCAGCCGGTCATGCGCCGAACCGTAATCCTCGGCAAAGCCGTAGTAGTGCAGATTCACGCCCTCGGTGTAGCCGAGGATTCCGTTTCGCATCAGTTGCTCGAGATAGGGTCCCGGAGGCAGACACATCGCCGGCATGACGATGAGCGAGCGAATCGGGCGCCGGACCACCCGACCACCGGTCGGGTCTACATCGCTCGCCCCTGTAGGCCCGACCGTTGATCGGGCTTCTCCATCCCCAGTAGGCCCGGCCGCTGGCCGGGCTCCCCGTCCCGCGGCGATTCCCAACGCGAGCGCCTTGTAGTAGGCGGCCATCACATCCGCGTTGTCGGCGAAGAAGCCGATGTCCGGCTCGTTCTCGAATTCCCAGGCGTCGACCAGATCGCCGTAAGTCTCGGCAAACGCTCGCGCCCGTTCAAAGGCCTCGCGCAAGTCCAGCGGCGCGCGATTGCCCGCCCCGCGCGCCTGACGCACGCCCGACTCCCATGCGCTGCCCGACCAACGCATGAAACACACGGAACGATACCCCGCCTCACGCAATCGACCGAGCGCCGCGCGCACTTCTTGAATGGCCTCCTCGCGTTCCGGCGCATCCGGTGAGCGCAGCGGGGCGTTTGGGAAGCCGCGCACTCGCAACCAGGTGCCGATCGCCGGCGCGGGTTCCTCCCGATCCAATCCGAGCCGCGACACGAGAGCGCTTGGAGCGCTCGCGGCGTCGTAGCCGCTTCCCGCATACGCCGCGGAAGCCGCGAGCCACGCCAGCAAGCCAAGACGAAAAGCAGGAAACCGCATCCGAGCCATTTGCGAGAACCTCGGCATTCAAGTCACGCATGCAAACGCCGGAGACCGAGGCACCGACCAATGGTCGACGCTCATAAGGTTCCTAAGGCGCCACGGCGGCCCCGGCCCTTCGCCCGCCTCCATGCAGCAGGACAAATCTCCGTCTAGCCGCGGCATTCGCCTCCGCCCAACGGCCGGGCCCGCGAGCATTTCAAATAAAACCACGACCACTTTCTGTGATCTAAAGGCAGGGAGGAACCGCGGGGCCCGCCGATGTTTTCGCGACCGCCGATCGCCACGCCAACGAGGAGCTCCCGGCGGTCGCGCCCGACCAGCCGGACAACAACTTTATCGCCGCCCGCGCATTCGTCGCTCGCCTTCCTTGACCCCCGCCCTCGTCACCGGCTGCATCCCCTATCCTCGCGCCGTGAAACCACCCTCCCGTCCGCCCTTTCGCAACGCCAAGCTCGTCGAATCCTTCCGCGGGGAAGTGCGTGCCCGTATGCCGCTCCATCCGATGGAGCTGGCCTTGGTCATCGTGGCCTGCGTCCACCTCTGCTTCTTGCCGTGGGCGTTCGGTGCTCGCGCGCCGTGGGCGCAAATCATCTCCGCCGGGCTGGGACTCGGCGCCCTGGTCGTTGCGGTGTGGCCACGTCGTTACTCCGGCGAACTCGCCCCCCAAGGTGCGTTTATTCTGCACCCTTGGTCACGCTTGCTGAAGTTCCCGCCCTTCTGGCTCGGACTGCTCTTTCTCGGTTACATCACCTGCCAGGCGCTCAACCCCGCCTACATTCGGGCGACCGCCGGCCCCTACTGGTGGCTGGCCCCCATCGAGCACATCAAATGGCTGCCCAGCGGGGTGTCCGCGCCGTTCGAACGCATGAACGCTTGGCGGATGCTCACGATCTGCGGCGGAGCGTGGGCCCTCGCCTGCGCCTTGGCCGCCGGACTTACCCGCCGGATATCCGTCCAAGCCATTCTCACGACGGTGGTGGCCAACGGCACCATCCTCGCCCTGCTTGGCATCCTGCAAAAAGTCACCTCCGCCCAAGGGATCTTCTGGCTGATCAAAGACGGGGTGCCCGGCTATTTCACCGCCACCTTTTATTACAAAAATCACGCCGGAGCTTATTTTAACCTCATTCTGGTCGTCGCCGTCGCCCTGATGGCGTGGTATTATCTCCGGGCCTTGCGCCGCATGGAGCGCAGCAGCCCCGCGCCGGTTTACGCGTTCATGACCGTGATCCTGGCCGCCATCGTATTTCTCAGCAACTCCCGCACGGCGATGGCGTTGCTCATCGGCTACGGAGTGGCGGTGGCGGGTATCCTTCTGGTTTGGCGGCTGCGCAACAATCCCGGCACCTCCCACCCCGCCGTCACCGGACTCGTCACCACCGGCGCATTGTCCGTGGTCATCGCCGCTGCTTGGTTCCTTGATCTCGACAAGAGTATCGATCAAATAAAATACCTCACCAGCGATAAAGGGCAAAAATATCATTGGGAGCCTCGAGTGCAGGCCCGGCAAGCCACGTGGGATCTTTTCGAAGCCAAACCCACCACCGGTTGGGGTGCCGGCAGCTTTCGACACGTCTTCCCCATCACACAGCGCAACTACGACGAGATTTATTGGGCCCCCCGCAGAAAAGGCATTACTTACGCCTGGGACCATGCCCATAACGATTACTACCAGATACTTGCAGAATCAGGAGTTCTCGGTGCGCTCCCCTTATTGGCCATCCTCTGTTGGAGTCTCCTCAAAAGCATCCGATTGGGAATGCTGCTGCAACCGCCCCATCTACTGCTTCTCCTTGGATTATTTCTGCCGCTTGCCCACGCATGGCTAGACTTTCCCTTCTACAATTGCGCCATCTTGGTCACCTTCTGCTGTATCTGGACCTTGTTGATTCGCTGGGCTGAACTCGAACTCGACCGCACATGAGCCACCGCCTGTCATCCACTCGTCGAGTCACTCTTTGGCTCGCTCCACTCCTTCTCTTGGCGGCGCTTGCCTTGGTCGTTGCCGGCACTTTCCGCATCCCGGATCCCCGCTTTCAAGGTTCGCTCCACGATCTACTTCCCCCGCCGCCTCCCGGTTGGACGCTCAAGGAGAAACCGATCGCCGACACTCCTGAAATGCAGGAAGCGGTGGGCGAAGTGCTCAATTTCAGCGACGGCATTTTCGTCGATTATCTTGGCCCGACTAACGAACGCCTGTCCGTTTATATCGCCTATTGGGTGCCGGGCAAAATGTCGCATCGTCTTGTCGCCAGTCACACCCCCGATGTCTGTTGGGTCGGTGGCGGCTGGAAGAAAACGCTATCCCAAGCCCTTCCTCCGCAAGAAATCGGGGGAGTGCATGTTCCCTCGGGTGAAGATCGTATTTTCACCGCCCAAGGCCAGCCAGAGTATGTCTGGTTCTGGCATATCGTCGGCGATGAATCCCGCAGCTACGGCACCGGCCATACACCGCCTTGGTATGCGGCAATCTTCGACATGCTGGCCAGAGGGCTCAACCAGAGAGACGAACAGTTTTTTATCCGTATATCATCAAACTCCCCCTTGGATTCGATGCTCGAATTCGGTCCGCTTCCGAAAGTAATACAAAAAATTCCTTGGCCGGCTCAAAGCTGATATAGCGAATTCGACCAAGACAAGAAGACAAGCCCGGCGCTAAATGCGCCAGTCTGCACGTCGTCCTCTGACGAAAACGCAATCCCTATATATTGGAAGGCGGGTCCCGCGGGACCCGCCTTGTTCGTGCCTTCTTATTTCAGGAGGCGAATCGCATCACGCCAGCCTCCCAAGATCGCCGCGCGATCGTATTGCCAGACGGTTTTCAAACCGTGCTGACCATATTCCCTGGCGTCGATCTTGCCGCCCGAATAATCTTCCAAGGCGTGCTTAAGCGCCGCGATATCGCCGTAGGGGCACACCACGCCACATCCCGCCGAACGTATTACCTTGGCAAGCTCCGAGTCTTCATCCGCCGCAATCAGCAAGGGCATGGCTTGCGACATCAATCCCAGGAGCTTGGAGGGGAAGAAATTGTTTCCGGCACCGCTCCGCTGAGCCACGAAAATGAGATCCACATCTCGTAACATGGCCAGGTAGTTCTCGCTGTTCATGAACGGCAGGAACGTCACGTTCCGCAGGCCTTTGGCCATTTCCACCAATCGATCCCGGTCGGCACCATCGCCGATGAGATAGAAATGATACCGCTCATCCGCGGACACCGAACGGGCCAACTCGATCAACAAATCAAGTCCCTGCTTGATGCCCAGATTGCCGGCGTAGGCCGTCACGAATTTTCCACGTCCTTCCGGATGCTTGGCCGCGAACAAACCCTTCTCCGCCTTTTCAGACGCACGCTTCACATCGATCCAATTCGGCACCAGGATAGCCCGATCCCGAGAGACGCCCTTCTCCAGCACATTGTCCAACATAACCGGCGAGATTGTCGCCACCTGATCGGCCCGACGATAAATCCACGCCTCCAAGCGCTGCAGGGTTTTGGCAAAGAACCCTTTCTTGACCATCCCCAAAGCCAATGCGGCATCCAAGGGGAGATCTTGAATGTTGATCACCAGTTTTGAGCGCCACAACACCTTGAAGAACACGCCGACGAATCCCAGGAAGAACGGAGGGGTGAACAAAACGATCTCATCCTGCCTCCCCGCCCGGAAAAAATTACAGGCGGCGAACATGCAAAAAGTCGCCTCATGTATGAGTCTCTTCATGGCGGAGGCGCGCCTGGGCACATACAGATACCCTCGCAGCACCTTGCATCCTTCCCAGGTCTCGGACGCAAACAGGCGCCCCTTATCCTCTTTGCGCTTTTCCCATTTGGGATAATAGGGAAAAGCGGTCACGACGGTGACCTCGTCCTCCTGTTCGGCGAGATACTTGGGGAAATCGGTCGAATAAACCGCTATGCCGGCATGGTCCGGATAGAAGTTGATGGACGACACCAATACTTTAGTGGCCATGTGTCTGGATGATGCTGAATCCTCCCGGAGATGATCGGCCATCACGTTTGCGACGACCGTGCACGCCAGGCGTTCACGATCTGCTCGATCGTCGACTCCAAGGTTTGGGTGATATCCCACTTGGGATAATGGGCGCGCATCTTGCTCAGGTCGGAATAATAACAAATGTGATCACCCGCACGGTTTTGATCCACATAGGTATATATCTGGGCCTTGCCCGTGAACTTCTCCGTCGTCTTGAACGCCTCCAAGATCGACGTGCTGTTCGCCTTGCCACCTCCCAGGTTATAGACCTCCCCGGCTCGCGGCGACTCGACAAACGCCGCCATAAAGCGGGCGACGTCCAAGGAGTGGATATTATCCCTCACCTGTTTGCCCTTGTAACCGAAGACCTTATACTCCCGGCCCTCAAGATTGCATTTCACCAAATAGGAAAGGAACCCGTGGAGTTCCACTCCGCTGTGGTTCGGCCCCGTCAGACAACCTCCGCGCAAGCAGCAGGTGGGCATGTTAAAGTAACGTCCATACTCCTGCACCATGACGTCGGCGGCGACCTTGCTCGCTCCGAACAGCGAGTGTTTCGATTGATCGATGGTGAAGGTTTCCGCAATGCCTCCGGCATAGGCCGGATCGGCGTAATCCCAGCGAGTCTCCAACTCGACCAGGGGAATCCGGTTCGGCGCGTCTCCGTAAACCTTGTTCGTGCTCATATGCACAAAAGGAGATTCGGGACACGATTGGCGCGCCGCCTCGAGCAGATTCAAGGTGCCCACCGCGTTGGTGTCGAAATCGTCAAAAGGAATCGCGGCCGCACGATCATGTGACGGTTGGGCGGCGGTATGCACAATCACATCCGGCTTGACCTCTTTCAACAGCGCCAAAACGCCCGCACGATCCCGGATGTCGAGCTCGTGATGGACAAATCCGTTCAGACTGTCCTGCAAACGCTTCTGGTTCCAGCGAGTATCCCCTTGGGGGCCGAAAAACACGGCCCGTTGATTATTATCCACCCCATGCACGGTATAGCCCAGCTCCTTTGCAAAATAGGAGCTTACTTCGGAACCGATGAGACCGGAGGATCCGGTAACGAGTATCTTTTTGTTAGCCATGATATGATTGAACAGGAAAATTAAACGATCAGTAGGCGCTCTCAGGCGGCCGAATCACCTGCCATGCAGTCGTGAAGATGATACGGATGTCCAGCCAAAGAGACCAGCGAGAGACATAATAGAGATCCCAATAGACCCGCCGATGCAGCTTGTGCGGCTCGGTGATCTCGCCACGATAACCCCTCACCTGGGCCAATCCCGTGATGCCCGGCTTCACAAAGGCGCGACCGTGGTAGGTGCGCGTTATCTTGCTGAACTCTTCGTCATGCTGGGGCAGATGGGGACGCGGTCCCACCACGCTCATATCTCCTTTCAACACGTTGAAGAACTGGGGAAACTCGTCGATGCTCGTCTTTCGCATCAATTTGCCGAAGGGGAAAATACGGGAATCCCCCACGGTGGCCTGCTTGTTGATATCGTGCTCCACGGCATACATGGAGCGAAACTTGAACATATTAAAAGGCTTTCTGTTTTGCCCGCCTCGGGGGCGATTGAAGAAAAGCGGGCCCGGCGCCTGAATCCGCTGCATCGTCCACACCAACAAACAAAGCGGAGGCAAAATAATCAGACAAACCGGCAGGGAAATGGCGATGTCGAGCAGGCGTTTGGTCGCACGATTCACAGGATCCTCGAGCGGCTCGGTTTGCATGACCAAGAAATGGCGCCCCCCCTCCTCCACCGGCGTCATCTCACGCGCAAAGCGCGCCGTGTAGTTGTTGTGGATCAGGAAACGAACACCCTCCTGTTCACAGGCTTCGACGATCTTCTCGATCTCCTCGTTGGGCAGGTGCCAATCGAGCAAAATTACCTGCGCCACCGCACGCTCCTTTAGCACCTCCTCCAACTTGTGCATCGTGCCAAGGTAAGGCGCCACCGCCTTCTCTCCTCGAGTAGGTTCGTTATCAGATAACAAGCCTACCGGCTTAATACCGATGTGTCCTCGCGAGCTGATCCACGTATCCAAATCCTCCAAGCTCTCGCCGCTGCCCACGAACACGGTGGGGAGTCGATTGCGCTCCGGGAAAAGCAAGCGCGCCAAACCGGAGGGCAGATGCGAATGCAAATAGGATAGAAAAACGAAAGCCAACAGCAAGTAAGTGCCCAAAAACAGGCGGCTCATGCCTTGGTCTTTCAGCGCAAACACCACAGTGAAGATAGCCGCCGCGACATACGCGATTTGCTGCGCGGCGAGCGCCAGAGCGCCCGAAGAGCTAAGCACATGCAAGGTTCCACTCACCTTGCGAATCGCCCCCGAACTCGCCGCCATAGCAAAAAAAATCGCGACACAATAGGGGAGCAGTTCAACCCCCTCGGTCAAAGGCGCCAATGGAAGATATGGCACCAACAAACTATAAACAGGCAAAAACGCAGTTACACTGCCGCAAACAACAGCGGAATGAAGTGTAACAAGACCACGTTGACGATACGCAAACATAATTCAAGCTCCATTACCCCGCATAGATTTCATAATATCAAACGTTTTCTGTGCGGATTCCCGCCATGTAAAACCGCTCGCCCGCCTTCGGCCACGCTCGATTAGCGCCTCTCGATATCGAGCATCGATCGATAACTGCTCCATCGCAGTAAAAATCGCGGTCTCAGAGCATGCTGGAACCAAATAAGCAGCATCTCCCGCAACCTCGGGGATCGAACACCGATCCGAAGCGATTACCGGACAGCCTGCCGTCATGGCCTCTAGCACCGGCAATCCAAATCCCTCATACAGAGACACAAAAATGAGCCCCAGTGAATTACGATAAAGCCAAGCAAGCTGCTGATCACTAACCCTTCCCGCGAAATAAACGCGGCGCTCCACCCCAAGCTCCGACGCAAGCGGCTTCAAGACGTGATCTATATACTCATGCTTACCAACGACCACCAACTTATGCCGACCAGCGCTATCGAGCACCATGGCACGCAACACAGTGTCGACGTTCTTGTGGGCCTGATGACCAAAGGTTACCCAGAATCTAGGAAAGGGAACCTCCATTTCCGCACAATCAATTAACGAGAGATCAGAGGCCCCGTGATGCACAGTTGATACGCGCGCCCCCTCAATACCATACGCTTCAACCACCTCGCCTCGCGTGAACTCGCTAATGCAGACAACGTGGCGCGCGCGACGCAAACTCCACCAATAGCTAAATTCCTTATAAAATTTACGAAGCCCGCCCATCTTGACGCTTTTAAAATTTAAGTCAGCCACCCCCATAATCTCAACACAAGGAAGCGGAATAACTGGAAGTTGCCCAGTCGGCCTATAATACAGCACAGATGGATTCTTCCTACAATAAAGAAAAATCGCGACATCTTGGGCAAGCACTCCAGATGCACTGATGACATGCATACAGCGCTCGGGAACCACCCCGCGAAGATCACAACTTCCGCGGTCATCGACCAACACTCTATACGTTAATCCGGCAGCATCAAGAATAGGAAGCAATTCCGCCAAGAGACTTCGCACGTGAAAAAAATTCCCCCCCGGATGCCTTGAGCGCCCCTCATGAAGCCTAAGAGCATTAATAATAACAAACAATGAGCCATTCATCTTATCCTTCCGCATATCCCATTTTCTAGACAACACCCTGCTGCGAGCGGCCCCGACCAACCGCCTGATAAAAGTTGACATGCCGCTGTGCAATCTCGACCATGGAAAATTCTGTGGCCTTCGCTAAACATTGATGCCGATAAGCAACAGGGTCCATATTTAGAATATAGGACAAGCCATCAATCAAACATTTAAAACTCCCATTGGGACCATACACATAGCCATTCTGTCCATTTGTAACCAACTCGGGAAGGCCCCCTGCGCCGCTAACCAGAACAGGAACCCCCGCAGCATTTGCTTCAATCACCACCCTACCAAAGGGCTCATGCCATCGCGATGGCACAACCAACCAATCAATCCTCGAGAAAAAATCAGATGACGAACAAAAGCCAAGAAAGTGGCAGTTCAACGGGTGCGCCATTGATCTCAAACGATTGAGATACTCCTCATCACCACTGCCCGCGATTAGTAGTTCAAAAGCAAACCGTTTCGAGAGCTCCTGGCAGGCCAACAAGACATCCTCAACCCCCTTTCGTTCACTTAGCGCGCCTATGTAACCGATAGTAGGGATTGACCTTCGTGTCGACACAACGGAGGTAACTTGCTGAACAGGATTTCCTATTACCGCTGACGCAATACTATTCTCAAAAAAACCCGCACGCATATGTTCCTTCAGAATGAAGGAACTTATTCCAATCACGCCATCAACATACCTGGAAAAGAACAATTTAGGCATGGAAAACAGTGCGTCGGTTATTGTGCACCCATCCAGCGTCCGAGACTCAGTTGGAGACAGAAGAAAATAATCTCTCGGCGTATGAACAAGCGGTATCCGCTCACGGGCAACCAACTCCCATATCCGAACTGAAAAACGACCTATATTGTTTGTATGCACGACATCAGGCCTCCAATGACGTAGCACACGCAAAACTTCACCGTCATAAGCCAGTGTAAATGTATTTAGGAAATGAAGCAGCGGCCTTCTTGCCCAAATCAGGCGCCGCTTCGGCAGCCAACGCTCCCGAAGCACTAAACATTCACGACTGTGAACAGTGTCCGGGCCTATGCACAACAGGAGAACCTCGTGCCCGAGCGCACGCAGCCCCTCCTGAAGTAGCTGCACGGAGCGTTCAGCACCGCCTTGTGACTCAGATAATAGGCGGTGATTTATCAGCAGTATTCTCATATTAGAGGCGCCTCGATCTACCCGAACCACGCACTTGCGGTTCGGCGCTTCGACCACCACTGCGGCTCGCCACCCGCTGAGAGTTATCCAAGTAGCTTAATGCCACAATCGCACCCACTATCAAACCAATGCTGTTTCGTGCGCCGAGTGAGAATGGGTTGAAGAACAGAGAAAATAGCACGACCAACGACGTGTGGAACAAAAATGGCATCACGCCATTACTTAAGTAAAGAAGTCGCACGCAGAAACGTAGGACCAAATAAAACACATATACCCACAACGGGAGAGTAAAAATCCCATTTGTTGCCCACAACCCAAATACAATGGAGTGCCCCGAGGTAAGTAACCCTGCGTCAAGAGATCTTATATACCGAGGCACGTCCAGCCCAAGCAACTCATAAGCCGAGATTAGATATGAGTGCGGAATATTCCAAGAGCCAAGTCCCCACGTTGGACTTTCATGTATAGCCAAGAGGCATTGCACGAAATCCACTCGCCCCCCAAGGACAAGCCCCCAAGGTGTGACACCAAACAAAGTGTTAGACTGCTTAAAAAACTTCTGCTGCTGATATTCGCCCAAGAGGCCGGCAGGGGCCATGCTAACATAGAGGATATATACCACACTAGCTACCGCCCCTGCCGACACGAAAAACACCACGTAGTCCCTCAACCGCAGACGAGGAACCGCCACTCCTCTTCGCGTAAACCACCAGACGATGAAAACCGCACTTGCCGTCAATACATAGAATGCCGCAACGGATCTCGCAGCAAAAACTAGTGAAATAGCTCCACCAGTTATGAACAAGGCTACAACACCAATTTTTACCCTATTAAAGAGATGATATGCGCCAATGCATATCAGGACCAGCATTAATGGCCCAAGTTTAGACAACCAGAAATCGTATCCCATTCCACCTGATTGAACACCCTCACGATCAAACTCAGAAACACGGAAAATTGCAAGAATCGCGCCCGGCAGAGAACCATACAAAAAATACTTCAACCTGTCTATGCCGTCTACCAACACCAGATACCAAAAGGACGCAATTACTCCTAAAAAGCCTAAACGCGCCAAGCCTTTCAGGCTAAACGTGATGTGAACCCCATTCACCTTCGCATCGCTGAATAGCACAATAGCACCCGTTAAAAACAGAAGTCCGGCAAAGATGAGATATACCCTGCTCCGCAGGCAGTTGACTCTGGAGGCAACTATAAATGGGAAAGCCAATAGCATAATCACCTCGGAGACGACGATCCGGCCGAATACATCAATATCCAAGAACCGCGTTAGGCCTATAACAAATAATAAAATAGGTATATACATTAGGGAGCCTCAACTATTTCATAGCCATGATACTTCTCGTAACGTGGGTAAACCAACCGAACCAGCTCGGCACGCATCTCATTCTTAACATGCTGAGGATCCATCTGATATATCCTCGCCGCAACTTTCCGGTCTTCAAATATTCGCGGAACTGAGTCAAAAATAGTCGAGTAAAACCCATAGAGGTGAATCTCGCGGGGATTCAATAGAGCTAGATGAAGCTCCAGCGGATACTCGACAGCCGAGACATTCATGCCATATCTACGCAGCAGTTCCAGCTTCTCCGCAGACTCACGCCTATGGGGAATGTATACCACCTCTCCACCAGACCGAGCTTGCGCATCGGAGACCATCCTGAAATAGCGATCTTGGGGTAAAATTCCTAGCTCAACTTGACAACCACCAACTAAAAGAGCCACTCGTCCTTTTGGCAATCCGCTATTAGCTCGAGCCTTCACTCCACGAAAATTATTGGGCTCGAATCGCCATCGTGCGGCGCGGCAAAATGGCTCTAGGCCATCATACATGGTGAACAGCGCGGCACCGCTTGGTAATACCGCAACCTGAAGGAAACCCAGCGAACAAAAAACATTTTTAAGCCTGCCAACAATAGATTTTTGCCTGCGCCATATATCCGGAAGCCTCAACGATGAATTCCCATCATCAATAATCACACAGTGATCGACCTTCAGTTGACTCACCAGGCTAAGAAGATGGTAATCGCGGACATCACCAATTATAACGCGAGAATATGATTTCCCTGCACAATGCCGGCGGACATACCTTTCTAGATCACACTCCTTACAAGTCTGCATTTTCAAACGCACGCCAAGCAGATCCGCGGTCTTTCGAACCTGAACAGCCCCAAGCGATGCGCAATCGCCAACATAGAATACATCCGATGCAGCTTCGTGCTGCAAACAATACTCCCATGCATTAAGCAGCTGGAAGGGGGATGAGATAAACGCACATACCTCGCACTCGTTCAATGGAAGCAACCTTTCTTCTTTAACTCATAATACCGGGCAGCATCTCGCCAAGCAAATACACGCGCTGGATTCCCCCCCGCAACCGCAAGCGGCGGCAGAGAGCTGGTAACCACGGCACCAACCTGAATTACAGCCCCCTCGCCAATATCGACGCCACCAACAATAGTGACATCATGCCCTAGCCACACATTATCACCAATGGAGGTCTTTCTCACAACAAGAGTCTCGTCATATGGCAATTTTTCGCCCGTCCTGTAATTATGATAAGATGTAATTATCTTACAGTTCTTTCCAGAGTGAAAATTACTTCCGATGTAGACCTCACCAACCCCCTCGATCAGCATGCCATTAAAGTGAACGTTAACTCCAAGATGAGTGTTTTCTGTGAACACACAACGGAAATTGCAAAAAACCGGCCCCCGGACATTGCCCACAACAGAGAGCGCCCGCCAAGTATAATACCTCGTGCGCATCTCACGTCTGAGAGTTCGCAGCAGAATCTTAAACCTGCCCATATCTCCTCCACAACATTCGGTTATACTCTTTCAGTTCCGGCATAAAAATATTAACACCCACTGAATTAAATATCACACACATTACGTAACCCCAAGCCGCACCGTGCAACCCCGCACAGGCGATCATAGCCCACATTATCATAAAGGAAAAAATAGCGGAAAGGATTGTGATCTTAAGGATAGCATTGGATTTATTGACCAACGTCAGGTAATTAGCTCTCAAGTTTAACGTAAAGTGAAGCGGTGCGGCAAGAGCCATTATTGCGAGAATCATAGCGGATTTGCCATAATCACCCCCGATGACCAATGGAAACCCGCGCCAAGCGAAAATTTGGTAGACAATCATCACCAATACCCCCCCCACCATTAGCCTGCGGAACTGGAAAACTAAAATAGCCTGCATCTTAATTTTATCACCAGACGCGGCAACTAGTTTAGGATATATCGCAGCCGACGCCGCCGCCGCTAATGGCAGAACCCCCTCATAGAGTCGCGTGGCGATGCTAAATAGACCAGCAGATTCACCGCCTAGGATTCGGCCGGTCAGAATAGTTGCTATTCTCAAATAAAAAACATGCACCAAGAGATTGATAGCATAAGGAGCTGCGACTCGTAGAATCCGCGTCGCATACATACGGCGTAAACGAACGCTTAATGCCGAAACAAGTTCTCGCCCCTCATGGTGCCTATGGAAACCTATAAGCACGAAACTTGCCATCATAGAATCCAAAATAAATGCCGCAGCAAACCAATATAGCGAGGCATCACATAGAACCAACACCATACGAGCCCCCAATGCCACTGCCCCCAACGCCACCCTCAGCGGCGCTAAACTCCGAAGCCGTCCCGAAGCAACCAAGCGATGCTCCATCACATCACCGACCTGAAATACATTTGCAGCAGATGCTATCAAAGCAATGCACCCAACCTCAGCCCCACTTACCACTGAGGCCAACAAGAAAATAAGAATCGAAGCAATAGTGGTGCTTATCAGTCTAAGGTAGAGGAGCGTTCCGATAAAGGGCAACACTCGCCGCCCGCTAGCCGTGGCTTTAACATACCTCCCGATTACTACACGATCTAAACCCAATGTTGAAAATGGAGCCGCAAAGGCTGCCCATGCAACAGACTGAGCATATATGCCATACTCGGCGACACCGAGATGGCGAGCGACCACAATCGTAACAAGCAGCGCGTTTACAAGACGGACAGCGCGCTCAGCAGAAAGCCATAACGGATTAGTTGGCATTAGCCCGACTATTCAGAATTAGTTCTGCGAGCTCACGAAAGCACCCTTCTCCACCTCCTTTTAAGCAGACGTAATCAACCGTCTCTAAACATTCCTTCGTCGCATCTGCCGGCGCTGCTGAAAAGCCAACTTTCTTAAGGATAGGCACATCAGCTAGATCATCACCAATATACGCAATTTCATCCTCACTAAGATTGGATATAGCAAGGATATCAGTGAGTGCGGGCCCTTTCTCCTTTGCGCCTTGGTATAGGAAATCGCACTTCAGCTTCCTCGCCCTGCGCTCCACAATCTTTGTGTCTTCAGAGGTTATTATACCGACCTTCATGCCAGCATTCCGCAGGAGCTCAAAGCCCTTACCATCACGGGTATTGAATTTTTTCAATTCATCGCCGGTCTCTGTATAATACATACCAGCATCAGTCAGCACTCCATCCACATCGGTTATTACGGCCTTAATTCTGCTGAGCCGACGCACCCAATCTCGCTCATCAACATAACGGAATCGCAACAGGCCCTCGACCAGTTTCCAGTCGCCAGGTTCATCTAGCTCCACAAACGTATCTGGCGCCATCGAGTAATTTGCCATTTTCCCATGCAACCGGCACGAGCTGGCGAGTAATCCTGCTCTCGTCATGATATAAAAGGCGCCATTCTCCACCTCATAGCCATTAAAGTCCTGCCGCCGCGGACGGTGGGACGGGGCGTAGTTCAACGGCACGGCAAAACCATCGGCGTTCGTGCTCCAAATGAATCGCTTTTGATTCACAGTTGAAAGCAAGGAGTCGCAGTTGCTTGTCTCGAACTTCGCTATCGCCTGTGAGAGATCCTTAGCCTCTAGCAGTGGACTTGTTGCTTGGATCAACACAATCCGCTCGCATGGCACAGATTGTGCAAATTCAAGCAACGCCGATTCCGTGGAAGCGGTATCCGTCGCGGTCTCGGGAGAGCGGCCAACCACTTGGACCTTCGGAAGTCCTAGAGCCTCTACCACCTGACGTATTCTGCTATCGTCGGTGCACACGTATACTACGTCGATTTCAGGACAGTCCGAAGCAGCCTTCGCTGTCCAATAGATCAGTGGCTTCCCGGCCAAAGGCTTTATGTTTTTGCCCGGAATACTTTTGCTGCCCCCTCGGACGGGGATAAAGGCGACGGTATGCACGATTTGAAATGTCCGCTGTTATCGCTTCTGCCACTTGAGCTTCGCGCGCTGGACCGTCTCGACCTCGAGCAACTGAGTCTTTTTGACCGCCAACGCCTTGGCGACGTTCTGCAAATCGCGAACCAAACGACGCATGCCATCGGGCTCAAGCGAAGCTGCGTGATCGGTGCCCTTCCACGTGCGATCCAGGGTGAAGTGTCGCTCGACCCAAGTGGCCCCCAACGTCATGGCCGCTATATCAGCAGCGATTCCTAGGTGGTGACCGGAGAAACCAATCTCTTTTACCCGTTCCCCGAATGCCCCGATCAAGCGCGTGATCTCCAAGAGGCAGATATCTTCAAAAGCAACAGGATACCCGGATGTGCAACTATAGATAACGACGTCCTTCGCTCGGCCCTTCTCCTCGAAGAAGCGGACAATCTGCTCCTCTTCCTCATGAGTCGTCATACCGAAAGAGAGATGAATCTCGCCGGTGTAGTGTTCACAAAGATATCCCAGCATTTCAAAATGCAGGTTACACGCCGAGGGGATCTTGATAAGCGGCGGATTAATGCTTGTGATTTCCTTGGCAGAGGTGAGATCCCACACGGAGGTGCTGTATTGGACGCCAAACTCCTCGCACCAAGCCTTAAGCTGCCTGTGTTGCTCGACATTGAGCTCCAAGAACTCCCGGTGCTCGCCATAGGTCTTTCCGTAAGCATGCATCGCGTTGGGATGCGGCGCAGCATACTGCTCCGGCGTAAGAAGCTCCTTCGGGGTGCGCTTCTGGAATTTGACTACGTCCGCCTTGCAGAACATTGCGGCGATCATGATCATTTCGCGGGCAATGCTCATGTCGCCTTTATGATTGCAGCCAATTTCAGCGATTACTTTGGGAGGATTCATAGGTAGGTTTTGTGGAAAAAGGGTTATAACATTACAACGAGCAGGCGGAAGGTGATGCTCGGCTTGTCAGGCTTGGAATAGAGGCATTTCAGGGCGTCGAAATCAGCATCATTTGCCGATGCCGCAGGCGCGGAAGCCGATGGCGCGGAGTTTGGCGAGATCGGTGATGTTGCGACCGTCGAAGAGGAAGGCGGGCTTGGGCATGCCGGCGTAGATCTTCTCGTAGTCG
>Ga0182792_1000418_pt1 | contig 40743 bp, 37 predicted proteins | sample Passage237B_FD_130497 | JGI IMG/M metagenome (GOLD analysis project Ga0182792, IMG submission 130497) | Cellulose adapted compost microbial communities from Newby Island Compost Facility, Milpitas, CA, USA - Passage2 37B (version 2) (version 2) ...
CCCACTCCGGGGCCCGGCCGGTCTCGGCCTCCACCACCGCGGCGAGGGCGTCGCGGTAGGCGGCCTCGGCGGCGGCCCGCTCCTCGGCGGGCACGCCGCTGCGGTTGCGGAGGCGCTTCAGCTCGGCCGCGGCCGCGTCCTTGGCGGCCACCAGGCGCTCGGCCTCCGCGGCGCGGGCCCGCTCGGCCCTGGCCCGGGCCCGCGCCTCCTCGGCCTTGCGCTCCTCGCCGCGGACGAAGCTGGCGAACGCGGCGAGGGCGGGGTCGACGCCGGGGCCCGAGGGCGCCGCGGCGCCGCGCTTGGATCGCTTCGCCATCAGCCGGCCGTCCGCTGGCGGATGATGTTGAGGGCGCCGCCGGCCTTGAACCACGCGATCTGCTCGTCGTTCATGGTGTGGTTGGCCTTGAACGGGATCCGCGTGCCGTCGGGCTTGACGATCTCGCCGTCCACCTGGCGGTCGGGGGCGAGGTCGGCGAGGCCGAGGAACGACAGCTTGTCGTCCTCGCCGATCAGGTCGTAGGTGGCGGGGTCGTCGAAGGTCAGCGGCAGCACGCCCTGCTTCTTCAGGTTGGTCTCGTGGATGCGGGCGAAGCTGCGCACGAGGATGACCTTGCCGTTGCGGAAGCGGGGCTCCATCGCCGCGTGCTCGCGGGAGCTGCCCTCGCCGTAGTTCTCGTCGCCGACGGCCACCCAGCTCACGCCGGCCTCGTGGAGGTGCTTGGCGATCTCGGGGAAGCGCTTGGTCTCGCCGTCGAGCGGGTCCTTGCCGAAGCCGTCGGCGCCGTCGAAGGCGTTGATGACGCCGAGGAACAGGTTGCCGGAGATGTTCTCCAGGTGGCCGCGGTACTTGAGCCACGGGCCGGCCATCGAGATGTGGTCGGTGGTGCACTTGCCCTGGGCCTTGAGCAGCAGCGGCAGCTCGACGTAGTCGTTGCCGTCCCAGGCGGGGAACGCCTGGAGGAGCTGGAGGCGCTCGGAGTCGGGCGACACCTTGACCTCCACGCCGGAGCCGTCGGCGGGCGGGGCGATGAAGGTGTTGGAGCCGGGGTCGAAGCCGGCCTCGGGGAGCCGCACGCCGACGGGCTCGTCGAGGAGCACCTCCTCGCCGTCGTCGGTGGTGAGGGTGTCGGTGGCCGGGTTGAAGTCCAGCCGGCCGGCGAGGGCCAGCGCGATGACCGTGTCGGGCGAGGTCACGAAGCTGAGGGTGTTGGGCGAGCCGTCGTTGCGCTTCGGGAAGTTGCGGTTGTAGCTGTTGACGATCGTGTTCACCGTCGCCGGGTCCATGTCGGGCCGCGCCCACTGGCCGATGCAGGGACCGCAGGCGTTGGCGAGCACCTCGCCGCCGATGGCCTCCAGGTCCGCGAGCAGCCCGTCGCGCTCGATGGTGGCCCGCACCTGCTCGGAGCCGGGGGTGATGAGGAGCTTGGTCCTGGCCGTGAGCCCCTTGGCCGATGCCTGCCGGGCGATCGACGCGGCCCGGGTGATGTCCTCGTAGGACGAGTTGGTGCAGGAGCCGATGAGGGCGGCGGAGATCTCGACCGGCCAGCCCTGCTCGGCGGCGGTGTCGCCGATCTCGGAGACCTTGTGGGCGTAGTCGGGGGAGTGGGGGCCGTTGATGAGCGGGGCGAGGCTGGACAGGTCGATCTCGATGACCTGGTCGTAGACGTCCGCGGGGCGCTCGTAGACCTCGGGGTCGGGGCGGAGGTCGGCGGCGACCGCCCTCGCCGCGTCCGCGATGGCCCCCCGGCGGGTGGCCCGCAGGTAGGCGTCGATCGCGTCATCGTGGGCGAAGAGCGAGGTGGTGGCGCCGATCTCGGCCCCCATGTTGCAGATGGTGGCCTTGCCGGTGGCGGAGATGCTCTCGGCGCCGGGGCCGATGTACTCCACGATCGAGCCGGTGCCGCCCTTGACGGTGAGGATGCGGGCGACCTCGAGGATCACGTCCTTGGCGGAGCTCCAGCCCGACAGCTCGCCGGTGAGGTGGACGCCGATGACCTTCGGGAACCGCACGTTGAACGGGAAGCCGGTCATGACGTCGACGGCGTCGGCGCCGCCCACGCCGATGGCGACCATGCCGAGGCCGCCGGCGTTGGGGGTGTGGCTGTCGGTGCCGATCATCATCCCGCCCGGGAACGCGTACTGCTCCAGCACGACCTGGTGGATGATGCCCGAGCCGGGGCCCCAGAAGCCGATGCCGTAGCGGGCCGAGACGGTCTCCAGGAAGTCGTAGACCTCCCGGTTGGTGTCGATGGCGACGCCGAGGTCGATCGCGGCACCGACCTTCGCCTGGATGAGGTGGTCGCAGTGGACGGTGGTGGGCGCGGCCACCTGGTCGAGGCCGGCGGTCATGAACTGGAGGAGCGCCATCTGGGCGGTGGCGTCCTGCATGGCGATGCGGTCGGGGTCGAAGTCGGTGTAGCTGAGGGCCCGGTCGAGCCCGCCCCGCTCGGGGTCGCGGAGGTGGTTGACGAGGATCTTCTCGGTGAGGGTGAGCGGGCGGCCCAGTCGCTCCCGGCCGAGGGCGACGCGCTCGCCCAAGCGGCCGTAGACGCCCTCCACGAGTTCGATCGGAGTGGTCGCGGTCACAGCCATGGGGGCACCTCGGGGCATCGTTCGGTTCCGGTTCGAAGGCGACGTCCTTGCGCCGCCACCCAAAGCATACAACTATGAGACAAGTGCGCACGATCCGCTACCGCGACATCGCGGCCGACCTCCACCGACGCATCGACGCCGGCGACTTCGGGGCCGGCCGGCTGCTGCCCTCGGAATCGTCGCTCTCGGCAACCTACAGCGCCTCCCGGGTCACCGTCCGCAAGGCGCTGGAGCTGCTGCGCGCCGAGGGGCTCGTGGACTCCCGCCAGGGCTTCGGCTGGTTCGTGTCGGGCGAGCCCGTGCGCCAGCACCTCGCGCACCTCGGCACCATCGAGGCCCAGCTCGAAGCCGAGGGCCGGCGCTCGCGCCGCGAGATCCTCGACTTCGCCTTCCTCGACGCGCCCGAGCGGGTCCGCCGGGTGCTCGGCACGGACCGGGTGCTGAAGGTCCGGCGCGTGAACCGGGCCGACGACGAGCCGTTCGCGATCGTCACCGTCTGGTGCCCCGAGCACCTCGGCGCCTCGCTCAGCCGCGACCAGGTGGAGCAGCGCTCCTTCTACGAGAGCCTGCCGATCGCGCTCACCTCGGCCACCCAGACCATCGGGGCCGACGTGGCCGAGGCCGACGTCGCCGAGCTGCTCGGCATCCCCGTCGGCTCGCCCGTGCTCGTCTGCCGCCGCACCACCCGGGACGGCGACGGCCGGGCCGTGCTCCTCGGCGAGTACGTCTTCCCCGGCCACCGCACCGAGTTCAGCGTCGAGCTGCACGAACCCGAGGCGTCGATCGGTCCCAGCGGGCTCCGGCTGGTCGAGTAGGCGGTTGGTCGGACGGCGGGGCCACGGCGCGACAGACTGGCCCGCATGGCTCGTCCCTCCCGGTCCCGTCGTCCCGAGCGCACCCGCCAGCAGCAGGCCGGCCGGCGGCTCCTGGCGCTCTCGGCGCTCGGCGCCGCCAACACGGTCAACGCCCGCAAGCCCTTCGCCCGCCAGGGCCGGGTGAGCATCCCGTCGTTCTTCGGCGGCTGGCTCACCTCGGAGCTGCCGCTGCACACGATCGGCGTCCAGGCGCTCGGCACCGCCCACTACCTGCGGCGGGGCGCGCTGCGCAGCCCGGCCGGCTGGGTCGGCCTCGGCGCGTCGGTCGCCTCCTGGGCCGGGCTGTACGGCATCTGGAAGCAGGCGCTCGGCCAGGGCGAGATCTTCGACGCCGCCCTCCGCGAGGCGTTCCCCCGCGACCTCGACGCCGGCCCGGACGCCGACGAGCACCTGGACGACGACGCCCCGCCCGTCGTCGTCTCCCGGCGGCGGATCGCCACCGGCCCGTTCACCCGCTGGAAGAAGCGCTACGTGAGCGGCCCGTCGCTCACCTACGGCGACGCCGGCCGCCGCAACCAGCTCGACGTCTGGCGGCGCGCCGACCTGCCCGCCGACGGCCGGGCCCCCGTGCTCCTCCAGGTGCACGGCGGCGCCTGGATCCTCGGCAACAAGGACCAGCAGGCGATGCCGCTCATGGCCCACCTCGCCGAGCACGGCTGGGTCTGCGTGTCCATCAACTACCGGCTCAGCCCGCGGGCCACCTGGCCCGACCACATCGTGGACGTGAAGCGTGCCCTGGCCTGGATCAAGGACCACATCGCGGACCACGGCGGCGACCCCGACTTCGTGGCCATCACCGGCGGCTCCGCCGGCGGCCACCTCTCCTCGCTCGCCGCGCTCACCCCCAACCTGGCCGAGTTCCAGCCCGGCTTCGAGGACGCCGACACCTCGGTCGTCGCGGCGGTGCCCTTCTACGGGGTCTACGACTGGACCAACCGCGACGGCACCGGCCGCAGCGACATGGAGCCGATGCTCGCGGACCTCGTCCTGAAGGCGACCCGGGAGGAGGACCCCGAGCTCTGGGACCACGCCTCCTCCATGACCTGGGTCACGGCCTCCGCCCCGCCCTTCTTCGTGGTCCACGGCACCAACGACTCGCTCGTGCCGGTGGAGCAGGCCCGCTCGTTCGTGCAGATGCTGCGGGCCGTCTCCGCCCAGCCGGTGGCCTACGCCGAGCTACCCGGCGCCCAGCACGCGTTCGAGGTGTTCGACTCGCCGCGCACCATCTACTCGGCCCACGCCGTGCACCGCTTCCTGGAGGCCGTCCGCCACCGCCTCGGCCACGACGCCGAACCCGCCGGGTCGGGCGAGCCGGCGGAGGCGGCCGAGCGCTTCCCGGTCGATCCGGACGCGCCCGCCCCGGCCGAGCGCGCCGAGCCCCGGGCGCTGGCGGGGGAGCGGTTCCCCGCCGACCCCGACGCCCCGGCCCCCGAGGCCCCGGCCCACGGGCCGATCAAGGGCAACCGGGACTCGATGAAGTACCACGTGCCCGGCAGCCAGTGGTACGAGCGCACGATCGCCGAGGAGTGGTTCGCCACCGTGGAGGAGGCCGAGGCCGCCGGCTTCGCCCCCGCCGGCGGCAAGGCCCGCCAGCGCTGGACCCCCGACGGCGACTGAGCCCACCCCGCCGGCCGCTACAGGTCGATCACCTCGAAGGCGACGGCGAGGTCGACGCCGAGCGCCGGGCCGACCTGGGCGGCCATCCCGCGCAGGAACGGGTCCGGGTCGGTGCCGAGGGTGCCGGCGGGGAGCGCGTCGAGGTAGGCCCGGTGCTCGGCCAGCGACGCCACGCCCCGGTCGAGGTGGTCGGTGACGTCGACGGCGTGGGTCGCGAGCGGCGAGCCGCCGAAGGCCGCGAAGCGCACGCCGTCCCACGGCGGGCCGCCGGCGCCGACGAACAGCCAGCGGTTGGCGGCGTCTCGCACCGCGTCGAGCAGCGCCAGGCCGGTGTTGCGGTGATCCGCGTGGTTGAAGCCGCCCTGGCCGAAGGTCTCCCGGAAGTTGATCGACAGCACCACCTCGGGGCGGTGGCGGCGGATCGCGGCGGCTAGGTCCCGCCGCAGCGCCAGATCGGCCTGCACCAGGCCGTCGGGGTGGGCGAGGAACTCGACGTCGGCCACCCCCACCGCGGCCGCGGAGCGCCGCTCCTCCTCCTGGCGGAGCGCGGCGCAGCGGTCCGGCGGCAGGGAGTCGATGCCCGCCTCACCGCTCGTCACGAGCAGGTAGGCGACCTCCTTGCCCTGGTCGGTCCAGCGGGCCACCGCCGAGGCGACCCCGTACTCCAGGTCGTCGGGGTGGGCGACCACCGCGAGCGCGCGGTGCCAGTCTTCCGGGAGCGGGGTGAGCTGGGGCATGGGGGCCTCCGGGGGTCGGCTGGCGGCCAGTCTGGCACCGCCGCCGCCGGGAGCGTGCTAGGTCAAGCCTCCATGACCGCGCCCTCCTCCCACGCCGAAGCCGCCGCCGTCACCGCACCCGTGAACGCCACGGTGTCGTCGCTCCCGGTCGCCGTCGGCGACGTGGTGGCCGCCGGCACCGTCGTCGCGGTGCTGGAGGTGATGAAGATGGAGCACCCGCTGTCGATCGACCGGCCGGTTCGGATCGAGGCGATCGCCGTGGCCGAGGGCGAGACGGTCGCGGCCGGCCAGGTGCTCGTGCGGGTCCTCGACGCGGCGCCGGCCGCGGGTGAGGCCGCCGAGGTCGAGGCGTCGGCGGGCGCCGGCGCGGTGCGGGCCGATGTGGCCGTGCTGCGGGCCGCCCGGGCCCGCCTGGCCGACGAGGCCCGGCCGGAGGCGGTGGCCAAGCGCCACGCCCGCGGGATGCGCACCGCCCGGGAGAACGTGGCCGACCTGGTGGACGCGGGCTCCTTCCAGGAGTACGGCGGCTTCGCGTTCGCCGCCCAGGAGCGGCGCCGCAGCCGGGAGGACCTGGAGGCCAACACGCCCGCCGACGGGCTCGTCACCGGCATCGGCCGGGTGAACGGTGACCTGGTGGGGCCCGACCGGGCCGCCTGCGCGGTGGTCGCCTACGACTACACGGTCCTCGCCGGCACCCAGGGCTGGCGCAACCACCACAAGAAGGACCGCATCTTCGAGGTCGCCGAGCGCCTGCGCCTGCCGCTCGTCCTCTTCGCCGAGGGCGGCGGCGGGCGGCCCGGCGACACCGACGCGCCCCTGATCGCCGGCCTCGACACCCGCGCCTTCGAGCTGTTCGCCGGCCTGTCCGGGGTCGTGCCCACCGTCGGCATCGCCGCCGGCCGCTGCTTCGCCGGCAACGCCGCCCTCCTCGGCTGCTGCGACGTGGTGATCGCCACCGACGACGCCAACATCGGCATGGGCGGCCCGGCGATGATCGAGGGCGGCGGGCTCGGCACCTTCGCGCCCGAGGAGATCGGGCCGATCGACGTGCAGGTGGCCAACGGGGTGGTCGACCTGCGGGCCGCGGACGAGGCCGAGGCGGTCGCGCTCGCCAAGCGCTACCTGGCCTACTTCCAGGGCGACGTCGAGCCCGCCGAGCCGCCCGACGACGTGGACCTCGCCGCGGTGGTGCCCGAGCACCGCAAGACCGTCTACGACAGCCGGCTCGCGATCCGCGGCATCGCCGATCGGGGCAGCGTGCTGGAGCTGCGCGCCGGCTACGGCGGGGCCGTGGTCACCGCCCTCGCCCGCATCCGGGGCCGCGCGGTGGGCGTGCTGGCCAACGACCCGGCGGTGCTCGGCGGGGCCGTCGACGCCCCCGCGGCCGACAAGGCGGCCCGCTTCCTCCAGCTCTGCGACGGCCACGGCCTCCCGGTGCTCAGCTTCTGCGACACCCCCGGGTTCCTCGTGGGCCCCGCGGCCGAGGAGACGGCGCAGGTGCGCCGGTTCGCCCGCCTGTTCGTGTCGGGCCGCCACCTGTCGGTCCCGCTCGTGGTCGTCGTGCTCCGCAAGGCGTACGGCCTCGGGGCGATGGCGATGGCCGGCGGCAGCTTCAAGGCCCCGATCGCCACCCTGTCCTGGCCCACCGGCGAGTTCGGGGGCATGGGCCTGGAGGGCGCGGTCCGCCTCGGCTTCCGGGCCGAGCTGGCCGCGATCGCCGACCCCGAGGAGCGCCGGCGCACCTTCGACTCGATGGTGGAGGCCGCCTACCGCCACGGCCGGGCCCTCAACCTGGCCGCCCACCTGGAGATCGACGACGTGATCGAGCCGGGCGAGACGCGCGACCGGGTCGCGGCGCTGTTGCGGGCCGCGCCGCCCGTCGCCGGGGACCGGCCCCGCCGCCCCGGCATCGACCCCTGGTGAGGGCGCCGAGCGCCGGCCGAGCGGCACCGGCGGCGCTTGGCTAGGTTCCCGGCCGTGCGGCCGCCGGCCGCGCAGAAGGGGAAGAACCATGACCGCTCGCGCCAGGACCCTCGTCGCCCTCGTGGCCGCCGCCTCGCTCGCCGTCGCCGGGTGCAGCTCCGACGACGACGGCGCGGATCGCGCCGGCTCCTCCACCACGGCCGGTGCCGTCACGACCACCACCGAACCGGCGGGCGAGACGCTCACGATCCTCGTCAGCAACGACGACGGCTACGCGGCGGAGGGCATCGACGTGCTCGTCACCGCGCTCGCCGGGCTGCCCGACACCGAGGTGGTCGTCTACGCCCCGAAGGAGCAGCGCAGCGGCAGCGGCGGCAAGTCGACCGAGGGCGACCTCGAGGTCACCGACGTGGCGCTCGCGAGCGGCACGGCCGCCAAGGCGGTCGACGGGTTCCCGGCCGACACCATCCGGGTGGCGATGGACGAGGCCGGGGTGACGCCCGACCTGGTCGTCACCGGCATCAACGAGGGCCAGAACGTGGGCCCCTTCATCGACGTGTCGGGCACCGTCGGCGCCGCCCGGGCCGCGGTCGCCCGCGGCGTGCCGGCGCTCGCCACCAGCCAGGGCCTCGCCGAGGACCTGGCCTACGAGGACGCCGTGGCCCACATCCTCGGCTGGGTCACCGAGCACCGCGACGCCCTGCTCGCCGGCGAGGCCCCGGTCGAGGTCACGAACCTGAACGTCCCGTCCTGCGCCACCGGCGAGGTCCGCGGCGAGGTGGAGGTCGAGGTGGAGGCCACCGCCGATGCCGGCGACGCGCTCAGCTCGGACCAGGACTGCACCTCCACGGTGGCCGAGGCCGACCTGGCCGGCGACGTCGAGGCGCTCAACAACGGCTTCGCCACCCGCTCGGTCCTCCCGGCCGAGCCCGCCGCCTGAGCCCGGCTCGGTCGACCCGCACCGGCCGGCCGCTGGGTCGAACGGCTCAAATCCGCAGCGATGCTCGCATCGCCGCCGGGCCGTCGGCTGAACTGGCCGGGCGCGCCTCCGGGGGGAGGCGCCGAGCGTTGGGGGAGACGATGGCCCAGGCGACGAAGAAGGTGAACGGGGTCGAGCTGGGGCCGCACGCGAGCTGTCCCGGCGCCCAGCTCGCCCACGCCCGCCTCGCCGGCGCCAACCTCTACGGCATCGACCTGCGCAACGCGTCGCTCGTGGAGGCCGACCTGAGCGGCGCCTACCTGGCCGGCGCCATGCTGGCCGGGGCCGACCTCACCGGTGCCAAGCTCACCGGCGCCAACCTCGCCGGCGCGGTGCTCACCCGCAGCGTGCTGACCGGGGCGGACCTCGGCAGCGCCAACCTCCGCCAGGCCGACCTGAGCGGTGCCCGCCTGAGCGCCACCGGCCTCGTCGGCACCCGCTTCTGCCGCACCCGGATGCCCGACCTCAGCGAGCGCAACACCGACTGCTGAGCGCGGCCGTGGCCGCCGCCCCGGCGGGGACGGCGGCCACGGACCGGCTCGGTTCGGATCGGCCGGGATCCGGCCGCGGCTCAGATGAAGCCCTTCTCGGCCAGGTAGCCCTTGGCCACCACCGCGAGGCTCTTGCCCTCCACGTCGACCTGGCGGTTCAGCTCGGCCATCGTGTCGGCGTCGAGGTCCGACAGCAGGTCATCGGCGATCTGGGTCAGCGCCTCGGGGGCCTGCTGGTACGCCTTGTCGCTCACGGTCAGCGAGACGTTGTAGAGGATGAACGCGCCGCCGTCGTCCACGACGGTGAGGTTCAGCTCGGGGATGCGCCCGTCGGTGGTGAAGATCTCACCGAAGGCGCACTCGCCCTTGGCGGTCTCGTTGTAGATGATCCCCGAGTCCATGATCTCGCGCTGGGCCTGGGGGATCTCGTAGTCGGTGGCGTCGCGGAAGAGCACCAGGCCGTCGGGGCGGTCCGGGAACTCGGGCTCCATGCACGCCTCGGCGTCGGGGTTCTCCGCGAGGTGATCGGCCATGTCCTGGAGGGTGAAGGCACCGCCGTGCTCGTCGGTCAGGTCGGGGCCGGTGGCGAAGCCGTAGGTGTTGTTGAAGGCGGAGCGGCCCAGCCAGTGGATCTCGTTCTGCTCCAGGTCGGCCTTCGACGTCACGTCGTACAGCTCGTCGGGGTCGCTGCTCGGGTCGTCGTTGCCGAGGTGGACGGTCCAGCCGGTGCCGTTGTACTCGGGGTAGGCGTCGATGCGGCCCGCCTCCAGGGCCTCACGGTTGACGTTGGTGCCGCCGAGGTTGATCTTGCGCTCGACCTTGCCGCCGCCGGCCTCGATCGCCTGGGCGAACAGCTCGGCCACGAGCTGGTTCTCGGTGAAGTCCTTGGACCCGATGGTGATCGACACCGCGCTGGTGTCGAGCTTGGCGAAGGTGCCCTCGCCGCTGGGCGTCACCTCGTTGCCGGAGTCCTCCTCGTTGCTGCCGCAGCCGGACGCGACGAGCAGCAGCGCGGCCACCCCGGCGAACAGCTTGAGGGTGAGTGGGGATCGTGAGGCCATGGTGGTCTCTCCTTGGGTTGCGAACGGTGCTCGACGGGCGCCCGCGGGGCGGCGGTGCCGTCGCCGGGGCGCGTCGAAGCAGGGGGTCGACGGCATCGGTCAGAGGCCCTTGGGTCGCAGGACGCGCTCGGCGACCGCGGCGACCCAGTCGAGGGTGAGGGCGAGCAGGGCGGTGAGGGCGGCGCCGGTGAAGGTCACCATCTCCCGGCTGTTCTTCAGGCCGGAGTTGATCGTGTCGCCGAGGCCGCCGCCGCTCGTGAAGGTGGCGAGCGCCGCCATGCCCACGTTGATGACGAGCGCGGTGCGGAGGCCGGCGAGGATGACCGACACCGCGAGCGGCAGCTCCACGGTGCGCAGCACCTGCCAGCGGGTGAGGCCCATGCCCCGCGCCGCCTCGATGATGTCGGCCGGCACCTGCTGGAGGCCGACCATCGTGTTGCGCAGCACCGGCAGGATCGTGAAGATCACGAGGGCGATGATGGCGGTGCGGGCGCCGCGGCCCTGCCACATGTAGAGGATGACGAACAGGCCGTAGGCCGGGACGGCCTGGCCGCTGTTGGCGACCGCGAGGATGGGGCCCGCCGCCCACCGCAGCGCGGGCCGGGTGAGGGCGACGCCGAGCGGCACCGCGATCACGAGCACCCAGAAGGTGGACCAGCCGGTGAGGGCGATGTGCTCCTTGAGCTGGGGGAGGATCTTGTCGCTCCACGAGAGCGCCGAGCGCTCGATGGAGTCCTTCTCGGCCCCGCCGACGAAGTGGGCGAGCAGGCCGGCGGCCACGGCGAGCGCGAGGGGCGCGACGACGAGGCCGATCGGGAAGCGGTCGCGCCGGCCGGTCTCGGCCGGGTCGATGCCGGGGGCGTCGGGGAGGACGGCGGTGCCGTCGAGGACGGTCATGGCGTGGGCGCCTCCGACGGCGGCTCCCCCGTGACGGGCTCCTCGGCGACGGGCTCCTCGATCCGCACGGCGGGCACGTCGTCGCTCAGGTCGAGGTAGTGCTGGCGAGCCGCCTCCTGCATGCGGTGGATGACGCCGGTGACCACCTCGATGTCGAGGCAGCCGAGGTAGCGGCCCGGGCCGTCGACCACGACGAGGCTGCCGTGGCTGGACTGGATCATCTCCTCCAGCGCGTCGCGCAGGGTGGCCTGCGGCTCGACGGTGGCCCGGACCGGCCGGCCGAGGCGCACCAGCTCGGCGTCGGCCTCGGCGGCGCGCAGGTCGCGCCGGTGCACCCAGCGGACCGGTCGCTCCCGGCCGTCGAGCACCAGCAGCCACTTCTCGTCGGTCGCGGTGAGCGCCTCGCGCGCCGCGGCCACCGAGTCGCCGACGGTCGCGGTGGGGAAGCGCACCAGATCCACGTCGCGGACCCGCTCGAAGTTGAGCCCCTTCAGGGTCGAGCCCGAGCCCAGGAAGTCGTCCACGAAGTCGTCTATCGGGTAGGCGAGGATGCGCTCGGGCGTGTCGTACTGCGCGATCTGCGAGCGCTCCCGCAGGATCGCGATGCGGTCGCCCATCTTGATCGCCTCGTCGATGTCGTGGGTGACGAACACCACCGACTTGTGCAGCTCGGCCTGGAGGCGCAGCAGCTCGTTCTGGAGCCGGTCCCGGGTGATCGGGTCGATGGCGCCGAACGGCTCGTCCATCAGGAGCACGGGCGGATCGGCGCCCAGCGCGCGGGCCACGCCCACCCGCTGGGCCTGGCCGCCCGACAGCTCCTTCGGGTAGCGGTCCCGGTAGATCGACGGGTCGAGGCCGACCAGGTCGAGCAGCTCGTCCACCCGGGCCCGGATGCGGGGCCGCTTCCAGCCGAGGAGGCGGGGGACGGTGGCCACGTTCTGGCCGATCGTGTGGTGGGGGAACAGCCCCACCTTCTGGATCACGTAGCCGATGGAGCGGCGCAGTTCGTTCGGGTCGACGTCGGTGACGTCGGAGCCGTCGAAGACGATGCGGCCGCCCGTCGGCTCGATCATGCGGTTGATGAGGCGGAGCGTGGTGCTCTTGCCGCAGCCGGACGGGCCGACGAGCACGGTGATCTCGCCCCGGCTGATGTCGAGGTCGAGGTGGTCGACCGCCGGGACCGACGAGCCCCGGTAGCGCATGGTCAGGCCGCGCAGCGAGATGATCGGGTCCTCGACCTGGGCGGCGCCGACGAGGTCGGACGGGGCGATGGCGGGGGTCTGCTGGCTCATGGTCTCAGTTCCGGATCCCTCGGGAGGTCGTGACGCGTCGGATGATGCCGAAGGCGGCGTCGAAGACGAGCGCGAGCGCCATGGTCAGCACGGTGCCCGTCCACACCTCCTCGACCGAGTTGCCGAGCGGGTACTTCGACAGCCCGTTCTTGATGAACTCGCCCAGGCCGCCACCTCCGACGAGGGTGGCGATCGCGGCGATCCCGGTGGTGAGCAGCATGGACACGCGGATGCCGGTGCTGATGACCGGCCAGGCGAGCGGCAGCTCGATGCGGACCAGCACCTGGCCCTTCGACAGGCCGACGCCCCGCGCCGCCTCGGCCACGGCCGGGTCGATGCTGTCGAGGCCGGCCACCGTGTTCCGCATGATCGGCAGCAGGGCGTACATGACGAGCGCGATCCGCGCCGGGGCGTCGCCGAGGCCCACGAAGGGGATGAACAACGTGAACAGCGCGAGCGACGGGATGGTCAGGAAGACCGACGCCGCGCCGAGCAGCGGCGGCCGCAGGACCTTCCAGCGGTGCGCGGCCACGCCCGCGACGAGGGCGATGACCGTGGCGATCACCACCGACTGGAGGACCAGGACGGCGTGCTCCACCAGCCGGGCCCGCACATCCGCGGGGTGGAGGACCGTCATGTAGTGCCACCACGAGTCGATGCCGTCGAGCGTCGAGGCGAGGACGCTCATCGGGCGAGCGCTCCGTGGTGGTGCTGGTGGCGTGGTGCCGGCATGTCTCCTTCCCCGATCCGACGGGTCTCGCCGGACCGGATCGAGCGTGCGTCGGCAGCCTCCCTTCCGGCTGCCGAGGTGCGGCGGATCGGGTGATCCACCGCAAGCCCTGGGTCACACCACGGGCCGCCGGGGGCGACCGGGATCTGGTGCGTCCGTGGACGATGATGGCACAGCCGAGGGGTGCCCGCGGACGATGCCGCGCGCCGGTGGGCTAGTAGGCCCAGTGGTAGGGGCTCCAATCGGGGTCGCGCTTGTCGAGGAACGCGTCCCGGCCCTCGGCGGCCTCGTCGGTGCCGTAGGCGAGGCGGGTGGCCTCGCCGGCGAAGACCTGCTGGCCCATCAGGCCGTCGTCGATCAGGTTGAAGCTGAACTTCAGCATCCGCTGCGCGGTGGGGGACTTGCCGAGGATCCGGCGCCCCCACGCCAGGGCCTCCCGCTCCAGGTCCGCGTGGTCGACCACCCGGTTCACCATGCCCATGCGGTGGGCGTCGTCCGCCGAGTACTCCTCGCCCAGGAAGAAGATCTCGCGGGCGAACTTCTGGCCCACCTGCCGGGCCAGGTACGCCGAGCCGTAGCCGCCGTCGAAGCTCGCCACGTCCGCGTCGGTCTGCTTGAACCGGGCGTGCTCGCGCGACGCCAGGGTCAGGTCGGCCACCACGTGCAGGCTGTGGCCGCCGCCGGCCGCCCAGCCCGGCACCACGCAGATCACGATCTTCGGCATGGTGCGGATGAGCCGCTGCACCTCCAGGATGTGCAGGCGCCCGGCCCGGCCCGGGTCGATGCCCTCGGCGGTGTCCGCGTCGCTGTACTTGTAGCCGTCGCGGCCCCGGATGCGCTGGTCGCCGCCGGAGCAGAACGCCCAGCCGCCGTCGGTGGGCGACGGGCCGTTGCCGGTGAGGAGCACGCAGCCCACGTCGCTCGTCGTGCGGGCGTGGTCCAGGCAGCGGTACAGCTCGTCCACCGTCGCGGGCCGGAACGCGTTGCGGACCTCGGGCCGGTCGAACGCGATCCGCACCACGCCCACGTCGACGGCGCGGTGGTAGGTGACGTCCACGAGGTCCTCGAACCCGGCGACGGGGTTCCAGGCGGCGGGGTCGAACAGCTCCGAGACCATGGGGTGCTCCGATCAGGTGGCGGGAGCCGACCGGTCTAGTCCGCTGTGCCAAGATGCGGCGCCTCGACACCCCCGGGAGGACGCCGTGCGACCCGCCGACCTGGTGACCATCCACGAGATCCAGCAGCTCAAGCACCGCTACCTGCGCACGCTGGACGGCAAGGACTGGGCCGGCTTCCGCGAGGTCTTCTGCGCGGACGCCACCGCCGCCTACGGCGACCGGCTCACCTTCACCGGTGTGGACGAGATCGTGGCGTTCATGGCCGACAACCTCGGCCCCACCATGATCACGATGCACCAGGTCCACCAGCCCGAGATCGCGGTCGACGGCACCGAGGCCACCGGCACCTGGTCGCTCCAGGACCGCGTCATCATGACCGAGCACCGCCTGCTGCTGGAGGGCTGTTCGATCTACCACGACCGCTACCGGCTCGAGGGCGGCACCTGGCGCATCGCGCACACGAGCTACCTCCGCCAGTTCGAGCACGTCGTCTCGATGGACGACCTGCCGAGCTTCCGCCTCACCGCCAACCGCTTCGCGCCGTAGCCCGGGGGTCGCACCTCGGCGGCGCGCCGCTCCGTTACCCTGGTCGGGTGATCGAGGAAGAGCCGAAGACGGGGCCGGCCGACGTCTCCCGAACCCTCACCGACGCCATGGAGCGCGCCGGTGTGCACCCCGCCTACGTCCACGCCGTGCGCGCCTGCGGGTTCGTCTGCACCGACGAGAACCGATCGCAGCTCACCCGCGACCAGATCCGCCGCTGGGACGCCGCGGTGGACGACTGGTTCGCCCGCAACCCCGGCGCCGAGTAGCGTCGCCAGGTTCCCCCAGGTGCCCGTGAGGCACCGGAAAGGGTCTTCGTGACCATCACCTTCGCCGATCTCGGCGTGCCCGCCGACATCGAGCAGCGTCTCGCCGAGCGCGGCATCGACGCACCGTTCCCCATCCAGACCGCCACCGTCCCCGACGCGCTCGCCGGCCGCGACCTCTGCGGCCGCGCGCCCACCGGCAGCGGCAAGACCATCGCCTTCGGCATCCCGCTCGTCGCCAACGTGAAGCGGGCCGCGCCCAAGCGCCCCAAGGGCCTCGTGCTCGTGCCCACCCGCGAGCTGGCGCTCCAGGTGGCCGACGAGCTGACCCTCCTCGGCGACCTGCGGGTGCTCGCCGTCTACGGCGGCGCCGGCATCGAGCCGCAGATGAAGAAGCTGCGGGCCGGCGTCGACATCGTCGTCGCCTGCCCCGGCCGCCTCCAGGACGTCATCGACCGCAAGGCGTGCGACCTGCGCGACGTCTCCTTCGTCGTGCTGGACGAGGCCGATCGCATGGCCGACATGGGCTTCCTCCCGTCGGTCCGCCGCCTCCTCGACCTCACCGCGTCGAAGCGCCAGACCCTGCTGTTCTCCGCCACCCTCGACGGCGCCGTCGACACGCTCGTGCGCGCCTACCAGCAGGACCCGGTCGTCCACGAGCTGGCCGACGAGGAGGACCGCGGCCAGATAAGCCACCGCCTCTGGGTCACCGCGGACCGCAACGAGAAGGTCCAGGTGACCGCCGAGATCGTGGAGCGGGCCGGCCCCACCGTCGTCTTCAGCCGCACCAAGCACGGCGCGGACCGCATCGCCCGCCAGCTCGCCAAGCTCGGCGTGACCGCGGCCGCCATCCACGGCAACCGCAGCCAGGGCCAGCGGGAGCGGGCGCTCGGCGCCTTCCACCGGGGCGAGGTCATGGCGCTCGTGGCCACCGACGTGGCCGCCCGCGGCATCCACGTCGAGGGCGTGCGCGCCGTCGTGCACTTCGACCTGCCGGCGGACCCCAAGGACTACGTCCACCGCTCCGGCCGCACCGGCCGGGCCGGCGAGGACGGCGCGGTGATCGGCCTCCTGGGCGAGCCCGACCGGCGGGCGGCCACCAAGCTGCTGCGCCAGGCCGGCGTCGAGGGCGCCGTCGCCGTCACCGCTCCCGCGGTGGGCGACCTGCCCGCCGGCCACCAGGCGTTCGCCGAGGCCCGGCGCCGCAAGGCCGAGGCACCGGCCGAGCGGCCTGCCGACGTCGCCCGCCCCGCGGCCAAGGCCGGTGGCGGTGGTGGCGGCCGGGGTCGCTCCGGCGGCCGCAAGGGCCACGGCGCCCGCCCGGCCAAGGCCCGGCCCACGACGGCTCGGGCCGCGTCGGGTCGGGGCGGGTCGGGCCGTCCGGCCCCGGCCAAGGCGAAGGCCGGCGCCCGGGCCGGTGGCGGCGGCAACGGCGGTGGTGGTGGTCGGGGTCGTCCCGCCCGGCGCCGCAACGCCCGCTGAGGGTCGCATCGGATCAGTTACATAAGGTGCTCGACATACATAGGTGAACCGATGTAAGTTCTCCCGCATGGGGAGAACGCAGGAGGAACGACGGGCCGAGACCCGGGCGCTGCTCATCGACGCGGCCGCCGACCTGTTCGCCCACAAGGGCTTCCACGCCACCTCCGCCGAGGCCGTCGCCGCCGCGGCCCACCGCACCACCGGGGCCCTCTACAACCACTTCGGCAACAAGGAGGGTCTGCTCGTCGCGCTCCTGGAGCACTGGATCGACCAGACCATCACCGACCTGACCCCCGTCATCGAGGGCACGGCCGACCTGTCGGACCGCATCGAGGCCATGTGGTCCGGCATCCTGCGGCGGGACTCCGAGACCGGCGACGCCTGGCTGCTCCTGGAGTTCGAGCTGTGGCTGCACGCGGTGCGCGACCCCGAGCTGGGCACCGTCGGCGCCGAGCGCTTCCGCCTGCTGCGCCGCGGGCTCGCCGACGGTCTCGTGGCCTGGTCCGACGAGTTCGGCTTCGAGCTGCCCGCGTCGCCCGACGAGCTGTCGGCCCAGATCATCGCGGTGCTGCTCGGGGCCGCGTTCCAGTACCGCCTCGACCCCGCCTCGATCTCGACCGACCAACTCCGGCGGGCGATCGGTCGCCTCCTCGCGCTCGACCTGCCCTGACGCCCGCCCGACCTGCCCCGCCCACCACCCCGACCGACCACACCCACAGGAACCCATCCATGCAGACCGCCCTCGCCGAGCAGCTCGGCATCGAGTTCCCGATCTTCGCCTTCACGCACTGTCGCGACGTGGTCGTCGCGGTGTCCAAGGCCGGCGGCCTCGGCGTGCTCGGCGCCGTCGGCTTCACCCCCGAGCAGCTCGAGGTCGAGCTGGACTGGATCGACGAGCACATCGGCGACGGCGTCTACGGCGTGGACATCGTCATCCCCGGCCGCTACGAGGGCATGGGCGCCACCGACGCCGACGAGCTGGAGGCCGACCTCCAGGCGCTCATCCCCCAGGAGCACCGCGACTTCGTCCAGCGGCTCCTGGCCGAGCACGAGGTGCCCGACCTCCCCGAGGACGAGCGCATGCGGGAGCTGATCGGCTTCGGCACCGCCATCGCCGGCCCCCAGGCCGAGATCGCCCTGTCCCGGCAGCGGTGCGTGCTGCTCGCCAACGCGCTCGGCACCCCGCCGCCCGACGTGATCGACAGCGTCCACGAGAAGGGCAAGCTCATCGCCGCGCTCTGCGGCTCCGCCGCCCAGGCGTCCCGCCACAAGGAGGCGGGCGTCGACATCGTGATCGCCCAGGGCTCCGAGGGCGGCGGCCACACCGGCGAGGTCGGCTCCATCGTGCTCTGGCCCGAGGTGCTCGACGTGCTCGGCGACACCCCGATGCTCGCCGCCGGTGGCATCGGCTCCGGCCGCCAGATGGCCGCCGCGCTCGCGATGGGCGCGCAGGGCGTCTGGACCGGCTCGCTCTGGCTCACCGTCGAGGAGGCGGACGTGCCCCCCGCGCAGATGCAGAGCCTCTTCGAGGCCACGAGCCGAGACACCGTCCGCAGCCGCTCCTGGACCGGCAAGCCGTGCCGGATGCTCCGCAACGACTGGACCGAGGCGTGGGAGGCCGAGGGCAACCCCAAGCCGCTCGGCATGCCGATGCAGTTCATGGTCACCTCCAACGCCGTGCAGCGCGGCCACAAGTACCCGGAGCAGGCCAGGGACGTGCAGTTCAACCCGGTCGGCCAGATCGTCGGCCGGATGCGCAAGCTCCGCAGCACCCGCGAGGTGATCTACGAGCTGGTGGAGGAGTGCGGCGACGCCATGGCCCGCACGAACGCCCTGCTGTCCAAGAGCCTGGAGGTCTGAACATGACCGTCGACATCCCCCGGTGCCCCGTCGCCCACGGCACCGACCTCACCGACCCCGACCTCGTCCAGGCCCGGGTGCCCCTGCCCGAGTTCGCCTACCTCCGCCAGAACAAGCCCCTCTACTGGAACCCGCAGACCCGCGAGGACTCGTCCTTCGAGGACGGCGGCTTCTGGCTCGCCACCCGCCACGAGGACGTGAAGGCCATCTCCTCGGCCCGCGAGGGCTGGTCGAGCGAGGAGAACACGGCCATCGTCAAGTTCGAGGGCCACATCGGCAAGGAGGAGCGGGACATCCAGCGCCAGATGATGCTGAACATGGACGACCCGCACCACGCCAAGGTCCGCGGCATCGTCGCCCGGGGCGTCTTCACCCCCCGCGGCGTCGGGCGCATCGAGGACGCCCTGCGCGCGAAGGCCGAGGCGATCGTGCTCGCCGCCAAGGCGAAGGGCACCGGCAACTTCGTGGACGACGTGGCCTGCGAGCTGCCGCTCCAGGCGCTCGCGGACCTCATGGGCTTCCCGCAGGAGGACCGGCGCAAGATCTTCGACTGGTCCAACCAGATGATGGCCTACGACGACCCGGACTTCGACGTCGACCCGGCCGTCGCCGCGGCGGAGATCCTCGGCTACGCCGTGACCATCGGCGAGACCCGCCGGGCCTGTCCCGGCGACGACATCATCACCAAGCTCGTGAAGGGCACCGAGGAGGACACGCTCAGCTCCGAGGAGTTCGGCTGGTTCGTCCTCATGCTCGCCGTGGCCGGCAACGAGACGACCCGCAACGCCATCAGCCACGGCATGCACGCCTTCCTGAACAACCCCGACCAGTGGGAGCTGTACAAGGCCGAGCGGCCCGCCACCACCGCGGACGAGATCGTGCGGTGGGCCACCCCGGTGGTCATGTTCCAGCGCACCGCGCTCGGCGACCAGGAGGTCGGCGGCCAGCACGTGCAGGCCGGCCAGCGGGTGGGCCTCGTCTATTCGTCGGCCAACTTCGACGAGACGGTGTTCGAGGACCCGCACCGCTTCGACATCACCCGCGACCCCAACCCGCACGTGGGCTTCGGCGGCGGTGGCGCCCACTTCTGCGTCGGCGCCAACCTGGCGAAGGTGGAGATCAACCTGATGTTCAACGCCATCGCCGACCACCTCCCCGACATCCACCAGCTCGCCGAGCCCAAGCGCCTCCGCTCCGGCTGGCTCAACGCCCTCAAGGACTACCAGGTCGCCTACGCCTGAGCCGGTTCCGCCCGTTCTGCTGGTCAGCCCTTGAGGGCGCCGCCGGCGGCGGGGCGGATGAAGAGGCCCTCGGCCTCGGCCAGCAGCTCGCCGTCGAGGCTGATCTCGGCCTTCGCGAACGTCTTGCGGCCCTCGGTGCGATCCACCCAGGCCCGGATGGCGACCGTGGCGTCGAGCGGCGTGGGCCGGCGGTAGGAGACGGTCAGGCGGCCGGTGAAGCCGCTCTGGCCCGTGGCGATGCCGGCGGTGTTCAGCACCTCGTCGAAGACCAGGGCCAGCACGCCGCCGTGGGCGACGTCCCACGGCGGGCCGGCGTGGTGCGGGGCGAAGCCGACGGTGCCGACGACGTTGCGGTCCTCGTCCAGCTCCATCGTCACGACCGGCGCGGTGGGGTTCTCCCAGCCGAGCGCGGGGGACTGGGGGAACACCCGCAGCGGGTCGACCTCGGTGATCGGGCCGTCGAGGCGGCGGTTGCCCGTCTGGCAGAGCGGCTGGTCGGTCAGCTCCTTCTCCAGGAGGGCGGAGACCACGTCGAGCTGCGCGGCAGCGGTGGCGAGCGCGTCGTCGGGGACCTCGGTGCGGCGCACGGCGGCGAGGAGCCGGCGGGTGGCGGCGACGAGCTGGTCGGCGGGGGAGGGGGCGGTGTCGGTCACCACCGGAACCGTAGCCAGGATCTTGACCCGCGGGTCAAGATCCGGCGTGGGCGGCTCGCAGGGCGCGCTTGTCGAGCTTGCCGAGGGCGTTGCGGGCGAGGTCGTCCACCAGGCGGATGCGGCGCGGGCACTTGAAGCGCGACAGGCGGGCCTCGCACCACGCCCGCAGCTCCTCGACGCTCGGCGGCGCGGCCGGATCGGCGGGGACCACCAGCGCCACGAGCACCTCGCCCAGGTCGGCGTCGGGGGCGCCGACGCCGGCCACGTCCGCCACGCCCGGGTGCGCCACGAGCACGTGCTCCGCCTCGGCCGGGTACACGTTGACGCCGCCGGTCACGACCATGTCCGCGAACCGGTCGGTGATCGTGATCCAGCCCTCGGCGTCCACCCGGCCGACCTCGCCCAGGGTGAACAGGCCCGGTGCCAGGTGGGCGGCCGCGGTGCGCTCGGGGTCGCCGAGGTAGACCGGGCCCCGGCCGGTGGCGTCGCGGAAGCACAGCCGGCCCTCGACGCCGGGTGGCACCTCGTGGCCGTCCTCGTCCAGCACCACCGCCGAGTAGGGCGCGACGGCGCGCCCGACCGAACCGGGGTGGGCGAGCCAGTCCTCGCTGGTGATCGAGGCGGTGACGCCGACCTCGGTGGCGCCGTACGCCTCCAGGAACACCGGGCCCCACCACTCGATCATCGCCCGCTTCACCTCGATCGGACACGACGAACCGGTCTGGAAGACGAGCCGGAGCGACGACAGGTCCGCGCCCGCCCGGATGGCGGCGTCGACGGCGAGGAGGCGGGACAGGTGGGTCGGCACGAGCGTGGTGGAACCGACCCGCCACGCCTCGATCGCCCGCAGCGTGCGGATCGGGTCGAAGCGGTCGAGCACCCCGACCGGCGTGCCCACCGCCAGGGCGCGCACCGCGTTGAGCGGGCCGGTGTGGTGCAGCGGCGCCACCACCAGGTGCCGGCCGAGGCCCACGAAGCGGTTCGCCGCCGTCGCCTCGCAGAAGGCGGCCCACGAGCCCCGCCGGGGGAAGACGTTCGGGGGCAGCTCGGTGGCCTTCGGCGTGCCGGTGGTGCCCGAGGTGAACAGCAGGCTGGGCGGGATCGGCCGGTCGTCGGGCGGCGGGCCGGCCGGCTGCGCGGCGACCTCGGCGGCCCACGCCGGGCTGTCCCAGGTCAGCGCCCGGCAGCCCGGCACGGCCGCGGCCGCCTCCCGGGCCCGCTCCGCGGTGGCGGGGCCGGCGAGGACGAGCGCCACGTCGCCGGTGCGGAGCTGGTAGGCGGCCTCGGGCGCGGCGAGGTGGCCGTTCACCGCCACCGCCGAGGCCCCCGAGCGCAGCGCGCCCAGGTGCGCGAGCACCGACTCGGCCGCGTTCTCCGCGTAGATCGCCACGCGGCGGCGACCGCCGTCCGTCTCCGCCCGGATCAGGTGGGCCAGCCGGTCGGCCAGGTCCCACGCCTCGTCGGCGCGCCAGGCCCGTCGCCCGTCGACCACGAGGGCGTCGCGGGCGTCGGGCAGGGCGGTGGCGTTCGTCATCCCGGCGGACGCTACCGGCCGGCCGCCGGAGCGCCGGCGATGTGGTTGGACGCCGTCACCCGCCAGACGGCAAGGTTCTGGTCACCATGATGGATGACATCCGCCGCATCGCGGCCGACGCGCAGAGCCGCATCGCGGGGGCCGCCACCCTCGAGGAGCTGGCAGAACTCGACCGCAGCAACCTCGGCAAGGGCAGCGAGCTGGGCGGCTTCAAGCGGCAGATGGGCGCGCTCGACCCCGACGAGCGGCGCACCGTCGGCGCCGCGCTCAACGAGGCCCGGCGGGCCGTCGAGGCCGCGGTCGCCGCCCGCCGCGCCGAGCTGGACGCCGCCGCGGCCCGCGAGCGCGCCGCCGCCGAGCGCCTCGACCTCACCGAGGTGCGGGCCGGGCGCGACGCCGGCCACCTCCACCTCGTCACCCAGACCATCGAGGAGCTGGAGGACGTGTTCGTCGGCCTCGGCTTCACCGTGGAGGAGGGCCCCGAGGTCGAGGACGACTGGCACAACTTCACCGCCCTCAACTTCGGCGAGCACCACCCGGCCCGCGACATGCAGGACACGTTCTTCGTGGACCTCGGCGCCGAGCGGGAGGTCGTGATGCGCACCCACACCTCGCCGGTGCAGATCCGGGTCATGGAGGACCGCGAGCCGCCGATCTACTCGGTGATGCCCGGCCGGGTATACCGCAACGAGGCCACCGACGCCACGCACCTGGCCGTCTTCCACCAGATCGAGTGCCTGGTCGTGGACCGGGGAATCACCTTCGGCCACCTCGCCGGCACCATCGACGCCTTCACCAAGGCGTACTTCGGCGACGCCTGGAACACCCGCCTGCGCCCGGCCTACTTCCCCTTCACCGAGCCCTCGGCGGAGTTCGACGTGCAGCGCCCCGACGGCTCCTGGCTGGAGCTGGGCGGCAGCGGCATGGTGCACCCCAACGTGCTCGCCAACTGCGGGATCGACCCCGAGGAGCACTCGGGCTTCGCGTTCGGCTTCGGCCTCGACCGGCTCGCCGCCACCAAGCACGGCGTCACCGACATCCGGGAGTTCGCCTCCACCGACATCCGCTTCCTGGAGCAGTTCTGATGAAGGTCCTGTCCTCGTGGCTCCACGAGTTCCTCGATGCGCCGGTGGACCCGGCCGACATCGCCGCGGCCTTCGACGACCTGGGCACCCCGGTGGAGGAGGAGCAGCGGCTCGGCGAGGGCCTCGACGGCATCGTCGTGGCCCAGGTGCTGGAGCTGTCCGCCCACCCGAACGCGGACAAGATCCAGCTCGTCCAGGTCGACCGGGGCGACGGCGAGGCCCTCCAGATCTGCTGCGGCGCGTTCAACATGGCCGTGGGCGACAAGGTCCCGCTCGCCACCCTCGGCACCGTGATGCCCGGCGGCCTGGAGATCGGCCGCCGCAAGATGCGCGGCGAGTGGTCCAACGGCATGCTCTGCTCCGCCCGGGAGCTGGGCCTCGGCGACGACCACGCCGGCATCCTCGTCCTCGACCCCGACCTGGCGCTCGGCACCCCCATCACCGAGGCGCTCGGCATCGACCGGGACGTGCTCTGGGAGCTGGAGGTCAACCCGAACCGGCCCGACGCCATGTCGGTGGCCGGCCTGGCCCGCGACGTCGCCGCCAAGGTCGGCGTCGGCTTCCGCCTGCCCCCCCCGCCCCGGCCGATCGCCGCGCCCGCCGAGCCGTTCGGCTGGGACCGCACCGGCGACGGGGGCCGGGTCGAGGCCGAGGCCGACGGCGTCCGCACCGCCGTGTTCGTGGACGACCCCGACGGCTGCGGCCGCTTCGTCACCCGCGTGCTGCGCGGCATCGACCCCGCCGCCGCCTCGCCGGCCTGGATGCAGGCCCGCCTCACCCGCCTCGGCATGCGGCCCATCAACGCGATGGTCGACATCTCCAACTACGTGATGCTGGAGCTGGGCCAGCCCAACCATCCCTACGACCTCGCCCGCATCGGCGGGGGCGCGCTCGGGGTGCGCCGGGCCCGCGACGGCGAGACGACCGTGACCCTGGACGACGTGACCCGAACCCTCACCGCGGACGACCTCGTGATCGTGGACGGCGACGACGCCGTGCACGGCATCGCCGGGGTCATGGGCGGCGCCGCGGCCGAGGTGGGCGACACCACCACCGACGTGCTGCTGGAGATGGCCTGGTTCCTCCCCAGCGCCGTCAGCCGCACCTCCCGCCGCCTCGGCCTGCGCTCCGAGGCGTCCGCCCGCTTCGAGAAGGGCACCGACGCCGGCGTCATCGACCTCGCGGCCGATCGCTTCTGCCAGCTCGCCGCGGCGATCTGCGGCGCCCGCGCGCTCGACTTGCAGGTCGACGTGCGCGGCCACCTGCCCGAGCGGCCCCCGGTGCTCGTTCGCACCGAGCGGGTCAACCAGCTCCTCGGCACCGACCTCGCCCCGGCCCGCATCGCGGAGCTGCTCGCCCCCCTCGGCTTCGCCGCCGAGCCGCGGGGCGACGACCACCTCGTCACCGTGCCCACCTGGCGCTACGACGCCGCCACCGAGATCGACGTGGTGGAGGAGGTCGCCCGCCACCACGGCTACCGCAACATCGCGAACCGGGCGCTCACCGAGGCCCGCCGCGGCCGCCTCTCGCCCCGCCAGAAGGCCCGCCGGGGCGTGCGCCGCCTGCTCTGCGGCCTCGGGCTGGCCGAGGCTCAGCCGCTGCCGTTCCTCGCCCCCGGCCAGCTCGCCGCCACCGGCCTCGACCCGGCCGGCATCGAGCTGGTCAACCCGCTCGTGGCCGAGGAGTCGGTGCTGCGCACCTCGCTCCTGCCCGGCCTCGTCGCCGCCGTCGCCCGCAACCACGCCCGCCGCCAGCTCGGCGTCGGCCTCTGGGAGATGGGCCACGTCTTCCTGCCCGCCCCCGACGGCCAGGTGCTGCCCGACGAGCGCGAGCACCTCGCGGTGATCCTCGCCGGCCGCGACGCCACCGCCGCGGTCGAGACCTGGCAGGTGCTCGCCGAGCAGCTCCGGCTGCTGGAGCCGTCGGTCCGCAACGCGGAGCTGGCCGGCCTGCACCCCACCCGGGCCGCCGAGGTGCTCGTGGACGGGACCCCGGTCGGCGTGGTCGGCGAGGTCGACCCCGCCGTCCTGGGCCGCGCGGACGTGGGCGAGCGGGTCGCCTACCTGGAGGTCGACCTCGGGACCCTGCTCGACGGGCCCCGCCGCTCCGACGCCTACCGCCAGATCTCCAAGTTCCCCTCCAGCGACATCGACCTCGCCTTCACGGTGGCCGACGACGTGTCCGCCATCGCCGTCGAGCGGACCCTGCGCGACGCGGACGACCTGGTGTGGTCGGTCCGCCTGTTCGACACCTACCGGGGCGAGCGGGTCCCCGCCGGCTCGCGCAGCCTCGCCTACGCCGTCCGCCTCCAGGCCGTCGACCGCACGCTCACCGACGCCGAGGTGGCCGAGGTGCGCAGCCGGCTCATCGCCGCGGTCGAGTCCGGCCACGGCGCCACCCTGCGTGGCTGAACCCGCTCCGCCGGCCGGCGACCCTCCCGACGCCTGACGCGCGCCGCCCGAGCGCCGGAGGTCGGTCCTACGCTGCGGGCATGAGCCTGCCGACGCCCGCGCCCGACCGCACCGCCCTCGTCACCGGCGCGTCCTCCGGCATCGGCCGCGAGATCGCCCGGGAGCTGGCCCGGCGGGGTCACGGCCTCACGCTCGTGGCCCGGTCGGCCGACAAGCTGGCGGAGCTGGCCGACGAGCTGCGCGGCGAGGCCGGGCGGGTCGAGGTGCTGCCCACCGACCTCTCGGACCCGGCCGCCCGGGCCGGGTTGCCCGAGCGGGTCGAGGGCCTGGGGCTCGGCGTCGACGTCCTGGTCAACAACGCCGGCCTCTCCACCTTCGGGCCCGTCGACCGGTCCGATCCCGCGGCCGAGCTGAACCTCGTGGAGGTCGACGTCGCCGCGGTGGTCGACCTGACCAGCCGCTTCCTGGGCGCCATGGTCGAGCGGGGCACCGGCGGCGTCCTCAACGTGGCCTCCACCGCCGCCTTCCAGCCCCTGCCCGGCCAGGCCGCCTACGCCGCGGCCAAGGCGTTCGTGCTCTCCTACACCCGCTCGCTGGCCGGCGAGCTGCGCGACACCGGCGTGACCGTCACCGCGCTCTGCCCCGGCCCGGTCCGCACCGGCTTTGGCGACGCCGCCGGCCTGGGCGAGGGGGAGGCCGAGGCCGCGCTGCCGTCGTTCCTGTGGGAGCCGGTCGAGGCCGTGGCCCGCTGCGGCGTCGACGGCCTCGCGTCCGGCCACACCGTCGCCATCCCCGGCGTCGCCAACCGGGCGCTGGCGGGCCTCGCGCACCTCACCCCGAAGTCGCTCCTCGTCCCCCTCGTCGCCGCCCGCCACCCCGGCCTCCGCCGACCCTGACGCGCCCCGACCGGGGCGCCGTCACGGGTGGAGGGCGTTGCGGAGGGCGGCGATGGCTCGGCGCTCGTAGTCGGCGGCCGACGGGATGCGGCGGGTGAACGCGAAGCTCGGGTGGACGTGGCCGGCCAGGACCTCGTGGTGGACCTCGACGCCGGCCGCCCGCAGCGCGGCGGCGTAGGCCACGCCGTCGTCGCGGAGCTTGTCGAGCTCGCAGCTCATGATCCACGCCGGGGGCAGGCCCTCGTGGCTCTCGGCGAAGAGCGGGGACGCGTACGGCTCCCGGAGGCGGTCGTCGTCGACGTAGGCGTCCAGGTAGGCGTCGATCGACGCCGCGTCGAGCAGCAGCCCGTCGGGTACCGACGTGAAGCTCGGTTGCGAGCGGGTGAGGTCGGTGGCGGGCACGTCGAGCCACTGGTAAGCGATGGCCGGGCCCGAGCGGTCCCGGGCCATGAGGCAGAGCACCGCCGCGAGGTTGGCGCCGGCGGACTCGCCGCCCACCGAGATGCGGGACGGGTCGATGCCGTGCTCCGCCGCGTGCTCCACGAGCCACAGCAGCGCCGCGTAGCAGTCCTCGGGCGCGGTGGGGTAGCGGTTCTCCGGGGCGAGGCGGTACTCGACCGACGCCACCGTGGCCCGGGCACCGGCCACGATCTGGCGGCAGCGCGGGTCGCGCTCGTCGAGGGTGCCGACGGCCCAGCCGCCGCCGTGGAGGAACACGTGGAGCGGGTGCGGCCCAGGGCCGTGGGCCCGGTGGATGCGCACCCGGATGCGGCCGCCCTCGACCGCCACGTCGACGTCGGTGGTCGACGCCGGGGCGGGACCGGGCGGCATCACCAGGCCCTTCAGCCGCCGGGCGACCCCGGCCGACTCGAACCGCCGGTCGACCAGGTGCGTGGTCCCGCCCCGGTCGAGCTTGTTCACGATGGTGACGAGGCGGCGCACCCGCGGGTCGAGGTCCATGCCGGGCGAAGCTAGCGGCCGCTCGGGACCCGGTCGGCTCAGGAGACGGTGGCGACGAAGACGGTGGTCCGCGCGGCGATGTCGAGGTGGCCGTCCCGGGCGATGCGGCCGGCGACGAGCTGCTCGAAGTGGCCGATGAACTCGTTCCACGGCACCTCGATCTGGCGCTCGTAGAAGTCGCGGGCCGAGCGGGCGTAGTCGACCAGCGGCTGGGCCCGGTCGACCGAGATCGTGCCGTCCAGGTGCACCACCGCCACCTGGTCGAACGCGGCGCGCACCAGCGCCAGGTCCTCGGCGAAGGGGCGGTCGGTCGACGCCAGGGGCCGTCCGAGGCCGGCGGCGGTGCCGGCGAGGGCCCGGTGCTCCACGATGTGCTCGTCGCTGTTGGTCAGCACCACCACGACCCCGCCCGGGCGGGTGGCCCGGCGCCACTCGGCCAGCGCCGCGGCCGGGTCGCCCAGGTGGTTGAGGAGGTGCAGCGCGAGGGTGGCGTCGACCGAGGCGTCGGCCACCGGCAGGCGGTGGGCGTCGGCCACGAGCACCGGCATGCCGGTGGTGGCGTGGGCCTCGGCGGCCAGGCCGCGGGACAGGTCGACGCCGACGCCGTGCTGCTGCATGCCGGCCAGCGCGGCGAGGTACTGGCCGCGGCCGCAGCCCACGTCGAGCACGGTGGTGGCAGCCGCGGGCACGTAGGACAGGACGGTGGCGACCAGGTCGTGGCGGGGCTGCTGCCACGCGTACAGGTTGGCTCGGGCGTCGAGCGAGCGACCGTCGGCGTACTGCTGGAGCAGGGTCTGCCGATCGGTCACGAACGGATCGGTCATGGCGACGAGGGTAGGCCCGCGGGCGCGGTCACGTTCGGCCCTCGGCTGCTCGGGCGTCGTAGCCGACCAGGTCGGCGAAGGCGGTGGGGGAGAGGATGGGCACGCCAAGCTCCTCGGCCTTGCGGGCCTTGGAGGTGCCGCGCTCGTCGGTGACCAGGTAGGTGGTCTTCTTCGACACCGAGCCCGCGGAGCGCCCGCCGAGCTGCTCGACCAGCTCGTTCATCTCGTTGCGGTTCCGGCCCTCGAAGGGTCCCGACATGGCGCCCGAGACGACCACGGTGCAGCCGGTGAGCGGCAGGTCCTCGGGCTCGGGCCGCTCCTCGCCGTGGTGCTCGTCGGTGGTGTCGATGCCCGCGGCGACCAGGCGGTCGAGCAGCTCGGCGATGTCGACCAGCTCCTCGATGATGACCGCGGCCCGCACCTCGCCGATGCCCTCCACCTCGGCCAGCTCCTCGACGGTGGCGGCCCGGATCGCGGCCAGGGTGCCGAAGTGGCGGGCGATCCGCCGGCACAGGCGCCGGCCGGTCATGCGGATGCCGAGGGCGATGAGGTGCCGGTCGAGCGGCTTCGACCGGGCCGCGTCGATGTTCGCGATCACCTTCTCGGCCGAGACGGTGCCGACCCGGTCCAGCTCCACGAGCTGCTCGACGGTGAGGTCGTAGAGGTCGGCCAGCTCCAGCACCAGCTCCCGGTCGACCAGCTGGCGGACGAGCGTCTCGCCCAGGCCCTCGATGTCGAGCGCGTCGCGCCCCGCGGCGTAGGTCAGCAGCTCGACGGCACCGCAGGCCCGGCCCCGGCTGCACCGCCAGCGCTTCTGGCTCTTGTCGATCGGGGCGCCGCAGCGGGGGCAGACGACCGGCGGCTCCCAGCGGGCCGCGTCGGCGGGGCGCTCGGCGAGGACCACGCCCTCGATGCGGGGGATGACGTCGCCGGCCCGCTTCACGAGGACGGTGTCGCCGACGCGCACGTCGAGGCGCTCGACCTCCTCGGGGTTGTGGAGCGTGGCGTAGCTGACGGTGGTGCCGGCCACGAACACCGGCTCCAGGGAGGCCCGGGGGACGAGCGCGCCGGTGCGGCCGGGGGTGATGTCGATGGCGAGGAGCCGGGTGGTGCGCTCCTCGGCCGGGTACTTGAAGGCGATGGCCCAGCGGGGGTGGGAGCCGGTGGCGCCGGCGGCGAGCTGGTCGGCGGTGGCGTCGGCCTTGGCGACCGAGCCGTCGATGTCGAAGGTGAGGGTGGGGCGGAGGCGGCCGATCTCGTCCATGGCGGCGAGGATCTCCTCGGCGGTCCGGCAGAGGCCGTCGACGTCCACGAGGGTCCCGGCGGGGCTGAAGCCGAGGTCGTGGAGCCAGGCCATCTGGTCGAGGTGGCGCTCGGTCGGGGCGTCGTCGCCGTGGACCGCGTAGGCGGCGAAGGTCAGCTCGGTGCGGTAGCCGCGGTGCAGGGCGCGGACCGAGCCGGCGGTGGCGTTGCGGGCGTTGACGAACGCCTCCTTGTGCTCCACCTCGACCCGGAGGTGGTTGGCGGCGGCGAACTGCTCCTCGGTCATGAAGCACTCGCCCCGGACCTCGAAGGTGGCCGTCCGGGGGAGGGCGAGGGGCAGGCCGGCCACGTTGCCCCCGTCGAACTGGCCGGTCACGTCCTCACCGGCCTGGCCGCCGCCGCGGGTGAGGACCCGCTCCAGGCGGCCGCCGGCGTAGCGGGCGGCGATGGCCACGCCGTCGAGCTTCGGCTCCACGACCACCAGCGGCTCCGGGTTGGCGGTGAGGACGACGAGCCGGCTGAACCAGGCGTCGACCTCGGCGGGGGTGGTGGCCTTGGCGAGGGAGAGCATGGGGGCCGAGTGGGCCACGTCGCCCACGCCGACGCCGGCCGCCACCCGGTCGGTGCGGCCCGAGCGCCACTCGGGGTGGCTGGCCTCGGTGGCCCGGATGCGGGCCTCCAGCGCGTCGTACTCGGCGTCGGCCATGAGGATCGTGCCCTCGCCGGCGTAGTACGCCTCGGCGGCGGCCGTGAGCGACGAGACGGCCTCCTCGAAGTCGCCGCGCTCGCTGAAGGGTTCGACGGTCAGATCGGTCACGGCCCCATCATCGCGTCCGGCGCCGGTCGCTCAGCCCGTGTAGCTGGGGGCGGCCCGGCGGGGCCGGGCCGGGGTGGCGGGCGCGACGCCGCCCGGGACGGACCCGCCACCGCCGGCCATCGACGTGGTGGCCGGCGCCGTCGTGGTGCTGGAGGCGGGGAGCGTGGTGGGCACCCAGGTGTCGCGGGGCGGCGGCTCGCCGAACAGGCGCGCCTGGGCGGTGCCGTCGGCGTCGGGGAGCGGCGCCAGGCCGAGCAGCTCGGCGATGGTCGGGGCCACGTCGATGTGGCGCACCCGCACCGAGCCGGTCGTCCGGGCGATGTTGGCGCCGGCGATCACGAAGACGGCGTCCCGCTCGGCCGCGGAGCCGTGGTCGCCCTGCGGGCCGTTCGGCGGCAGGATCGACGCGCCCCACCCCGGTTCGGACTCGATGATGAGGTCGCCGTAGTCGGGGTGGATGTCGAGCGCGGCCTGCGCGGCCCGGTCGAGGATGCGGCCGGTGCCCGGGATGGCGGCGGCGATCGAGCGGATCTCGGCCAGGGCGGCGGCGTCGCCGGTGCGGGCGCCGGCCAGGTAGACGGTCATGCTGCGCCCGGCGGAGATGAGCACGACGTCGCGGTCGGCGGCGACCGACTGGCCGTTCTCCCAGAGCATCGCCGGCTTGTAGCCGGCGGCCTCCAGCGCCGAGTGGAGCGGGAGGAAGAACGAGCGGGTGTAGGTGCTCATGCCGTGGTCGCCGGTGAGGACGATCGTCGTGGTGTCGGTGATGCCGGCCTCCTCGATGGCGGCCACGAGGCGGCCGACCTGGGCGTCCAGCTCCCGCAGGGCCCGGCCGATGTTCGGCGTGTCGGCGCCCTGGTCGTGGCCGATGGCGTCGAGGTCGTCGCAGTAGACCGCGAGCAGGTCGGGGATCGCCTCGACGGGCACGCGCACGCCGTTCGAGTCGACCGGCCGGCGCTGGAGCATGGCGATGGCGTCGTCGAACTTGCGGCTGCACGGGCCGCCGGGCTGCGTGTAGACGGCGCCGGGGCGGCCGTAGTCGGTGCCGTTGCCCTGGAGGATGAAGTACTGGGCCGAGCCGACGGTGCCGCCGGCGTCGACCACGGCCTCGGCGATGCTCGTGGCGTTCGTGGCCCGGCTCTGGCCCCGGTAGGCGTTGGCGGCCCGGTCCCACCAGTAGGCGCGGTTGCCGTTGCGGGGCGGCAGGGCCCCGGTGGTGAGCGCGGTGAACGACGGGTTGGTGATCGGCAGCATGATCGCCTCGGTGACGCCGCTCGCGCCCCGGTTCCTCAGCACGTCGATGTTGGGGGTGGGGACCCGGCCGAGGTAGTCGGGGTCGAAGCCGTCGAAGCCGATCAGCACGACGTGCTCGCTCGGCGGGGCGGCGGCCTGGGCCTCAGCCGGCGGCCCGCTGCCGGCGAGCGGGGCGAGCGGGCCGAGGAGCGCCAGCGCCAGTGCGGCGGTGAGCGGGCGACGGGGACGGTGGCGGCGACGGGGGCGGGGGCTGCGTGCGGTCACGCCCGGGGTTCTTAGCACGGCCCCGGGACGACGCCTCCGGAGCGGGCGAGGAAGTCGTCGCGGGTCTGGCCCATGACGTACTCGTCGGTGACGACGGTGACGTACTCGTCCTCGGTGTTGTCCGGATCGGCGTCGGTGATCGGCACCGTCTTGATCCACCGGAAGCCGGCGCGCTCGTACGCGTGGATGGCCCGCTCGTTCATCAGCTCGGGGGCGATGATCGCGGCCGGCGCCGCCCACTCGCCGAACACGACGGCGCGCAGGAACGCCCGCAGCACGAGCGGCCCCCAGCCGCCGCCGCGGGCGTCGGGCTCGCCGAGGAGGATGTCGAGCCCGACGACGCCGGAGCGGTACGGGTCGGGGAGGTCGAGGGCGTCCGCGTAGGTGGAGCCCACCGCGATCTCCGAGCACTGGACGTAGCCGGCCGGCCGGCCGTCGATCGTGACGATCCAGGCCGAGGTCGGGTCCCGCCCCTCGATGATGGGCCGGTAGCGCGCCGAGAGGTTCTCGACGGTCGGCTCGCCCTCGCGGTACCAGGCGTACACGTCGGGGTCGGCGAGCCAGCGGGCGAGGCGCGCCACGTCGGCCGCGGCGAGCGGCCGCAACCCGACCCGCGCCTCGTCGCTCCCCGAACGCATGCCGGCCACCCTAGGACCGGGGCCGGTGGGCGTGCAGGGACGTGGGGCCGGCCGCCGCGGGCCCGGACCTACCATTGCCGGCATGGCAGTCACCGTCGGCGACCTCGCGCCCGACTTCTCCCTCCCCGGCACCCACGACGGCGAGCACCGAACGTACCGCCTCGCCGAGCACCGCGGCCACCGGGTGGTGCTCGTCTTCTACCCGGGCGACAACACCCCGGTCTGCACCCGCCAGCTCAACACCTACAGCGACGACGTGGCCCGCTTCGCGGAGCTGGACGCCGTGGTGCTCGCGATCAGCCCGCAGGACCTCGACAGCCACGACGGCTTCGCCTCGGCGCAGGGCGGCTTCGCGTTCCCGCTGCTCGCGGACCTCGACAAGCGCGTCGCCGAGGCGTACGGGGTGCTCGGCCCGCTCGGCTTCTACCGGCGCAGCATCTTCGTGGTCGACGCCGACGGCGTGCTCGTGGGCGTGCACCGGGGCCACGCCGCCTCCACCTTCCAGCCGGTCGAGCAGCTCGCCGCCCTCCTCACCGAGGGCGGCGGCGCGAACTAACGTCGTACACATGTTCGTGCTCGGCATCGACCCCGGCCTCTCCCGCTGCGGCTACGGCGCGGTCCGCACCGGCGCGTCCGGCCCCCGCGCCCAGGCCATCGGCGTCATCCGCACGTCGCCGGCCGACGAGCTGCCCCGGCGCCTCGCGGAGCTCCAGGCCGAGCTGCGGGCCCTGCTCGCGGAGCTGCGACCCGACGTCGTGGCGGTGGAGCGGGTGTTCTTCCAGAACAACGTGCGCACCGCGATGTCGGTCGGCCAGGCGAGCGGCATCGCGATGGCCGAGGCCGTCGCCGCCGGCTGCGCCGTCGCCCAGTACACCCCCAACGAGGTGAAGCTCGCGGTCACCGGCGACGGGGCCGCGGACAAGGTCCAGGTGCAGCAGATGGTCCAACGCCTCCTCCGGCTCCCCACCGCCCCGAAGCCGGCCGACGCGGCCGACGCCGCGGCGCTCGCGCTGTGCCACCTCGCGCACGCGCCGGTCCGGGCCCGCCTCGCCGCCGCCGGGCGGGCCCGATGATCGGCTCGCTGCGGGGCACGTTCCTCGACCGCACCGTCACCGGCGAGATCCTGGTGGAGGTCGGCGGCGTCGGCTACCGGGTGCAGGCCGGCCCGGCCACCGCCGCCCGCCTGGGGGACCTCGACGCCGAGGTGTTCGTGTGGGTCCACCACCACGTCCGCGAGGACGCCGAGACGCTCTACGGCTTCGCCACCCGCGCCGAGCGGGCCACCTTCGAGGCGCTGCTCGGCGCGCACGGGGTGGGCCCGGCGCTGGCGCTCGCCATCCTGTCGGTGCACCCGCCCGAGCACCTGACCCGCATCCTCGCGGACGACGACGTGGCCGCGCTCTGCCTCGTGCCCGGCGTCGGCAAGAAGACCGCGGCCCGCCTCCTCATCGAGCTGAAGAACCGGCTGGAGGTGCCCGAGGTGGCCACCGCGGTCGCGGCCGAAACGGGCGCCGGCGGGGGCGAGGCCACGGGCGGCGGCAGCGCCCGGGCGGACGTCCGAGACGCCCTGGCCGGGCTGGGCTTCACGCCCGACGAGATCGCCGAGGCCACCCGCGAGCTGCCCGACGGCGACGCCGACGCGCTCCTCAAGGAGGCGCTGCGCCGGCTCGGGACGGGGCGCTGATGGCCCGGGACGAGCTGCTCGCCCCCGAGCCCCTGGAGCCCGAGGAGCTGTCCGACGAGGTCAGCCTGCGGCCCCGCACCCTGGACGAGTTCGTCGGCCAGCGGGAGCTGAAGGAGCACCTCTCCATCATCCTGGAGGCGGCCCGCCGCCGGGGCCAGGCCGCCGACCACCTGCTCTTCGCCGGCCCGCCCGGCCTCGGCAAGACCACCCTGGCGGGGATCATCGCCACCGAGATGCAGGCCGAGCTGCACGTCACCTCGGGGCCCGCGCTCGAACGGGGCGGCGACCTCGCCTCCATCCTCTCGCAGCTCGCGGCGGGCGACGTGCTCTTCATCGATGAGATCCACCGGCTCTCCCGGGCCGTCGAGGAGGTGCTGTACCCGGCCATCGAGGACTTCCAGCTCGACATCGTGCTCGGCAAGGGCCCGGCCGCGCGCAGCATCCGCATGGACGTCCCCCGCTTCACGCTCGTGGGCGCCACCACCCGCACCGGCCTCATCACCGGCCCGCTCCGGGACCGCTTCGGGCTCAACGCCCGCCTCGACTACTACGCGCCCGACGACCTGGAGGCCATCGTCGTGCGGGCCGCCGGCATCCTGGAGGTCACCGTCGACGCCGCCGGCGCGGCCGAGATCGCCCGCCGCTCCCGGGGCACGCCCCGCATCGCCAACCGCCTGCTCCGCCGGGTGCGCGACTACGCCGAGGTGCGCGGCGACGGCACCATCGACGTGGCGACCGCCCACGACGGCCTGCGGGTCTTCGGCGTGGACGACCGGGGGCTCGACAAGGTGGACCGGGCCATCCTGGAGAACCTGTGCCGGCGCTTCGGCGGCGGCCCCGTCGGGCTCTCCACCCTCGCCATCAGCGTGGCCGAGCCGACCGAGACGGTCGAGGACGTCTACGAGCCCTTCCTCATCCGCGAGGGCCTGCTGATGCGGACCCCGCGGGGCCGCGTCGCCACGCCGGCCGCGTGGCACCACCTGGGCGAGGAGCCGCCCGCCACCGCGGCCGGCGACGCCCCGCCGCCCGGCCTGTTCGGCTGATGCGGCCGCGCACGGCGGGTCGCGCCCGGTAGGTTGCGCGCCGGTCCCGAACCGAGGAGCGAGGCGTGCAGATCGACTTCAACAGCTCACCCGGGCCGAGCGTCGGCATCGAGGTCGAGCTCGAGGTGGTCGACGCGGCCACCGGCGCGCTCCGCTCGGCCGCGAGCGACGTGCTCGCGGAGCTGGGCGCCGGCCACCCGAACGGCGAGCACCCCAAGGCCAAGCACGAGCTGTTCGAGTGCACGATCGAGATCATCACCGGCGTCTGCCAGCGCATCGACGAGGCCCGCGACGACCTGGCCCGCACCCTGGCCGAGGTCCGCGCCGCCACCGACGCCCGCGGCCTCGCCCTCTGCTGCTCCGGCACCCACCCGTTCTCGTCGTGGAAGGACCAGACGGTCAGCCCGAACCCCCGCTACGCCCGGCTCGTGGAGGAGATGCAGTGGATGGCCCGGCGGCTCCAGATCTTCGGGGTCCACGTGCACGTCGGCATCCGTTCGCCCGAGAAGGCGGTCGCCATCGCCAACGCGCTCGCCGGCTACATCCCGCACTTCCTCGCCATCTCGGCGTCGAGCCCCTACTGGGAGGGCGTCGACACCGGCCTGGCCTCCTCTCGCTCCAAGGTGTTCGAGGGCCTGCCGACCGCCGGGCTGCCCGCACCCATCGAGGACTGGGCCGACTTCGAGGGGTTCATGGAGACGCTGGTCGAGTCGGCCGCCATCTCCTCGGTCCGCGAGGTGTGGTGGGACATACGCCCGCACCCCGACTTCGGCACCGTCGAGCTGCGCATGTGCGACGGCATCCCCAGCCTGGGCGAGGTGGCGGCGGTGGCCGCGCTCGCCCAGTGCCTCGTGAGCCACCTCGACACGCTCGACGACCGCGGCTTCACCCTGCCCCGCCACCGGGACTGGGTGCTCGCCCAGAACAAGTGGCGGGCCGGCCGCCACGGCCTCGACACCGACTTCATCGCCGACGCGTCCGGCCGCCTGGAGCCGGCCCGCGGCGCGATCGCCACCCTCGTCCACGAGCTGCTGCCGGTGGCCGAGCGGCTCGGCTGCGCCGAGGAGCTGGCCTACGTCGACACGATCCTGGAGGTCGGCCCGAGCTACCTGCGCCAGCGCGCGGTCGCCCCGCGCGAGATCGAGCGGCCCGAGGACCTCAAGCCGGTGGTCGACCTGCTGGTGCACGAGCTGGCGACGAACGAGCTGGGCCGGTGACGGCGCCCGTCGACGGCGGGGCCACCGCCCGGGTCGCCGACCGCCTCGCCCCCGAGCTGGTGGCGCTGCGGCGCGAGCTGCACGCGGATCCCGAGCCGTCCTGGGAGGAGACCCGCACCACCGCCCGGCTCGTGCGCGCGCTGGCCGACGCGGGCCTGGCGCCGGTGGTCGCCCCGACCGGCACCGGGGTGCTCTGCGACGTGGGCCCCGCGCCGCACCGGGTGGCGATCCGCGCCGACATCGACGCCCTCCGCATCGCGGACGCCAAGGACGTGCCCTACCGCTCCACCAACGAGGGCGTCTGCCACGCCTGCGGCCACGACGTGCACGCCGCCGCGGCCGTCGGCGCGGCGGGCATCGTCGCCGAGCTGCTGGCGGCCCGGGGCCCGGCCGCGCCGGGCGGGGTCCGCATCATCCTCCAGCCGGCCGAGGAGTCGGTGCCGGGCGGCGCATCCCGGCTGGTGGAGGCCGGGGTGGTGGACGGCGTCGACGTCGTGCTCGGCCTGCACTGCGACCCGTCCCTGGAGGTCGGCTCGGTGGGCCTCAGCGCCGGGGCGATCACCTCCGCCGCCGACCTGCTCGACCTGCGCCTCACGGGCCCCGGCGGCCACACCGCCCGGCCGCACCAGAGCGTGGACCTCGTGCACGTGGCCGCCCGGCTCGCCGTGGAGGTGCCCGCCGCGCTGCACCGCCTGGTCGACCCCCGCGACGGCCTCAACCTCACCTTCGGCTCGATCCGGGCCGGCGACGCCCCCAACGTGATCCCCACCGAGGCCCGCCTGCGGGGCAGCCTCCGGGCCTCGGGGCGCGGCGCCTGGGACGCCGCCCCGGCGCTCCTGCCCCGGCTGGTGGCCGGCATCGCGGAGCCCCTCGGCGCCCGCTGGGACCTCGACCACCTCCGGGGCGCCCCGCCGATCGTGAACGACCCCGAGGTCACCGGCCTGCTCGTGGCCGCGACCCGCGCCGTGCTCGGCGTCGACGCCGTGCTGCCCACCGCCCAGAGCACCGGCGGCGAGGACTTCTCCTGGTACGGCGAGCGGGCCCGGCTCGGCTACCTCCGCCTCGGCGTCCGCCCGCCCGGCGTCGCCCCCTACGACATCCACTCGCCGGCCTTCGACGTGGACGAGGCCGCCATCGGCCACGGCGCCGCCATCCTCGCCGCCACCGCCCTCGCGGTGCTCGACGGCGAGCTGGACCTGGAGCCGCCCCCGCCCGCGGTCGCCGGCGGCCGCTGAGCCTCGGCCGACCCGGGGGCTCGGCCGACCCCGGGGCTACGGTGGCCGACCGCCCATGGATGCCGCCGACCTCGACTACCCGCTCCCCGACGAGGCGATCGCGCAGCACCCCGCCGAGCCGCGCGACCACGCCCGGCTCCTGGTCGACCGGGGGCCCGGCCGCCCGCCGGCGCACCGCCACGTCTCGGACCTGGTCGACCTGCTCGGCGACGGCGACCTCCTCGTCGTCAACGACACCCGGGTCATCCCGGCCCGGCTGCACCTGCGCAAGCCCACCGGCGGCGCCGTCGAGGTGCTGCTGCTCGAACGCCGCCCCGAGGGGTGGTGGGAGGCGCTGGTGCGGCCCAGCCGGCGCGTCGCGCCCGGCACCCGCCTGACCCCGGCGGAGCCCGGCGGCGGGGACCTGGCGGTCGAGGTGGGGGAGGTGCTGGGCGACGACGGCCGCCGGGCGGTGACCGTGCACGGCGGCGCGGACGACCTCGACGCGCTCCGGGCCCACGGCGAGATCCCGCTGCCGCCCTACATCCACGAGGACCTCGCGGACCCCGACCGCTACCAGACCGTCTACGCCCGCCGGCCGGGGTCGGTCGCCGCCCCGACCGCCGGGCTGCACCTGACCACCGGCCTGCTCGACCGCCTCGCGGCCCGGGGCGTCACCGTCGCGCCGATCGAGCTGGTGGTCGGGCTCGGCACCTTCCGGCCCATCACCGCCGAGCGGGTCGAGGACCACCCCATGCACCGCGAGCGCTACCGGATCCCGCCGGCGACCGCGGCGCTGCTCGCGGCGCGGGGCGACCGGCGGGTGGTCGCGGTCGGCACCACCGTGGTGCGCGCCCTGGAGTCCTGGGCCGAGACGGGGGAGCGCGAGGCGGACACGACGCTGTTCATCCACGGCGACCGCCCCTTCCGGGTGATCGACCGGCTGCTCACCAACTTCCACGTGCCCCGCTCGTCGCTCCTGGCGCTCGTCCAGGCGTTCGTCGGGCCCCGCTGGCGGGACCTGTACGCGGCGGCGCTGGCCGACGGCTACCGGTTCCTGTCCTTCGGCGACGCCATGCTGCTCGACCGCCACCTCGGCCCGGGAGATCGCCCGTGAAGCTCACCATCGACCTGGCCGCCACCGACGGCGCCGCCCGCACCGGCACGATCCGCACGCCCCGGGGCACCCTGCCGACGCCGCTGTTCATGCCGGTCGGCACCCGGGGCGCGGTCAAGGCGCTGTCGTCGGTCGACCTCGCGGACCTCGGCGTCCCCCTCCAGCTCGCCAACACGTACCACCTGATGCTGCGGCCCGGCGCGGACCTCATCGCGGACCTCGGCGGCATCCACCGCTTCGAGGCGTGGGACGGCCACGTGCTCACCGACTCGGGCGGGTTCCAGATCTTCTCGCTGGAGCCGAAGGTGACCGACGAGGGCGCCCGCTTCCGCTCCACCTACGACGGCTCCCTCCACGACCTGAGCCCCGAGGGCGCGGCCGAGGTGCAGTCCAGGATCGGCGCCGACATCCAGATGGTCCTCGACGTCTGCCCGCCGCTGCCCTCGCCCGAGGGGGTGATCCGGGCCGCGGTCGAGCGCACCGCCGCCTGGGCCCGGCGGGGTCGGGCCGCCTTCCTCGCCGGCGCCGAGGCCCGGCTCGCGGCGGGGCTCGACCAGGCCCAGTTCGGCATCGCCCAGGGCGGCGTCGACCTGGCCATGCGGGCCGAGAGCGCCGAGCGGACCGTGGCCCTCGACTTCGACGGCTACGCCGTCGGCGGCCTGTCGGTCGGCGAGACCCGGGCCGAGATGCTGCCCGCGCTCGCCGCCGCGATCGAGCACCTGCCGGCCGACCAGCCCCGCTACCTGATGGGCGTCGGGGACCCGGCGAGCCTGGTGGAGGCGGTCGGGCTCGGCGTCGACCTGTTCGACTGCGTCCTCCCGTCCCGCCACGCCCGCCACGGCACGATCCTCACCACCGCCGGCAAGGTGATGATCAAGAACAAGGCGTACGAGCGGGACGACGGCCCCCTCGACCCCGACTGCCCCTGCCCCGTGTGCGCCCGGTGGTCCCGCGCCTACCTCCGGCACCTGCACCGGGTGGGCGAGCCCACCGCGGCCCGCCTCCTCACGATCCACAACGTCGCCTGGCTGTCGAACCTCGTCGCCGGCCTGCGCGCCGCGATCGCCGAGGGCCGCTTCGACGCCGCCCGCCGCGCCGTCCTCGACGTCTGGGGCTGAGGCCGGGCCCCGTTCCGGGGGAGCCGCGGGGCGTGGTGCATCGGCCGCTCGACCAGGGGTCTAGGCTCCCCGAGGCCTTTTCGTGACCTGACCTGGAACGCCTGTGCTGCTGCTCCTCACGATCCCGTTCGTCGTCGTCTTCTACCTGTTGCTGATCCGACCGCAGCAGCAGCGCGTGCGGGAGCACGAGGCGCTCGTGGCCGGCCTCGGCGTCGGCGACCGGGTCATCACCGCCGGCGGGCTCCACGGCACGATCGTGGCCCTCGACGACGAGACGGTCGACCTCGAAGCGGCGCCGGGCGTGGTCCTCACCTTCGCCCGGGCGGCCATCGCCAAGCCCGCCGCCGAACCCGATGCCCCCGACGCACTCGATGCCGACGACGAACCCCGAGAGGACGGCCGATGAGCCGACGAAGCCTGCTCGTCCCGATGATCTTCATGATCGTCCTCGCGGCGGTGGCCGCGATCGTGCCCCCCGCCATCGGCAGCAAGCCCATGCTCGGCCTCGACCTCCAGGGCGGCTTCTCCGTCGTCCTCCAGGCCAAGGCCGTGAACGGCGAGCTGCCCAGCGAGGAGGCCGTGGAGCGCGCCAAAGAGATCATCCGCCAGCGCGTCGACGGCCTCGGCGTGGCCGAACCCGACATCACCCGCCAGGGCCGCACCGTCGTGGTGCAACTCCCCGGCGTGACCAACCGGGCCAAGGCCGAGTCGGTGATCGGCTGCACCGCCCGGCTGGAGTTCCGGCCGGTGCTCCAGCAGGCCCAGAACCTCGCCACGGCGACCCCGTCGACCACGGCGCCCGACGGCACCACGACCACCACCGGGGCCGGCGCCACCACCACGACCGCCGCCGGTGAGGAGCCGACCACCAGCTCGACGGTCGTCATGGAGCCGAGCACCACCGTGGCGCCCGACTCGGGCAGCGGCGAGGACGGCGGCGGCACCGTCGGCGGCTCCACGGGCGAGGGCGCGCTGCCCGCCCAGGTCAAGCCGACCACGACCACCACCGAGCCGCCCGCCCCCCCGCCCCCGGCCCCGCCCCCGACC
>Ga0182792_1000422_pt1 | contig 40648 bp, 32 predicted proteins | sample Passage237B_FD_130497 | JGI IMG/M metagenome (GOLD analysis project Ga0182792, IMG submission 130497) | Cellulose adapted compost microbial communities from Newby Island Compost Facility, Milpitas, CA, USA - Passage2 37B (version 2) (version 2) ...
GCAGGTCCCGGAAGGAGCGGGCGTCCTGGCCGCCGTCGCGCTCGCCCTCGCCGAGGCGACGGCGCCGGAGCGAGGAGGGGGGTCGGGTGGGCGGGCGGCGACGGCGCGGAGCGTCCGGGGTCATGAGGTGGCGGGCTCCGGCATCATCGGGTCAAGCGTAGAGCCCACGTTCGCTCAGCACGGTGACGACCGACGGCGGCGTGAGGTAGCGGATGGGGCGGCCGTCGGCCACCCGCTGGCGCAGCTCGGTGCTGGAGATCTCCAGCTCGGGGATGTCGATGCGGATCCAGTCGAAGCCGTCGTCGATCGGCGTGGGGGTGCCGGGGCGGTCGACCACCACGAGCTGCGCGGCCTCGGCCACCTCCTCGTGGCGCTCCCAGGTGGCGAAGCCCGCGGCGGCGTCGTTGCCGAGGATGACGAACAGCTCGGCGTCGGGCTCGTCGGCCGCGAGCGCGGCGAGCGTGTCGGCCGTGTAGCTGAGTCCGCCGCGGCGGATCTCGATGTCGCTGGCCACGAGGTTCGGCTCGTCGGCCACGGCCGCCTCCACCATCGCCAGGCGGTCGGCGGCCGGGCTGATGGCGCGGGAGCCGAGCTTCTGCCACGGGGCGTTGGCCACCACGAGGAGCACGACGTCGAGCGCCAGCTCCCGCTGGGCGTCGAGGGCCGCGATCAGGTGGCCGACGTGGGGCGGGTCGAAGGTGCCCCCGAAGACGCCGATGCGACGCCCGCCGGCGGGGGCGGCGCCGGGAGCGGTGACCGCCGTCATGGCCTCGGGGGGAACAACGTCGGGCGAGGGCACCGTTGCAACGTAGCGGGCAGCGGTCACGCGACCGTGGCACCGGAGTCGGGAATGTTTCCCGGTCGATCGAGGTTGTGGAGGCCATCATGAGTGATTCCGTCGGTCAGTACCTCAACGAGATCGGTGCGGTGCCGCTGCTCACCGCCGAGGAGGAGCGCGAGCTCGCGCAGGTGATCGAGCGCGGCGTCGCCGCCCGGGAGCGCATCGCCGCGGGCGAGGGCACCGTCGCCGACCGCCGTGCGGATCGGGCTGCCGCCCAGGCGAAGGACCGCTTCATCCGCGCCAACCTCCGCCTGGTGGTCAGCATCGCCCGCCGCTACCCCCTCCCCCCGTCCATGGAGCTGCTCGACCTCGTGCAGGAGGGCAACCTCGGCCTGGAGCACGCCGTCGACAAGTTCGACTGGCGCAAGGGCTTCAAGTTCTCCACCTACGCCACCTTCTGGATCCGCCAGGCCATCGGCCGGGCGCTCGACCAGAAGGCGTCGCTCGTGCGCCTGCCGGGCGACCGCTCGGCCAGCCTGCGGGCCGCGCTCCGCCAGGTGTCCGGCGACGGCGACGAGCTGGACGAGGAGCACGCCCGGCTGCACCGCCTGGCCACGCCCACCTCGCTCGACCGCACCGTCGGCGACGACGACGGCTCCGAGCTGGTCGACCTGATCGCGGACGAGCGACCCGGCCCCGAGGAGCTGTACCTGTCGAACGAGGAGGACCGCATGGTCACCGACCTCCTCGACGTGCTCGACGGGCGGGCCCGCTTCGCGGTCGAGCAGCGCTTCGGCCTGCACGACGGCCGCAAGCGCAGCTACCGCGAGGTCGGCGAGGAGCTGGGCGTGACCGCCGAGGCCGCCCGCCGCATGGTGAAGCGCGCCGTCGCCGCGGTCCGCACCGAGGCCGCGGCCCGCGCCAACGCCGCCTGAGCGGGCAATCCGCTTTGCGTCGCCCCGCCCGGTGGACCACCCTTTTGCCGTGAACACCGCATCGTCCTCCTGGTCCCCGCGCTCCTGGCGCGACCGGCCCGCCGCCCAGCAACCGGACTGGCCCGACGAGGCGGCGTACGAGGCCGTGCTCAAGCAGATGTCCACGCTGCCGCCGCTCGTGTTCGCCGGCGAGGCCCGGGCGCTCACCACCCAGCTCGCGGCCGTCGCCGACGGCGAGGCGTTCCTGCTCCAGGCGGGCGACTGCGCCGAGTCCTTCGACGCCTTCGGCGCGGACGCCATCCGGGACAAGCTCAAGGTCATCCTCCAGATGGCCGTGGTGCTCACCTACTCCTCCGGCGTGCCCACCGTGAAGGTCGGCCGCATCGCCGGCCAGTTCGCCAAACCCCGCTCGTCGCCCACCGAGACCGTCGGCGACCTGGTGCTGCCGTCGTTCCGCGGCCACATGGTGAACGACATCGGCGTGACCGAGGCGGCCCGGGTGCCGGACCCGCACCGGCTGCTCGCCGCGTACCACCAGTCGTCGTCCACGCTGAACCTCCTGCGGGCCTTCACCAAGGGCGGCTACGCGGACCTCCAGCAGGTGCACACCTGGAACCAGGAGTTCGTGGCGTCGAGCAACGAGGGCCGCCGCTACGAGCGCCTGGCCGACGAGATCGACCGGGCCCTGCGGTTCATGAAGGCGTGCGGGGTCGACACCCGCAACCAGCCGAACCTCCACGAGGTCGACTTCTTCACCTCCCACGAGGCGCTCATCCTCGGCTACGAGGAGGCCATGACCCGGCGCGACTCGCTGACCGGCGACTGGTACGACACCTCGGCCCACATGATCTGGATCGGTGAGCGCACCCGCCAGCTCGACGGCGCCCACGTGGAGTTCTTCGCCGGGGTCCGCAACCCGATCGGCTGCAAGGTCGGCCCCACGGCCACGCCCGAGGAGGTCATCGCCCTCTGCGAGCGGCTCAACCCCGAGCGCCGGCCCGGCCGCCTGACCCTCATCACCCGCATGGGCGCCGACAAGATCGAGGCCGGGCTGCCGCCGCTGCTCGCCGCGGTCCGCGACGCCGGCCACCCGGTGGTGTGGGCCTGCGACCCGATGCACGGCAACACGTTCTCGGCCCCCGACGGCCACAAGACCCGCCGCTTCGACGACATCCTCGCCGAGATCGCCGGGTTCTTCGCCGCCCACGCGGCCGAGGGCACCTGGCCCGGCGGCGTGCACGTGGAGCTGACCGGCGACGACGTGACCGAGTGCCTGGGCGGCGCCGAGGCGATCCTCGAAGACCACCTGGCGTCGCGCTACGAGACCATGTGCGACCCCCGCCTGAACGGGCGCCAGTCGGTCGACCTCGCCTTCGCGGTCGCCGAGCTGCTCCGGGCCTGAGCCGCCGTCGACGTCGGCCCGCCCGCTCGGTAGCCCCGGCCGGCCGGGCCGAGCGCCGCGCCACCGGTGCGTCCCGAGCCGTCGGGCCCTGCCGCTCGTGGGCCTCCGCGCGCTCGCGCCCCGGCTCGACCCGGCGATTCTTGACTTCTTCGGTCGCATTTTGCCATCGTGGAATACCTGACCGCCGCGGTCGGTTATCGAACCGGTGCCGAACGCAGTCCCGTCGCCCCCGGAAGGCCCGCACATGACCGACGTCGAGATCCACCCCGGCTCCCACGTGGATCACGGTGGGACCGGTCCGCATCGGGCCGACGGCGCGTCGGAGCAGCCGGCATGACCCTCACCGACCCCCGCACCGAGACCCCCGTGCGCTCGCTGGCCTCCCCCTCCGGCGCCCGCTGGTCCCTCACCGACCAGCACCGGGTCGACCACGCCGACGAGGAGCTGGCCGAGCTGAGCGCCGAGTTCGAGAAGCGCTCGGCCACCAGGATCATCGAGTGGGCCGTGGAGAACTTCGGCCACCACCTCGCGATGTCGGCGTCCATGACCGACGCCGTGCTCATCGACCTCGCCACCCGCGTCGACCCCGCGATCGAGGTCATCTTCATCGACACCGGCTACCACTTCCCCGAGACGCTGGAGACCGTCGAGGTCGTGCGCCGCCACTACGGCCTCAACCTGCGGATGATGACCGTCGCCCGCCAGGAGGAGGAGCTGTGGAAGGCCGACCCGGAGAACTGCTGCTCGGCGGTGAAGGTCGGCCAGCTCGACCGGGCGCTCGCCGGCAAGGACGCCTGGATGAGCGGCCTGCGCCGCGGTGAGGCCAAGACCCGCGAGCAGGCGCCGATCGTCTCCCGGGACCTCCGCGGCCTGGTGAAGGTCAACCCCATCGCCAACTGGAGCGATCGCGACGTCGAGGACTACATCGCCGAGCACGACATCATCGTCAACCCGCTCACGCTGGCGGGCTACCCCTCCATCGGCTGCATGCCCTGCACCACCCCCGTCGCCCCCGGCGAGGACCCCCGCGCCGGCCGCTGGCGGGGCAAGGACAAGACCGAGTGCGGCCTGCACCTGACCTGACGGCCGACCGCCCCACGCCCGTCGCCCGACACCGCTGACGCTCAGCTCAACGCCTGAGGTCGTCGCAGCGGGCGGCGAGGCGGCGGCGGGCCTCGGCCACCGCGGCCCGCTCGGCCGGGTCGTGGGCACGCCCGGCGAGGTCGCCCAGCGCCGCGTCCCACTCGGCCCGCAGCGCGGCCACCTCCGCCGCCGGCACCGCCTCGGCCCGAGACAGCCACCACAGGTCGCGCTCCAGCAGCGCGAGCCGGTGCTCCACTTCGGTCCAGCGGGCGGCGACCAGCGGCAGCCGGTCCGCCTTCGCGGGCGGGTAGGTGGTGCCGGCCACCAGCTCGTGCGGCTCCAGGCGGAAGCAGCCGGCCAGCAGGGCGACGGTGCGCTCGCCCGGCACGTTCAGGTCGGTCTCCAGGTGCGACACCGCCACCCGGGAGATGCCGAGGCGGTCGGCGAGCTGCTGCTGGGTCCAACCCCGCTCGTTGCGCAGCGCCGCGATCCGGGAGCCGAGCGAGCCGCTGGGCACGGGACGACCGGGCCAGGACGGTTCCCAGCTATCCACGTGGCTCCCTTCGCTCGATCCGTCGAGAAATCCGGGCCGTGCCAACCCAGTTGACAGACGGCGGCCGGACGAACCGGTACAACGCTACCCATGACCAAGCGCGCGCTCATCACCGGCATCACCGGCCAGGACGGCTCCTACCTCGCCGAGCTCCTGCTCTCGAAGGGCTACGAGGTGATCGGCATGGTCCGACGCTCCTCCACCGTCAACTTCGAGCGCATCGCCCACATCCAGGACAAGGTGACCTTCGTCCCCGGCGACCTGCTCGACGAGGTGTCGCTCATCCACATCCTCCAGGAGCACCGGCCGAGCGAGGTCTACAACCTCGCCGCCCAGTCGTTCGTGCAGACGAGCTTCACCCAGCCGGTGCTGACCGGCGAGATCACCGGCCTGGGCGTGACCCGCATCCTCGATGCCATCCGCCTCGTGGACCCCGAGATCCGCTTCTACCAGGCGTCCAGCTCCGAGATGTTCGGCAAGGTGCAGGCGGTGCCGCAGACCGAGCAGACCCCGCTGTACCCGCGCTCGCCGTACGGCGTCGCCAAGGTCTACGGCCACTGGATGACCATCAACTACCGGGAGAGCTACGACCTCCACGCGTCGAGCGGCATCCTGTTCAACCACGAGTCGCCCCGCCGCGGCCTGGAGTTCGTGACCCGCAAGATCTCCAACACCGTCGCCAAGATCAAGCTCGGCCAGGCGAGCGAGCTGCGCCTCGGCAACCTCGACGCCCAGCGGGACTGGGGCTACGCCGGCGACTACGTCGAGGCCATGTGGCTCATGCTCCAGCAGGACCGGCCCGACGACTACGTGATCGCCACCGGCGAGACCCACACCGTGCGCTCGTTCGTGGAGCTGGCCTTCGACCGGGTCGGCCTCGACTGGGAGCGCTACGTGGTGATCGACGAGAAGTTCTTCCGCCCCGCCGAGGTCGACCTGCTCGTCGGCTCCCCCGCCAAGGGCAAGGAGGAGCTGGGCTGGGAGCCCAAGACCTCCTACGAGGAGCTGGTCAACATGATGGTCGACGCCGACCTGGCGCTGCTCTCCGGCGACCTGGAGCACCTGGCCCGCTGAGCGGGCCGGTCGGCCGACGCGGCCACCACCGCCCGGCCGACCACCCCGACCACCCCGACCGCACCGGCCGCCGGGGCCGGTAGCGTCGGCTCGATGTCTGCTCCCCCGGTCTGCGTGATCGCCGGCGGGGTGGGCGCAGCCCGGATGCTGCGCGCGCTCCTGCCGGCGGTCGATCCCTCCAAGCTGACGGCCGTCGCGAACGTCGGCGACGACCTCGTGCTCCACGGCCTGCACATCAGCCCCGACCTGGACACGATCACCTACACGCTGGCCGGCGAGATCAACCCCGAGACCGGCTGGGGCCTGCGGGGCGAGACCTGGCAGGCGATGGAGACGGTGGGCCGCTACGGCGGCATCGACTGGTTCAACCTCGGCGACCGCGACCTCGGCACCCACCTGTACCGGACCCAGCGGCTCACCGAGGGCGCCGGCCTGGCGACGGTCACCGCCGAGATCGCCCGGGCGTGGGACCTCGGCCTCACGCTGCTGCCGGTCACCGAGGACCCGGTCCGCACCCGGATCACCCTGGCCGAGGGCCCCGACGCCGGCCGGGAGGTGGGCTTCCAGGAGTACTTCGTGCAGCGCCGCCACGGCGTGGCGGTCGCCGCGGTGCGCGTCGACGGCGCCGAGGCGGCCACGCCGGCACCGGGCGTGCTGGAGGCGATCGGGTCGGCCGAGCGCATCGTGATCGCCCCCTCCAACCCGCTGGTGTCGATCGCCCCGGTGCTGGCGGTGCCGGGGGTGGCCGAGGCGGTGACGGCCCGGCGGGACCGGGTGGTGGCGGTGTCGCCGATCATCGCCGGCGCGGCGCTGAAGGGCCCGGCGGACCGCCTCCTCACCGAGCTGGGCCACGAGGCGTCGGTGGTGGGCGTCGCCCGCCTGTGGGCCCCGCTCGCCTCGACCCTGGTGATCGACGAGGCCGACGCCGCCCTGGCCGACGCGGTGGCCGCCGAGGGCGTGACCCCGATCGTGACCCGCACCATCCTGGCCGAACCGGGCGTGGCCGAGTCGCTCGCCCGGATCGTGCTCGACGGGGCGGGCCCGCGATGAGCCTGGAGATCTTCGGCATCACCGGCGTGGGCGAGATCGAGCCCGGCGACGACCTGGCCGCCATCCTCGCCGCCGCGGCGGCCGAGCACCACGGGGGCCTGCGCGACGGCGACGTCCTCGTCGTCACCCAGAAGGTGGTGTCCAAGGCCGAGGGCATGCTCGTGCCGGTCGACCCCGACGACCCGCTGAGCCACAAGCCGCTCGTGGAGCGGGAGTCGGTGCGCATCGTGCGCCGACGCGGCGACCTCATCATCAGCGAGACCAAGCACGGCTTCGTGTGCGCCAACGCCGGCATCGACCTGTCGAACGTGCGCCGAGGCTACGCCGCCCTGCTCCCCGAGGACAGCGACCGCTCGGCCCGCCGCATCCGCGACGCCATCGCGGCCCGGGCCGGCGTCACCGTGGCGGTGATCGTGAGCGACACGTTCGGCCGCCCCTGGCGGCGGGGCCTCACCGACGTGGCCATCGGCTGCGCCGGCATCGGCGCCATCGTGGACTTCCGGGGCACCACCGACACCGAGGGCCGGGAGCTGCACGTGACCGAGGTGGCGGTGGTCGATGAGCTGGCGGGCGCCGCCGACCTGGTGCTCGGCAAGGCGACGGGGATGCCCGCCGCGGTGGTCCGCGGCGTCGACCCGGGCTGGTTCCGCCGCGGCGAGGTCCACGCCGAGCTGATCCGCGACCCCGCCGAGGACCTCTTCCGCTGACCCGCCGGGCCGCCCCACCTCGAACGTGGCACGACATCGCCGCACCGGTGCCACCTAGCCGTGCCAAGTTCGGGGGAGGACGTCGCCCGCCGGCGCGGCTGGGTCAGGCGGTGAGGTCGTCGGCGAGGTCCAGCTCGATGGCGCGGCGCAGGAGGCGGGCTCGGCGGTCGGCCCGGCGGGCGAGGCGCTGGAGCTCGGCCTCGGCCTCCCAGACCACCGCGGTGTCGGAGCCGCGCAGCTCGGCCAGGCAGAGCTGCTGGCGCAGCCTCGACAGCTCCCCGACCAGGGCGTCGAGCTCGTCGATGGTGTCGCGCAGCTCCATGGCGGTCACGCTAGGCCGCCGCGCTTGCATGAGCAAGCATTTTGCGAACTCTCGCGCCCGTTCCGGCGGGCGAGCCCGGTGGGCCCGGGCAGGCCGGGCTCAGGCGGGGCGGGCGTGGCGGAAGTGGTCGAGGACCGCGGCGGTGCCGGTGGGCAGGTCGGTCCAGGGCTTCCAGCCGAGGTGGATCTCGGCCCGGCCGGCGTCGAGGGCGCAGCGGGCCACCTCGCCGGCGCGCGGGGGCGCCAGCTCGGCCGGCCGGTCCACCTGGGCGACGCGGGCCATCGTGGCGTAGAGCGCCGCGGTGGAGGTCTCGACGCCGGTGCCGACGTTGAGCACCAGCCCGCTCCCGCGGTCCGCGGCCCGGACGAACGCGTCGACCACGTCGTCCACGAACACGTAGTCGCGGGTGGCGGAGCCGTCGCCGAAGATCAGGCAGGGCTCGCCCGCCAGCAGCCGGCCGGCGAAGATCGCGACGACGCCGGCCTCGCCGTGCGGGTCCTGGCGGGGCCCGTAGACGTTGGCGAGGGCGAGCGAGGTGAACTCGAGGTCGTGCAGCTCCCGGTAGGCGAACAGGTAGTCGCTGACCACCTTCTTCGCCACGCCGTAGGGCGACACGGGCTGCTGCGGGGTGGCCTCGGTGAAGGGCAGCAGGTCGTGGTCCGGCTCGCCGTAGATGGTGCCGCCGCTCGACGCGAAGACGACCTTGCGCACCCCGGCCCGGCGGGCGGCCTCCAGCACGTTGAGGCTGCCGATGACGTTGACGGCGGCGTCGTTGACCGGATCGGCCACCGAGGCCCGCACGTCGATCTGCGCGGCGAGGTGGAAGATGACCTCGGGGGTCCGGCGCTCGATCACCGCGGCCGCCTCGGCGTCGCGGATGTCGACGTGGTGGAAGCGGAACCGGTGGTCGGGCTCGCTGCGGGCCTGGGCCAGGTTGGCGAGCGAGCCGCTGGAGAGGTCGTCCACCACGTCGACCTCGTGGCCCTCCGCCAGGAGGCGGTCGACCAGGTTGGAGCCGATGAAGCCGGCCCCGCCCGTGACGAGGGCCCGCATCAGGACCGGGCCTCGACGGCCTCGCCCCGGTAGGTCTCGGCCACCTCGACCGACGCGCCGACCGCCACGTGGTCGTCGGGGATCACGCCGCGGTCGCCCACGACGGTGAGGCCGCCGACCCGGGCGTCCGCGCCGATCGTGGCCTCGGGGCCGACGATCGAGCCGTGGACGGTGGCGCCCGCGCCGATGGTGGCGCCCCGCAGCACCACCGAGTCGATGATCTCGGCCCCGGTGCCGACGGTGACGCCGGCGCAGAGCACGCTGCGGGTGACGGTGGCGGACCGCTCGACCGCGGCGTCGGGGTGGACGCCGTCCGCGGCGGGGCCCCGGACGCCGTCGAGCAGGTCGAGCTGGCAGCTCAGGTACTTGGCGGGGGTGCCGGTGTCGATCCAGTAGGTGTCGCCGGGCGTGGCGTAGAGGACGCCGTCGGTGACCATGGCCGGGAAGACCTCGCGCTCGATGGACACCTTGCGGTCCCCGGCGATGCGGTCGAGGACCGACGCCTCCAGCACGTAGGTGCCGGCGTTGATGAGGTCGGTGGGCGCCTCGTCGCGCGGGGGCTTCTCCACGAACGCGAGCACCTTGCCGTCGGCGTCGGTGGGGACGACGCCGAACGCGGACGGGTCCTCGACCCGGTGCAGGGCGATCGTGCCCTCGCCGCCGTGGTCGTCGTGGAAGCGGACGAGGTCACCGATGTCGAGGTCGGTGAGCACGTCGCCGTTGACGACGACGAACCGCTCGTCGATGCCGGCGTCGAGCGCCGCGAAGCGGATGGCGCCGGCGGTGTCGAGCGGCTCGGGCTCGGTGGCGTAGTGCAGCCGCACGCCGGCGCAGACCCCGTCGGGGTAGGCGTCGGTGAACACGTCGGGCCGGTAGCCCATCGAGAGCACGGCCTCGGTTACGCCGTGCTCGGCCAGGTGCTCCAGCACGTGCTCGATCATGGGCCGGTGCAGGATGGTGAGCATCTGCTTCGGCGTGGTGTGCGTGAGCGGTCGGAGCCGGGTCCCGAACCCGCCGACCAGGACGACCGCCTTCACTCGCCGCCCTCCGGGGGGGCGGACGAGGACGGCGCGCTGGACGCGGGTGCGCTCGATGCGGGCGCGGTGGTGGCGGGCGCGCTGGACGCGGGCGCACTCGTGGCGGGCACGGTGGTGGCCGCGTTCTGCTGGGCGAGGAGCTGCTCGCACTCCGCCGGCGGGTTGGGGCCGTCGCACTGGCCGAGGATGGAGATGTCCTTCGCGGCGTGCGGGGCGGGGATGTCGTCCACCTCCGAGAGCGGGACGAACGCCAGCGTGTAGGCGCCCAGGTCCTCGGTGAAGCGGATGTCGCCGAAGTCCTCGGTGAAGACCTGGTCGGGCTTGGACTTGGTGGCGGCCGAGGTGGCGTCCTTCCAGTGGGCGAGCACCCACTCGGCGGGCTTGCCCGCGCAGGTGGACTCGCCGGACACGAACGTGTCGCCGCCCCGGAACTCCATCGGGAGCCGGATGGTGTCGCCCGACACGTCGACGCCGACCTGGTCGAAGTAGCGGGCCATCGTCGCCCGGCGACCGGAGGTCTGGAGGCTGAACGGGTGGATGTGGATCAGCCCGTCGCCGTGGGTGTGGATGCCCAGGAGGTCGTCCTGCACGTCGTTCAGGTTCGGCAGCTCGGTCCCGCAGACGTAGACGGAGAAGGCGGCGTGCCAGTGGTCGAAGCCGGTGGAGTCCGCCGTGAGCTGGGCGATCGGGTGCTCGTCGTTGCCGCCGACGTAGGGGTCCTTCTCGGCCCGCTCGTTGCGGGCGAAGGCCACGATCCCGAGACCGATCGCCAGGACGGCGACGATCGAGAGCGGGAACAGCCAGTTCCTCGGCTGCTTGCCCTTCTTCTGACCGTTCGTTTTCGATGCCAGGCGGGCGGCGCGCTTGGCTGCATCAGACCTTGCCATGGGACGCGAGGCTACTCGCCGGTCACCCCCGCCCCGGATTCGGCCGTTCCGGTCGCACCGGGCGGCTCCGGGGCGCCCCCTCGACCCTCAGCGGCGGCGGGCGGCGATCAGCTCCGCGAAGAGGTGCTCGTAGGACTCGGCGACCGCCGCCGGCGAGGCCCAGCCCTCCACGAACCGGCGGGCCGACTCGCCCATGCGGCGGCGCTCGTCCCGGTCCGCGAGCAGCGTCACCAGGGCCTTGGTGAACGCCTCGGGGTCCTCGGGGGGCACGGCGATGCCGGCGCCGGCGGCCTCGACGGTCCGCGCCACCTCGGTGCCGGGGTCGACGGAGGCGACGACGGGGCGGCCGGCGGCGAGGATCGTGTAGAGCTTCGACGGCACGCTGGAGCGGGCGAGGCCGCGGCGCAGCGGGACGACGTGCACGTCGCCGGCCGCGGCGACCTCGGCCAGGCGCGCCTTCGGCTGCATGTCCACGAAGCGGACGTTGGGGAGCCCCGCGGCCTGGCGCTCCAGGTCCGCGCGGGCCGAGCCGCCGCCGTTGATGACGAAGACGACGTCGGGGTCGTCCGCGAGGTGGGCGGCGGCCGCGAGCACGAGGTCGAGCGACTGGGAGAAGCCGACGTTGCCGGCGTACATGACCACCGTCCGGCCCACCAGGTCGTGCTCGCGGCGGTACGCGTTCTCGTGGGGGCCGGGGCGGATGCGGTCGGTGTCGATGAAGTTCGGGATCACCCGCACCTTCGCCGGGTCGCCCGCCCGGCCGCGGCGACCCCGGATCTTGGCGGTGACGTTGTCGCGCAGGTCCTCCGACAGCACGGTCACGGCGTCGGCGTGGAGGTAGCTCTCGCGCTCCAGCCAGGAGGCGGCGGCGATCACCGTCGGGTTGGTGATGGCGCCGACCTCGACCGCGGCGTCGGGGAAGACGTCCTGGATGTTGAAGACGAGCGGCACCCGGTGGCGCTTGGCGGCGAGCCAGCCGCCGGCGCCGAGGAACAGCGGCGGGGACATGGCGAGCACGGCGTCGGGCCGGCTGTCCGCGAGGACGGCGCGCAGGGTGGCGAGGCCGCTGAAGCCGACGAAGGCGAGTGCCCGGGCCGGGATGTTGGTCTTGTCGGTGGGGAACGGGTGGACGCGGGTGATGCGCCCCCACGGGTGGTCCTCGTGGCGGACGAGCTTGCCGGTCCAGCCCGCCTCGATGCGGTGGTCCCGGTACCAGGGCAGGGAGGTGACGATGTGGAGGCGGTGGCCGCGGGCCACGAGCTGCTCGGCGATCTGGGTCATCACCTCGCCGGTGGGGGCGACGTCGGGCGCGTAGTGGGGGCAGAGGACGAGCAGGTCCATCAGGGGCCGTCCTCGCCGGGCTCCGCGGCCCGCCGGTAGGCGGTCAGGAGGGCGTCGGCGGCGCGGTCCCAGTCGAAGCCGGAGGCCCGCTTGCGGCCCGCGGCGCGCAGGCGCGCCTGCTCGTCGGGGTCGTCCACGACCTCGGCGAGGGTGGCGGCCCAGGCGTCGACGTCGCCGGGCGGGACGAGCCGGCCGGCCTCCCCCACCACCCAGGGCAGCGCGGTGGCGTCCGCGGCCACGAGCGGGGCGCCGGCGGCCATCGCCTCCAGCGCCGGGGCGCCGAAGCCCTCGAAGCGGCTGGGCACCGCGACCGCGGTGGCGAGGGCGTAGAGGGCGTCGAGGTCGTCCCAGGGGATGCGGCCGGTGCGGCGGACCTGGTCGCCGCGGCCGGTGGCGCGGATGACGGCGGCCAGCTCGGCCTCGGCGGGGCCGGGGCCGCCGACGAGCAGGAGGGTGAGGTCGGGCCGGTCGGCGGCGATGCGGGCGAAGGCCCGCACGAGGGTGGCGTGGTCCTTGTGGGGGTAGGTGATGGCCGGGTAGAGCACGACGCGCTCGCCCAGCCGGTAGCGGTCGCGCACCTCGGCGAGGCGGCCCTCGGGCACGGGCGGGGGCGGCTCCACGCCGTGGGGCACGGTGAGCACCCGGTCCTCGGGCACGTCCAGCAGCTCGACCACCGAGCGCGACGCCGGGTCGCTGGGGGTGAGGACGAGGCGGGCCCGGCGGGCGGAGCGGGGCAGCATGACGGCGAGCCAGCGCCGCTTGATGGTGGAGAAGTTCTCCGGCAGGAGCAGCGGTTGGAGGTCGTGGATGGTGAGCACCGCCGGGGTGCGGGTGATGGCGGGGCCGGGCGGGACGACGCCGCCCGCGTGGTGCAGCAGGTCGATGTCGCGGCGGTGGGCCTCGAAGGCCAGCCAGGTGGCCTCGGCGGCGACCCGCTCGGGCTTGCGGTGCCCGTCGAGCGGCACGGTGACGGTGTCGAACGCCTCGACCAGCTCGGGGTGGGCGTCCGCGAACGGCTCCAGGACGAACAGCGTGAGGTCGCAGTCCTCGGGATCCCGCCGGGCGACGGCCCGCAGCAGCCGGGTGGTGTACTCCTCGCTGCCGCCGACGACGCCGGGCACGAGCCAGAGCAGGTTGACCCCGACCCTCACGACGCCGCCTCGTGGTAGGTCTCGGCGGTCAGGCGGGCCGCCCGCTCCCAGGTGAAGATGCGGGAGCGCTCCCGGCCCCGCGAGCGGAACTCCTCGGCGAGGGTCGGCTCGTCCACGAAGGACCGCACGGCCTGGGCGACCGACGCCGGATCGGTGGGGTCCACCAGCAGCGCGGCGTCGCCGCCGACCTCGGCGGTGGCGGTCCCCCGCGAGGTGACGACGGGGGCGCCGGCGGCCATCGCCTCCAGCACCGGCATCCCGAAGCCCTCCCGCAAGCTCGGGAAGCAGAAGGCGGCGCAGCCGGCGTAGAGGGCGCTCAGGTCGGTGGCGGGCACGAAGCCGAGCCGCTTGACGCCGACGGTGGTGCCGGCGAGCGGGGCGAGGAGGGCGCCGAGGTCCTCGTTCCAGCCGTCGGGGCCCACGAGCGCCAGGTCGATCTCGCGGCCGTCGAGGCCGACCGCGGCGGCCACGACCGAGCGCAGGTTCTTGCGGGGCTCGACGGTGCCGACGAACAGCACGTAGGGGCGGTCGAGGCCGTGGCGGGCGCGCACCTCGTCCACGTCGACCGCCTCGTCGGGCTGGTCGACGCCCCAGGGCACGATGCGGATGCGGTCGGCCTCGAAGCCGGCGTCGACGCACTCGCGGGCCGTGGCCTCCGAGGGCACCATCACGAAGCGGGCGTGGCGGCGGGCCAGCTCGGTCCCCCGCCGGAAGAACCGGTTGCCGTGCCGGCTGAACTGGGTGGGGTCCGCGAGGAAGGCGAGGTCGTGGACGGTCATGACGAGGGGGGCGTCGCCGGGCGGCACGGCGACGGCGGTGCCGTGGATCACGTCGACGCGGCCGGTGGCCATCTCCACCTTGGGGCGGCGCAGCGCGTGCCACGTCTCGTAGACGACCGGGCGCGACAGCGGCAGGTGGTGCACCTCGATCGGCGGCACGAACGGCTCGGGCGCCGGGCCCCGGTGGTGGGCGGCGACGCCGACCACCTCCACGTCGTCGCGCCGTTCGAGCGCGGCGGCGAGCTGGAGGATCGAGGTCGCGGTGCCGCCGGGCACCCGGTGCCAGCACTGCTCCAGCGTCATGGCGACTCGGCGGGTGCGCTGCTCCACGGGGTCGATTCTGGCCGCTCGCCCGCGCCGCGTGCCGCATCCCGGCATCGGGGCGCCGCGAACCAGTCGGTACGATGGCCCGCCATGACCACGTTCTGGAGCGATCGACGGGTGCTCGTCACCGGCGGCACCGGCTTCCTCGGCGGCGCCGTCGTCGGGCAGCTCCGAGCGGCCGGGGCGGGCGAGCTGCTGGTGCCGTCGTCGGCCGACGTCGACCTCCGCGACCGCACGGCGACCGCCGCGTACTTCGCCGAGGCCCGGCCCGACCTGGTGATCCACCTGGCGGCCCGGGTGGGCGGCATCGGCTACAACCAGCAGCACCCCGCCGAGCTGTACCTCGACAACCTGCTCATGGGGACCTACGTGATCGAGGAGGCCCGGGCGGCGGGCGCGGCCAAGACGGTGGTGGTGGGCACGGTCTGCTCGTACCCGAAGGAGCCGCCGGTGCCCTTCCACGAGGCGTCGCTGTGGAACGGCTACCCCGAGGAGACCAACGCGCCCTACGGCATCGCCAAGCTGGCCCAGCTCGTGCACGCGCAGACGGTCCGGGAGCAGTACGGCCAGAACGTGATCTACCTGATCCCCACCAACCTGTACGGGCCGGGCGACAAGTTCCACCCGGCGGTCAGCCACGTGATCCCGGCGCTCGTCAAGCGCTGCGTCGACGCGGTGGAGGCGGGGGCGGACCACATCGAGCTGTGGGGCACCGGCTCGGCCAGCCGGGAGTTCCTCTACGTCGACGACGCGGCCCGGGGCATCGTGGCCGCCGCCGAGCGCTACGACGGGGCGGAGCCGGTGAACCTGGGCACCGACCACGAGATGCCGATCGCGGAGCTGGTCACCCACATCGCCGCGGCGACCGGCTTCGAGGGCGAGCTGCGCTGGGACACCTCCAAGCCCGACGGCCAGCCCCGGCGCCGGGTGGACAACAGCCGGGCGCGCGAGCTGTTCGACTTCACCGCCACGACCCCGTTCGACCGGGGCCTGCGGGCGACCGTCGACTGGTACCTCGCCAACCGGGTCGAGGCGGAGGCCCGCCGGAGCTGACCGGCCCGGGGTCACCCGGCCGCTCGGTCGCGGCCCGGCGCTCGGCCCGACCCCCGGCTCGAACCCGACCGGCCCGGAGCCACGGCCGGATCGCTCAGGCGGCGCCGCCGAGGACGCGGCGGAAGTGCTCGACGGTGCGCTCGATGCCGGTGCGCAGGTCGACCTCGGGGCGCCAGCCCAGCAGCTCGGCGGCCCGGGTGATGTCGGGTTGGCGCTGGGTGGGGTCGTCCACCGGCAGCGGCTGCTCCACCAGCTCGGCGGTCGACCCGGTGACCTCCAGGACGATCTCGGCGAGGCGGCGGATGGTGAACTCGTTCGGGTTGCCGATGTTGACCGGGCCGGTCACGTCCGCGTCGAGGAGCGCCAGGAAGCCGCGCACCTCGTCGTCCACGTAGCAGAAGCTGCGGGTCTGGGAGCCGTCGCCGTAGAGGGTGAGGGGCCGGCCGCGCAGGGCGGCCACGATGAAGTTGGAGACGGCGCGGCCGTCGTCGGGGCGCATCCGGGGCCCGTAGGTGTTGAAGATGCGCACGATGCGCACGTCGAGGCCGTGGTGGCGGTGGTAGGCCATCGTCATCGCCTCGGCGAAGCGCTTGGCCTCGTCGTAGACGCCGCGGGGCCCGATCGGGTTCACGTTGCCCCAGTAGGTCTCGGGCTGGGGGTGTACCAGGGGGTCGCCGTAGACCTCGCTGGTGGAGGCGAGGAAGAAGCGGGCGCCCTTGGCCTTGGCGAGGCCGAGCGCGTTGTGGGTGCCGAGGCTGCCGACCTTGAGGATCTGGATGGGGATGCGGTCGAAGTCGGCCGGCGAGGCCGGCGACGCGAAGTGCAGCACGGCGTCGACGTCGCCGGGCACCCACATGTAGGTGCTCACGTCGTGGTCGACGTAGGTGAAGCCGGGCCGGGCGAAGAGGTGCTCGATGTTGGCGAGGTCGCCGGTGATGAGGTTGTCGAGGCAGACGACCTCGTCACCCCGGTCGAGGAGGCGCTCGCAGAGGTGCGAGCCCAGGAAGCCGGCGCCGCCGGTGACGACGACCCGGCTCACGCTCGGCCGATGCCCCGGTACTCGAAGCCGCGGCGCACGAGCGTGGTGCGGTCGATGAGGTTGCGGGCGTCGACCACCCGGCGGGCGGCCATCACGTCGCCCACCTTGTCGAAGTCGAGCCACTTGAACTCGTCCCACTCGGTGAGCACGGCGAGGACGGCGGCGCCCTCGGCGGCCGCGTAGGGGTCCTCGACCACGTCGATGCCGGCGAGGCGGCTGTCATCCGGGCTCGGCGAGGACGGGTCGAAGGCCCGCACGGTGGCGCCCCGGTCGAGCAGGAGGCGGATGATCTCGATGGACGGCGAGTCGCGCAGGTCGTCGGTCCGGGCCTTGAAGGTGAGGCCCCAGACGGCGACGGTGACGCCGGCCAGCGAGCCGCCGGCGAGGGACTCGACCTTGTCGGCCACCCGGCGGAACTGGTCGTCGTTCACGCCGATGACGCCCTTGAGCAGGCCGAAGTCGTAGCCGGCCTCCTCGGCGATCTTGACGAGGGCGTGGGAGTCCTTGGGGAAGCAGCTCCCGCCCCAGCCGGGGCCGGGGCGCAGGAACTGGTTGCCGATCCGCTTGTCGTAGCCCATGCCCAGCACCACGTCGTTGACGTCCGCGCCGACGGCCTCGCAGACCGCGGCGATGGCGTTGACGAAGCTGATCTTGGTGGCGAGGAAGGCGTTGGAGGCGTACTTGATCGTCTCGGCCGACGCCGGGTCGGTCACCTGGAGGGGGGCGGCGAGGCCGAGGTACAGGCCGGCGACGCGGATGGCGGCGCCCTGGTCGTCGGCGCCGATGACCACCCGGTCGGGGTTGAGGAAGTCGTGCACCGCCGAGCCCTCCCGGAGGAACTCGGGGTTGGAGACCACGTGCACGTCGGAGCGGCCGAGCGCCTGCTCGACCACCCGGGTGGAGCCGACGGGCACCGTCGACTTGTTGATGACGACCGCCTCGGGCCGCAGCATCGGCGAGATCTCGCGGGCGGCGGCCTCGATGTAGGAGAGGTCGGCGGAGCCGTCGCCGCCCTGGGGGGTGGGCACGCAGAGGTAGACGAACTCGGCCTCGGCCACGGCGTGCTCGGCGCCGAGCACGAAGCGGAGCTGGCCGGAGCGCAGGCCCTCCTGGACCAGCTCGTCGAGGCCGGCTTCGAGGATCGGGACCCGGCCGGCGTTGAGCGCCTCGACCTTCTCGGGAACGACGTCGGCGCAGACGACGGTGTGGCCGAGGTGCGCGAGGCACGCGCCGGTGGTCAGGCCGACGTAGCCGGTTCCGATGATCGCGACGTTGCTGCCCACTGCGCACTCCCGCTCCGGGGGTTGGCTCTCGGACCCGGAGACGCCACACCCTATCCGGGAGGTCCCGGAGGCCCCGCAGCGAGGAACGGGACTCAGCAGCTCACGCCCTCGGGCACCGCGGCGGGCACGTAGGAGGAGCCGCGGGGCGGGTCGCCCCGCTCGTCCAGGGTGGTGGTGCTGCGCGGCACGGTCGTGGTGCTGGTGGCGGCCTGGGCCTCGGTGGTGGTCGTGGAGGCGGCGACGGTGTTCGCGGGGATCTCGGTGGACGGCTTGGGCGTGGTGAGGATGCCGGCGTGGTCGGGGCCGAGCACGAGGGTGATCTCCGAGACGGTCGGGTCGGAGACCAGCTCGACGTCGCCGGCCAGGTGGCGGGCGAGGTAGCGGGCCTCGGAGAGCGCGGCGGCGGTGAAGCGGATCTGGGTGCGCTCGACGGGGTCGACGGTGCTGGGGGCCTGGGTGCGGAAGCCGAGGCGGCCGAGCTGGTCGGTGGCCTCGGCGGCGGCCTGGTCGGGGGCGCCGCCGTTGACGACCCGGAGGGTCACGTCCTCGGCCCGCACCTCGCCCTCGGGGGTGGGGGCGTCGGTGCCGCGGAACTGCTCCAGGATCGGCTCGGCCTCGGCCCGGCGGAGCTGCACGACGGCCTGGCCGCCGACGTACTCGTCGTAGACGGGCAGCTCCAGGGTCTCCAGCTCGCCGGGCTCGAAGGAGTCGAAGGCCCGGCCGAGGTCGAGGAGGTCCTGCGCGGTCATGTCGCGGTCCAGCTTCACGCTGCCCTGCACGTTGCGGATGAGCTGGTTGAGGGTGGCGGGGTTGCGGGCGCCCTTGCGGATGGCCTGGGCGACGACGCGCTGGAGGAACTCCTTCTGGCGCTTGACCCGACCGTGGTCCGCGGTCGGGTCGGGGACCCAGCGGCCGTCCGCGTTCTGCCACTGGAGGTAGCGGGAGCGGGCGTAGGCGAGCGCCTGGCCGGCGTCGAGGTGGCGGCAGCCGACCGTCGGCTGGTCGAGGCCGGAGTGGAAGTCCCGCAGCGGGTGCGAGATGTAGATGTCCACGCCGCCGATCACGTCGATCACCTTCTTGAACGCCGCGAAGTTGACCTCGACGTAGTGGTTGACGGTGATGCCGAACTCGCTGTGGAGGGTCTCGATGAGCTTGTCGGGGGTGCCCTCGGCGTAGTTCATCGAGGCGTTGATCTTGCTCTGGCCGTGGTCGGGGATGGTGACCCACAGGTCGCGGGGGAAGGAGACGACCTTGGCCTCGGAGGTCTTCGGGTCGACCCGCACGATCATGATGACGTCGGACCGGGTGCCGCCGACGTCGTCGCGCCCGTCCAGCAGCGGGTCGTCGGCGGCGAGGCCCGCCTTGTCGTCGGTGCCGACGATGAGGAAGTTCATCGGATCCCCGGCGGCGACCTCCTTCGAGGACTGCCAGCCGCCGGCGGCGAGGATGCTCGTGCGCCGCGTGTCCGCGACGGTGTCACGTGCGTAGATGATGACCACCGCGGTGGCCACGCACGCCACGATGGCGACCACGTTGGTGGCGAGCAGCAGCCGCTGGGGCCACGTGCGGCGATAGCGGACCGCCCCCGAGCGTCGAGACATGGTGGTCGACGTTACCAGCGGGTACCCCGCCCTCCCGGGCGCCGCCGCATCGCCCGGGGCGGGGCACCTACATGGGGAGGCCGAGGTCTCGGGCGATGACGAGGCGCTGGACCTCGGAGGTGCCCTCGCCGATCTCCAGGATCTTGGCGTCGCGGTAGTGGCGGGCGACGGGGGTCTCGTCGATGAAGCCGTAGCCGCCGAAGATCTGGGTGGCCTCGCGGGTCGCGGTCACCGCGGCCTCGGTGGCGTACAGCTTCGCCATCGCCGCCTCCTTCTTGAACGGCCGACCCACGTCCTTCAGCCACGCGGCCCGGTAGGTGAGCTGGCGGGCCGTCTCGGCCATGACCGCCAGGTCGGCGCACTTGAACGCCACCGCCTGGTAGCTGCCAATGGGGCGGCCGAAGGCGTTGCGGTCGTTCGCGTACTGCACGCTCTGGTCCAGGCACGCCTGGATGACGCCGACCGCGAGGGCGGCGATGGCGATGCGGCCGTCGTCCAGGATGGCGAGGAAGTTGGCGAAGCCCCGGCCCCGCTCCCCCAGCAGGTTCTCCTGGGGCACCCGGCAGTCGGCGAAGGTGAGCCCGTGGGTGTCCGACGCGTGCCAGCCCATCTTGCGGTAGGGCGGCTGCACCTCGAAGCCGGGGGTCCCGGCGGGGACGATGATCGTGGAGATCTCGGGCTTGCCGGTGCTGCCCGGCGCGTCGGTGCGGGCCGTGACGGTGACCAGGCTCGTGATGTCGGTGCCCGAGTTGGTGATGAACGCCTTCTCGCCGTTCAGCACCCAGTCGTCGCCGTCCGCGACCGCCCGGGTGCGGGTGCCGCCGGCGTCGCTGCCCGCCTCCGGCTCGGTGAGGCCGAAGCCGCCCAGGGCCCGGCCGGCGCACAGGTCCGGCAGCCAGCGCTGGCGCTGCTCCTCGGTGCCGAAGGTGAAGATCGGGTTCGCGCCGAGGCCGACGCCCGCCTCCAGGGTGATCGCGAGCGACTGGTCGACCCGGGCCAGCTCCTCGATCGCCACGCACAGCGTGATGAAGTCGGACCCCGATCCGCCGTACTCCTCGGGGAACGGCAGGCCGAACAGGCCCAGCTCGCCCATCTCGAGCACGACGTCGGTCGGGAACCGGTGCTCGCGGTCCCACGCCTCGGCGTGGGGGGCGATCGCGGTCTCGGCGAAGTCCCGCACCACCAGGCGGAAGGCTTCGGTCTCCTCGGGCAGGTCGTAGTTCATCGCCCGGGACAGTAGCGGCCACCGGTCGGGGCCCGGCGCCCTACGCTGCCGCGGTGACCGGGCCCGCGCTCGCGGTCGTCGGCGACCGCCTCCTCACCGACCTCGTCGAGGTCACGGACGACCTGGCCGCGCTCGACGGCCGGGGCCACTGGGCGGTCGTCATCCCCTTCGCCGGGCCACCGGTCTGCGCCCGCTTCGCCACCGTCCGCCCCGCCCGGCCCTGGCGCGGCCGGCCGTGGGTCGGCGTCGACCGGGCCGCGTGGCGGACCTCGCTCGACCGGGAGGCGTTCACCGCCGGCATCGAGGCCATCCGCTCGGCCATCGGCCGCGGCGACGTCTACCAGGTGAACCTGACCCGGGTGCTCGCCGCCCCGCTGCCGGCGGGCGCGGACGTCGCCGCGCTCGGCGCCGCGCTCGCCGCCGGCAACCCGGCCCCGTTCTCGGCGGTGGTGCGCCTCCCCGACCACGGCGTGCACGTGGCCTCCGCGTCGCCCGAGCGCTACCTCCAGCGCCAGGGGCCTCGGGTCTGGAGCTCGCCGATCAAGGGCACCGCGGCGGTCGCCGACGGGTTCCTCCCGAAGGACCGGGCCGAGAACGTGATGATCGTCGACCTGGTGCGCAACGACCTCGGCCGGGTCTGCGACTGGGGCAGCGTCACGGTCCCCGGCCTGCTGGAGGTGGAGCCGCACCCGGGCCTCGTGCACCTCGTCTCCACCGTCGAGGGCCGCCTGCGCGACGGGCTCGGCTGGCCGGAGCTGGTGGCGGCCACCTTCCCGCCCGGCTCGGTCACCGGCGCCCCGAAGATCGCCGCCCTGGAGCTGATCGACCGGCTGGAGACGGCCGACCGCGAGCTCTACTGCGGCGCGGTCGGTTGGGTCGACGCCGACCGGCGCGAGGGCGCCCTCAACGTGGCCATCCGCACGTTCTGGTTCGCGGGCGGCGAGATCCGCTTCGGCACCGGCGGCGGCATCACCTGGGACTCGGACCCCGACGGCGAGTGGGCCGAGACGGAGCTGAAGGCCGCCCGGCTCCTGCGGGTGGCCGCCAACGACGCGGTGCCCGTGCCGTGAGCACCACCACCTGGCTCGACGGGCGGGTGCTCGACGCCGCCTCGGGCGAGGCCCGGGTACCGCTCGCGGACCCCGGCGTGCTGGTCGGCCACGGCGTGTTCGAGACCACCAAGGCGCTGGAGGGCCCCGCGCTCGCCCTCGGCCGCCACCTGCGGCGGCTGCGCCGCTCGGCCGAGCTGGCCCGCCTGGCGGTGCCGCTGGAGGACGCCGAGCTGCGGGGCGCGTTCGAGGCCGTCCTCGGCGAGCACCGGCGCCGCGGGGGCGGCCCGGCGCCGGGCGAGGGGTTCGTCCGGCTGCGCCTCACCGTGACCGCCGGCGGGGTCACCGCGGTGACCGCCACCGACGCCCCCGCCTGGCCGGCCACCACCACCGTGGCGCTCGTCGACGCGCCGCTCAACGAGCGGAGCCCGCTCGCCGGGGCGAAGACGATCTCGCACCTGGAGTCGACCTGGGGCCGCCTGGAGGCCGAGCGGCTCGGGGTGGGCGAGGTGCTGCGGACGAACACCCGGGGCCGGCTCGGCGAGGGCGCCGCCTCCAACCTGTTCCTCGTGCTCGACGGGGTCCTCGTGACGCCGTCGACCGCCACCGGCTGCCTGGCCGGGGTCACCCGCGGGCTCGTCTGCGAGCTGGTGCCGGTGGTGGAGCGCGACGACCTGACCCCGGCCGACCTGGCCCGGGCCGAGGAGGTGTTCGTGACGTCGTCCACCCGCGACGTGCACCCGGTCGCGGCGGTCGACGGCCGCCGCCTCGACGCCCCCGGCCCGCGCACCGCCGCCGCGGCCGACGCCCTCCGCGCCCGCTTCGCCGAGACCCCCGACCCGTAACCGGTCGGGCCGGATCGGGCCGGATCGGGCCGGTCAGCCGGGTCGGGTCGGGTCGATGACCGACGGCGCGGGCTCGGGTCAGCGACCGGCGGGGGCGGCGACGAGGGCGTCGCGGAAGGCGGCGGAGCGCGTCTCCCAGTTGCCGACGCCGGCCGGGGTCGGCGCGGCCGGCGAGAACAGGACCACGCCGTCGGCGCCGGCGGCCGCCACCGCGCGGTGGGTGGCCTCGGCCACGTCGCCGGCCACGGCCAGCACCTCGATCGCGCTCCGCTCGGCCAGGTCCACGCCGTTGTCGGGCAGGGCCACCGCGCCGAGCAGGCCGGCGGGCCACCCGGCGGCCTCGGCCCGCAGCGGCTCGGCGTCGACGGCGCGGTCGGCGCCGCCCAGCAGCACGACCGTGCGGCGGCCGAGGCCGCGCAACCAGGCGAGGGCGGCGGCGGTGGCCGAGGGGTTGGAGGCGAGCGCGTCGTCCACGCAGAGCAGCCCCTCGGGGCCCGGGCAGGGGTCGAGGCGGCCGGGCATGGCGTGGCGGGCGAGCGCCACGACCTCCAGGTCGATCAGGTGGGGGCCGCCCAGCTCGGCCAGCGCGGCGGCGGCGAGCGCGGCGTTCTGCACCCGGTGGACGGGCACGGTCGGATCGCCCACGGGGGCCTCGACCACGGTGGGCGTCACGCCGATGGTGGCCAGGGCCTCGGCCGCCCGGCCGCCGGTGGCCGGCACGAGCACGCTCGGCGCGGTCCCGCCCTCGTTGGCGACCACCCGCAGCTTGTCGGCCACGTAGGAGACGACACCGCCGTGCCAGGACAGGTGGTCCTCGGCGAGGAAGGTGAGGATGGCGATGTCGGGCACGTGGTGCAGGTCGGCGGCCTGGTAGCTGGAGATCTCGAGGATCACCACGGCCGCGTCGTGGTTCCAGTCGTCGGAGAAGACGGGGGTGCCGAGGTTGCCGGCGACGCCGGCGTCGATCCGGCCCCGTTCCGCGATCGTGCCGAGCAGCGAGGTGACGGTGGACTTGCCCTTGGTGCCGGTGATGGCGACGACGGTGCGGTTCGGGCCGTGGGTGCCGAGCCAGAGGTCGACGGGGGTGGTCATGCGGGCGCCGGCGGCGCGGGCGGCGACGAGCGGCTCCCGGTAGCGGGGGAAGCCGGGCGAGCGCACGAACACCTCGGCCCAGGCGGCCGCGTCCTCTAGCGTGAGCACCGGCAGGTCGGTGGCGAGGGCGGCGGGGCCGTCGTCCACCACCGCGAGCGCGGCGGGCTCGGCGGCGCGGATGGCGGGCACCGCGGCGAGGACGTCCGCCCCCAGGCCGAGCAGCACGACCCGGCGCCCGGTCAGCTCGTCCAGCCTCACCGGTCGGCCGTCCGGGCGAGCAGGGCGGCGAGGGCCGAGCGGTAGGGCTCGGGCAGGTCGTCCAGCGGGCCGGGTGCGAGCAGCTCGGCGGGGGTGGTGCCGGCGGCCGCGAGGAGCCCGGCGGCCTCGGCGGCGAGGGCCGAGACGACTACCTGGTCGCGCCAGGCCGGGCGCTCGGCCAGCAGGGCCACCGCCGCGGCGGATTCCAGCCGCTCGCCGACGCAGTCGAACGGCTTCTCCGGCGACCAGAGCGCCCGGACCTCGGGGACGTGGTCGGGCCGGTCGAGGAGCGGGCCGCCGTACTGGCGGGCGACGTCGGCGGGGTCGAGGGCGGGCGCCAGCATCAGCGCGGTGAACAGGCACTTGGCGCAGGTGCCGCACGGGCGCTGCTCGCGGCTGGAGGTGGTCTCGTTCCAGATGGTGAACACCCGGTTGCAGGACACGATGTCGTCCGCCAGGCCCTGGGCGGCGACGCCGGCGCCGATGGCGAGCTCGGTGAGCGGCCGCAGCAGCGAGAAGTAGCGGACGCCCGTGGGGGCGAACACGGCCCGCAGGAGCTGCTCGGCCTCGAACGACTTGGAGAACTGGTGGTTGACCGGCACCCCGTCGGCGGTGACGACGGTGGGCTCGTCGGCGGATCGCTCGATGCCCATGACCACGTCGCGCCGGCCGAGCGCCACCGCGGCGATCACCGACACGGCGGAGGTGATGGCGGTCACCGGCACGTGGCCGTTGGTCGCGCCCGCCTCGTTGAGGGCCCGGAGCTGCGGGTCGAGGGTGCGGCGGGCGCCGACGAGCGGCCGGCCGAGCGCGGCGGCCAGGTGCTCCTGGGCGCCGACGGGGTTGACCGCGAAGAGCGTGCCGTCGGGCACGAGCGACGCGACGAGCGCCGAGTCCTTGCCGCCGCCGACGGGGACGAGGGCGCCGTCGAGGGTCGGCTCGGGCATCGAGTGGCGCAGGTCCTCGTCGTCGCCGCGGGGCGGGGCGACGATCTCGACCGGCAGCGGCACCGGGATGGCGTTGCGGTAGGCCAGCTCGCGGAGGCCGTCGTCGTAGAGCCGTTCGAGCAGCGCCCACTGGGCGGAGGTGAGCGTGGGCGTCACCAGGCGGGCGGGGGCGACGAGCTTGTAGTAGCTGACGCCGGCCACCAGGTGCAGGACGTGGACGGCCTGGGCGAGCGGGCGGGTGTCGGGGAGGTCGAAGGGGAACTCGACCGTCTCGGTCAGCTCCAGGTCGTCGCCGATCCGGTAGCGCAGCTCGACGGTGCCGCCGTCCACCCGGGTGCCGACGAGCGTGAAGTCGTCGTCGGGCACGGCCGCGGCGCTCGTCGTGGGCTCCTCCATCACCGGGTCAGCCTACCGGTGGGCCCGCCACCGCCCGGGAGCCGCGGGGGCGGCGTCGGTCACGCCCGCCGGCGGGACACCGGCGGCGGACCGGCGGGTCGGGCGCGGCTGCGGTCCGGGTCCCGGGCCCCGTCGGGAACAATGGGGCGATGCCGTTGCGACGACGCCGCCCGTTCCGCCTGCTGCCCCTGGTCGCGGCGCTCGCGCTGGCGGCCGCGTCGTGCTCGGGCGGCGGGAGCGACGCGGGGACCGGCCCCACGAGCACCACCTCGCGCTCCAGCGGCGGGCCCAGCACCACCGTGCCCGAGGGCGACGAGGACCCGGTCGCGGACGTCACCCGCATCGAGGTGCTGTCCAGCCAGCCCGACCGCATCAGCGGCGACGACGCCCGCATCCGCATCACCCCGTCGTCGGAGGGCTCGGCGTCGACCCTCGCCGTGGACCTCGACGGCACCGACGTGACGGGCAGCTTCACCAACGTCGACGGGCACCTGGAGGGCGTGCTCCGGGGCCTGGTCGAGGGCACCAACTCGCTCACCGTGACCGGCGACGGCGAGCCCGTGACCCTGCGCCTGCGGGCCTGGCCCCGCCAGGGGCCGATGATCTCGGGCCCGCAGACGCCCCTGCCCGCCTGCGCCACCCAGGCCAACGGCCTCGGCGGGCCCGGCGCCGACTGCGCCGCGGACCCCGTGGTCACGTTCCGCTACGTGCGGGCCGACGGCACCGTCGCGGAGCTGGACGACCCGGCGGCGCTGCCCGACGGCGCGGCCCGCGTCGAGGTCGACGGCGAGGAGCTGCCGGCGCTCGTGCGGGTGGAGCGCGGCGTCGTCAACCGCTCCGCCTACGAGACCGCGGTGCTCGTGCGGGGCCCGGTCGCCGACCCGCAGGCGCCGGTGCCGGCGGCGTGGAACCGCACGCTCGTCTACCGCTTCGAGGACGGCTGCGGCGCCACCTACGGGCAGGGCCGGCTCCGCGGCTCGCCGCTCGACGGCGCGCTCCTGGCCGCCGGCTACGCCGTCGCCACCGCCACCTTCAACGACGGGCAGGTCACCTGCAACGACGTCGTGTCGACCGAGACGGCGATGATGGTCAAGGAGCGCTTCGTGGAGTCGGTCGGCGTCCCCGACCGCACCATCGGCCGCGGCCGGGGCCTCGGCGGGGGCCAGGCCCACCTCATCACCCAGAACTACCCCGACCTGCTCGACGGGGTCGTCACCGTCGACGGCTTCCCCGACGTGACCAGCTTCGCCAACGAGATCGCCGACTGCCTGCTCCTCGACACCTGGTTCGCCGGCGGCGGCAGCGGCCTCACCCCCGCGCAGCGCCAGGCCGTCACCGGCTACGGCTCGCCGCGGACCTGCGCGGTGATCGCGGACCGCTACGGCACCCCGTTCGACCCCACCAGCGGCTGCGACCCGGCCGTCCCCGCCGGCGACCGCTACTCGCGGGCCAACCCGGGCGGCCTCCGCTGCACCCCGCAGGACATCGGCATCGTCCCGCACGGCATCGACCCGGCCACCGGCTGGGGCGTCCGGCCGCTCGACAACGTCGGCGTGCAGTACGGCCTCCAGGCCCTGGCGGACGGCACGATCTCGATGCCGGAGTTCCTCGACCTCAACGAGCGCATCGGCGGCCTGGGCGTGGACGGGGCGCTGACCGGCGAGCGCATGGAGGTGTCCGAGGACCTCCTCCAGCGGCTCTACGAGACCGGCCGCATCTCCGAGGGCACCGGCGACCAGGACGAGGTCCCGGTCATCGACCTCGTCCGCGCCGAGCCCGGCGACCGGGGCGAACCGGGCGACCTGCACCGCGCCATCGCCTACCGCCTGCGGGTCGAGCGGGTGGCCCGCGCCCGGGCGCCGCAGCAGATCTGGCTGCTCCGCGACGTGGACGACGCCGACCAGCTCCAGGCGATCGAGGCCGTCGACGGCTGGCTCCGCGACCGCGAGGCCCGGGGCGAGCGGGGCTCGACCGTCGTGCCCGACGAGGCGGTGTCCCGCTGCGAGCGGGCCGACGGCCCGGCGGCCCGGGGCGAGGACGTCTTCGACGCGGTCGGCTCCGCCTGCCTGCCCACCGACCCCGCGGGCGACCCCCGCCTGGCCGCCGGCGCCCACCGGACCGGCGACGTCATCAAGTGCCAGCTCAAGCCGATCGACCCGTACGACTACCCGAGCCCGCCGAGCCCCGACGAGCTGGAGCGGCTGCACCGGATCTTCCCGACCGGGGTCTGCGACTGGTCGGCCCCCGGCGCCGGCCAGCTCCTGCCGACCACCCCCGACCGCAGCTTCGAGGACACCGAGACCCCCGCCGACCGCGCCTGAGCCCACCGGCAAGGCGGCCGCCCTCATCGAACTTGGCACGAGAACGGGGCACGGGTGCGGCAGTTCCGTGCCAAGTTCGGGACGCGCGGGCGAACTTGGCACGACAACGGGGCACGGGTGCGGCTTTTCCGTGCCAAGTTCGATGAGGGGTTCGGTCCGGGGGTCAGCGATCGCGGAGGTGGACGACGTCGCCGACGGCCAGCTCGCGGCGGGTGCCCTCCAGGGTCTCCACCACCAGGTGGCCGTCCTCGGTGACGTCGACCGCGGTGCCCTCGACGTCGTCGCTGCCGAGGTCGACCCGCACCCGGCGGCCGAGGGTGGCCGAGCGGGCCCGCCAGCGCGCCAGCACCGCGGCCCGGCCGCCCTCGGCGCGCAGCTCCGCGTCGAGCGCGTCGAGGCGGCGGAGCAGGCCGACGAGCAGGTCGACCCGGTCGGGGGTCCCCTCGGCGCCGACGACCTCGTCGAGCGCGACGGCCACATCGGTCAGCTCGGCGGGGGCGCGGCCGGCCCAGGCGACGTTCAGGCCGATGCCGACCGCGACGGCGACGCGGTCGGTGGGCCGGGGCTCGCGCCAGCCGTCCGCGATGCCCGAACCCGCCGGCCAGTCGGCCTCGGCCAGGATGCCGGCCAGCTTGCGGTCCGGGCCCGAGCCGTCGCCGGGCCAGACCAGGTCGTTGGGCCACTTGAGCCGGGGCGTGGCGCCGCAGGCGGCCTCCACGGCCTCGGCCGCGGCGAGGGCGACGGTCGCGGTCGCCAGGGCCGCCACCCTCGCCGGGGGCCGCAGGAGCACCGTGGCCATGAGGGAGCTGCCGGCCGGCGCCTCCCAGGTGCGGCCGCGCCGGCCCCGGCCCGCGGTCTGGAGGTCGGCCGCCACCACGATGCCCTCGGCCTCGCCGGCCCGGGCCAGCCGGAGCACGTCCTCGTTGGTGGAGCCGGTCACCGCCAGCCAGCGCACGTCGCCGAAGCGGGTGCCGGCGAGGGCCTCGCGGGCCCGGGCCTCGGCGGCGGCGGCGGCGGTGCGGGCGGGGTCCGCGTCGGTCGTGAAGTCGGTCACGGGGCGAGTGCAGACCACGCGGCGCACCCACCGCAAGCCCACAGGGGTGCACGCAGTTTCCGGCGACGGGCGCGGAGGCTCTAGAACGGGGGACGATGCTGACGAAGATCCTGATCGCAAACCGGGGCGAGATCGCCGTCCGGGTCATCCGTGCCTGCCAGGAGCTGGGCATCGCCAGCGTGGCGGTGTACTCCGAGCTCGACCGTGACTCGCTGCACGTGCGCCTGGCCGACGAGGCCTACGCGCTCGGCGGTCAGACCGCGGCCGAGAGCTACCTGAACACCGACAAGATCCTCGAGATCATCGAGCGGTCGGGCGCCGACGGCGTGCACCCCGGCTACGGGTTCTTCTCCGAGAACACCGACTTCGCCCGGGCGATCACCGAGCGGGGGGTGACCTTCATCGGCCCGCCGCCCGAGGCCATCGAGGTCATGGGCGACAAGGTGTCGAGCCGCATCGCGGCCGAGAAGGCCGGCGTGTCGGGCGTGCCCGGCACCACCGAGTTCCTCACCTCCGGCGACGAGGTGGTCGACTTCGGCAACGCCCACGGCTGGCCGGTGGCGATCAAGGCCGCGTACGGCGGCGGCGGCCGCGGCATGCGGGTGGTGAACGCGGCCGACGAGGCCCACGCGGCGCTCGCGTCGGCCCAGTCCGAGGCGCTCAAGGGCTTCGGCCGCGACGAGTGCTACGTGGAGCGCTACCTCACCCACCCCCGCCACGTCGAGATGCAGGTCATCGGCGACCAGCACGGGAACTTCGTGTGGGTGGGCGAGCGGGACTGCTCGGTGCAGCGCCGCCACCAGAAGCTGATCGAGGAGGCCCCGGCGCCGAACTTCCCGCCCGAGGTGCGCCAGGCGATGGGCGAGGCCGCGGTCGCCGTGTCCCGCGGCTGCGGCTACTACAACGCCGGCACCGTCGAGTTCCTGTTCCAGGACGGCGAGTTCTACTTCCTGGAGATGAACACCCGCCTCCAGGTGGAGCACCCGGTCACCGAGCTGATCTCGGGCATCGACCTGGTCCGCGAGCAGATCCGGGTGGCGTCGGGCCTGGAGCTGTCCTTCACCCAGGACGACGTCGACCTGCGGGGCTGGGCCATGGAGGTCCGCGTCAACGCCGAGAACCCGGCCGGCGGCGCCTTCCTGCCCGCCCCCGGCAAGATCGACAGGCTGGTCCCGCCGCAGGGCTTCGGCACCCGCTGGGACGGCGGCTACGAGTCCGGCGACGAGGTCTCGCAGTTCTACGACAACCTGGTCGGCAAGCTGATCGTCTGGGGCTCGGACCGCACCACCGCCATCGACCGCCTCAAGCGGGCGATCCGCGAGATGACCATCGAGGGCATCGACACGACGCTGCCGGCCCAGCTCCTGATCCTGGAGCACCCCGACTTCGTGGCCGGCGAGCACGCCACCAACTGGCTGGAGAGCGACGCCGTGGACCTGTCCGGCGTCACCGGTCGCCTGGGCGGCGGCGAGCCCGAGGCCGAGGGCGACGAGGCCGAGCCGAAGGTGCGCCGCGACGTCGACGTGGAGGTCAACGGCAAGCGCTTCGCCGTGTCGCTCTGGGTCCCCGAGTCCGCCGCCGCGGCCGCCCCGGCCGCGGGTGGCGCGCCCGCCGCGAAGCCCCGCACCCGCCGCGCCGGCGCCGGGGGCGGCGCGGCCGGCGGCAGCGGCTCCATCGCGGCGCCGATGCAGGGCACGATCGTGAAGGTCGACGTGGCGGTGGGCGACACCGTGGCCGCCGGCCAGGTGGTCTGCGTGCTGGAGGCCATGAAGATGGAGAACAACGTGGCGGCCGACGTGGCCGGCACGGTGGCCGAGGTGAAGGTCGAGGCCGGCCAGGCCGTCGGCTCCGGCGACCTGCTGGTGGTCATCACCCCCGAGGCCGCCGCAGGCTGATCGCCCCGCCCTGACCGCCGAACGGCGCAGCCCCGGCTCGACCGGGCTGCGCCGTTCGCCGTTTTCGGGCCCGCGCCGCCCCCGGCGAGGTGTGTCGAGCCTCACGCGAAAGTTGAGTGTGGGAACAACAGGTTTCCTGGCATCCTTGAAGCCAAGAGTCCTGCACACCCCCTCGCGAGGAGCACCCGCGTGTCCGACGACCTCCACCTCACCGACGCCACCCGCCCCGGCGACCTGCGCACCCTGCCGGTCCTGCCGCTCCCCCAGGGCGTGGTGCTGCCCGGCATGGTCCTCACCATCGCCCTCGAGACCCACGAGGCCCGCGCCGCGGTCGACGCCGCCGGCGAGGCCGGCCGCCTCCTGCTCGTGCCGGTCCTCGACGGCCGCCACGCCTCGGTCGGCACGATCGCGTCGGTCGAGTCCCGCGGCGACCTCCCCTCGGGCACGCCCGCGCTCGTGGTCCGCGCCGAGAGCCGGGCCCGCCTGCGCACCGGCGTCGTCGGCACCGGCGACGTGCTGTGGCTGGAGGCCGAGCCGGTCGACCCGCCCGTCACGAACGAGGCCCGCCGGCTCGGCGAGGAGCTGCGGGCCACCTTCCGGGCCCTGTTCGAGCGCCTCGGCGGCGTCCGGCTCGTGGAGGTGCTCCGGGGCCTGGACGAGCCCGACGCCCTGGCGGACGCCGCCGGCTGGTGGCCCGAGCTGTCCCAGGCCCGCAAGGTCGAGCTGCTGGAGACGATCGAGGTGACCGAGCGGGTCGCCAAGGTGCTCGGCTGGGCCAGGGAGGCGCTGGCCGAGGCCGAGCTGGCCGAGAAGATCCGCCACGACGTGAGCGAGGGCATGGAGCGCTCCCAGCGCGAGTTCCTCCTGCGCCAGCAGCTCGCCGCCATCCGCAAGGAGCTGGACGAGGGCGACGACGACCGCGACGACAGCCCCGACGCCTACCGGGCCCGGGCGGCCGAGCGCGACCTGCCCGAGCCGGTGCGGCGCGCCCTCGACCGCGAGATCGACAAGCTGGAGCGGGGCTCGGACCAGTCGCCCGAGCAGGGCTGGATCCGCACCTGGATCGAGACCGTGCTCGACCTGCCCTGGGGCCGCCGCTCCGAGGACCGCCTCGACCTGCGGGCGGCCCGCGCCGTCCTCGACGCCGACCACACCGGCCTGGACGACGTGAAGGAGCGGCTGATGGAGGACCTGGCCGTCCGCAAGCTCCGCGCCGAGCGGGGCCTGGACCGCCCCGCGCCGTCCCCCGCCGCGACCGAGGCCGGCACGACCGAGGCCGGGGCCGGTGACGACGCCGGGGCCACGGCCGGCGACGAGCCGCCCCAGCCGCTGGTGCGGGTGGTGGAGGTCGAGGACCTGGTGGCCGGCCGCGACCGCTCCCCCGCCGAGCCCGCCGGCGACGCCCACGAGACCGACGACGCCGACGGTGCCCGGCGCCGCACCAGCACGATCCTGACGCTCGTCGGCCCGCCCGGCGTCGGCAAGACCAGCCTGGGCGAGTCGGTCGCCCGGGCGCTGGGCCGCCGCTTCGTGCGCGTCGCGCTCGGCGGCGTGCGCGACGAGGCCGAGATCCGCGGCCACCGCCGCACCTACGTGGGCGCGCAGCCCGGCCGCATCGCCCGGGCGCTCACCGATGCCGGGACCATGAACCCGGTGGTGCTGCTGGACGAGATCGACAAGGTCGGCGCGGATCACCGGGGCGACCCGTCCGCCGCGCTGCTGGAGGTGCTCGACCCGGCGCAGAACCACACGTTCCGGGACCACTACCTCGAGGTCGACCTCGACCTGTCCGACGTGGTGTTCCTGGCCACCGCCAACCAGCTCGAAGCGATCCCGGGCCCGCTCCTCGACCGGATGGAGGTCGTGGCCCTCGACGGCTACACCGAGGCCGAGAAGGTCGTGATCGCCCGGGACCACCTGGTCGCCCGCCAGCGCGACCGGGCCGGGCTGACCGCCGACGACGTGACGGTCACCGACGACGCCCTGCGGGCGATCGTGGCCGGCTGGACCCGCGAGCCCGGCGTCCGCGCCCTGGAGCGGGCCGTCGCCAAGGTGCTCCGCAAGGCGGCCGGCACGGTCGCGCGGGGCGAGGGCCCGGTGCACGTCGACGTCGGCGACCTCCCCGACCTGCTCGGGCGCCGCCGGTTCTTCGACACCGACGTGGCCGACCGGGTCGCGGTGCCCGGCGTGGCCACCGGCCTGGCGGTCACCGGCGCCGGCGGCGACGTGCTCTTCGTGGAGGTGAGCGCCCTGCCCCGCGCCGAGGGCGGCACCGGCTCCTCGTCGCTCACCGTCACCGGCCAGCTCGGTGAGGTCATGCAGGAGTCCGCCCGCATCGCGCTCTCCTACGTGCGCGCCCACCGAGATCGGTTCGCCATACCGGCCGGCGCCGACGACCAGGCGGTCCACGTGCACTTCCCCGCCGGGGCGGTGCCGAAGGACGGGCCCTCCGCCGGCATCACCATGACCACCGCGCTGGTGAGCCTGTTCACCGGCCGCCGGGTCCGGCCCGAGGTCGCGATGACCGGCGAGGTCACCCTCCAGGGCCGGGTGCTGCCGATCGGCGGCGTGAAGCAGAAGCTGCTCGCCGCCCACCGGCTCGGCCTGACCGAGATCGTGATCCCGGCCCGCAACGAGGCCGACCTCGACGACCTGCCCGCCGAGGTCCGCGACGACCTCACCGTGCACCTGGTCCACGACGTGACCGAGGTGATCGAGCGGGCCCTGGAGCCCGAGGCGGCCTGAGGCGTCACCCCGCCCCGCCGGCCGGCGGGGCGGGGAAGGTCTCGGCCACCGCGGCGGCGAGGTAGGTGTCCCAGAACCAGATGGCCGTGGCCCGGGTGAAGTGGGCGCCGTCCTCGCGCAGGGCCAGCCCGTCCACCTCGCGGCGGGCCTCGTCGCCGTCGCAGAGCACCTCGGCCGGCTCGATCAGGCGCACCCAGCCGGGGTTGCGGGCGGCCACCCGCCGGATCTGGTCGTTCACCCAGTCCCGCCGGATCCGAGACGTCCGCATCGGGGTGTTCGGGGACCCCTCGGCCGGCACGAAGCAGGGCACGAGCGGCACCGCCGTCGGGATGCCGCGGGCGCGGGCGGCGTTCACCCGCTCCTGCACCCGGGTGCGCAGCAGCTCGCCGTACGCGTCGTCGCCGACCTCGTACGCGGTGCCGTCGGGCCCCCGGTGGTCGAGCACCTCCCAGGCGCCGAACCAGAGGAGCACGACGTCGGGCCCGCTCGCCAGGCCCAGCCGCTCCGCCTCGGCCTGCGACGCCCCGCACGCGTCCCGGTAGCCCTGCCACCGGCCGCCGGCGGTCCAGTGCCGGAAGGCGGGCGGGAGGATGCCGCAGCCGATGAGCGAGCGGTTGGCGATCTGGACGGGTGCGGCGACGTGGCGGTCCATCCCGGCGCTGAACGACCACGCCACCGAGTCGCCGAACACCGCGATCCGCAGCGGGCGGCCGAACACCGACGCCGGATCCCGGCCCGGGCCACGCACCGGCTCGCGGTCGAGCGGGTCGAACGGCGGGTCCTCGCCGGGGTCGATGGGGTCGTCGCCGCGGAGCGGGCCGGTGGGCAGCGGCGCGCGCGACGGCGGGGGCGCGGGGCCGCCGTGCCCGAAGCCGCCGGCGGCGAGCGCCGCCTCGTCGGCCGCCCGGTCGCTCACCCGCAGGTAGTCGGGCTCGGGGGTCGCCGAGCGGCCCACGGACCACACCGCGCCGAGGACGAGCGCGAGCGCCGCCACCGTGGCCACCGGGCCCCACCGCCGCCTCGGCACGGCCGGGCGGTCCCGGCGCGGCGCGGCCCCGGCGCGCCGGGCGGCGAAGCGCCGGGCGAGGGGCGGGCGACCGGTCACCACCGGCTGCTCGACCAGCGCGAAGGAGACCTCGGCGAGCAGCAGCGTGGTCACCACCGTCACCGCCGCCAGCCGGTGGCGGCCCCACAGGGGGAACCGGGCCTCCAGCAGCACCTGGAGGGGCCAGGAGTAGAGGTAGATCCCGTACGAGCGGGCGCCGAGGTGCCGCAGCGGCGCCCAGCGCAGCCAGCGGAGGCCCCGGCCGCCCCAGGCCGCACCGAGGACCGCGAGCACCGAGGCCCCGGCGACCGCCGCGAACCCGCCCCGGTGCAGGCGCGGCGTCGCGAGGTCGACGGCCACGACCGCGCAGGTGAGCCCGGCCAGCCCCACCAGGCCGACCACGTCCCCGAGCGGTCCCCACCGGCCGTCGTCGGGCTCCCGTGGGGACCGCCGCAGCCGCCGGAGGGGGTCGAAGGCCACGCCCGCCGCCCCGCCGAGCGCCATCGCGAAGATCCGGGTGTCGGTGCCGAAGTAGAGCCGGTCGGCGTCCGCGCCCCCGTCCGCCAGGGTCCACATCCAGGCGATCGACGCCGCGGCCACGGCGAGCGCGGCGAGGCCGAGCGCGGCGCGGCGGTGCCGGCCGGCCACCGCGAAGGCGGCCACGGCCACGAGGGGCCAGAGCAGGTAGAACTGCTCCTCGACGGCGAGCGACCAGGCGTGGCGCAGGGGCGACGCGTCGCCGGAGAAGTAGGACTGGCCGGAGGCGACGAGCCGCCAGTTGGCGACGTACGCGAGCGTCGCGAGCGCGTCGTCGCGCACGGCGCCGAGCCGCCAGCTCGCCAGCACCTCCCGGGCAGCGACCAGGACGGCCACCACGGTGAGGAACAGGGCGGGCAGGAGCCGGCGGGCCCGGCGGGCCCAGAAGCCCCGCAGCGAGATGCGCCCGGTCGCCTCCCGCTCCGCCACGAGCAGCCGGCTGATGAGGAAGCCGCTCAGCACGAAGAACAGGTCCACGCCCAGGAAGCCGCCCCGCAGGTAGCCGAGGTGGTACACCACCACCGCGGCGACCGCCAGGCCACGCAGCCCGTCGAGGCCCGGCAGGTGGGCCGGGCGGCGCGGCCGCGGCGTGGCGGGAGCGACGGCGCCGAGCGCCCGGCGCCGGGCGGCGCGGGGCATCGCGCCCCGGGCGCGGGTCGGCCACGGGACGGTCCCGCTCCTCGGCTGCGCCACCCTCAACCGCCTCCCGAGGCTCCCGCACCCGGGCCGGCCGGCGCCGCGGGCGGGAACGCCTCGGCCAGCGCGGCCGCCAGGTAGGTGTCCCAGAACCAGGCGGCGGCCGGGACGGTGAAGTGGGCGCCGTCCTGGCGGAGCGGCAGGCCGTCGACCTCGGTGATGGCCTCGCCGCCCTCGCAGAGCACCTCGGCCGGCTCGATCAGGCGCACCCAGCCGGGGTTGCGGGCGGCCACCCGGCGGATCTGGTCGTTGACCCAGGCGAGCCGGTCGAGGTCGGTGCGGAAGGGCGTGTGGACGGGGCCGGCGTCGCGGCCGAAGCACGGCACGAGCGGCAGGACGGTGGGCATGCCGTGGGCGCGGGCCGCGTCGATGCGGGTCTGGAGCCGGTCGCGGAGCGCGTCGCCGTAGTCCTCGTCGCCCACGCGCAGCTCGGTGCCGTCGGCCTGCTGCTGGTCGTAGACCTCCCAGGCGCCCAGCCACAGGAGCACCACGTCGCCGCCGCTGCCCAGGCCGAGCCGCTCCGCCTCGGCCTGGTTGGCGCAGCCCTCCCGGTAGGGGTACCAGCTCCCGTCGGGGGCCTGCCAGCGGTCCTCCACCGGCATGATCCCGCAGCCGATGATCGCCCGGGGCGACAGCTCGACGGGCACGTGCAGGTCCCCGGCGGCGACGCGGCCGAAGGACCAGGCGACCGAGTCGCCGAACACCACGACCCGCAGCGGCCGGCCGAAGACCGAGCCGGGGTCGCGGCTCGGGCCGCGCACCACCTCGGTGGCGGTGGGGTCGAACGGCGGGCGGTCGCCCGGGTCGATGGGCTCGTCCTCGACCGGCGAGGTGGTGGGCGTCGGCTCGGGTGCCGTCGTGGTGGTCTCGCCGACACCGGAGAAGCCGCCGGTGGCGAGCGCGGCGTCGATCACCTCCTCGTCGTCCACCGCGAGGTAGTCGGGCTCGGGCTCGGCGCCCCGGCCGCTCCACCAGAGGACCCCGACGGTGACCGCGACCGCCGTCGCCAGCGCCGCGGGCCGCAGCACCCGCCCCCGGCCGAGGGCGGGCCGGTCCCGGCCGCCGGCGCGGTCGCGGAGCTGGAGCGGCCAGCGGCCGGCGAGCACCGGCCGCTCGACCAGCGCGAAGGACGCCTCGGCCAGCACCAGGGTGAGCGCGACCGTGACCGCCGCGACCTGGTGGCGGCCCCAGAGCGGGAACCGCTCCTGGAGCAGCACCTGGGTCGGCCAGGAGAACAGGTAGATGCCGTAGGAGCGGCCGCCCAGCCAGCGCAGCGGGGCGAGGCGCAGCCAGCCGAGGAGGGAGCCGCCCCAGCCCGCGCCCACCACCGCGGCCGCGGCGGCGACGGCCACGGCGAGGAACCCGCCCCGGTACATGGCCTCGGCGGCGTTGTCGGCGACGACGCTCGCCCAGGCGACGCCGGCCAGCCCGGCGAGGCCGACCACGTCGCCGGGCCGGCCGGCCCGGGTGCCGTCGGAGCCGCGGACGAGGCGGCGCAGCGGGTCGAAGCCCAGGGCGGCGACCGCGCCGATCGCCATCGCGAAGATGCGGGTGTCGGTGCCGAAGTAGAGGCGGTCGGCGTCGTAGCCCCGGCCGGCGGCCACCCACATCCACGACGCCGAGGCGGCGGCCACCAGCGCGGCGGCCACGGCGAACGCGCCGCGCCGCCACCGGGGCAGCGTCGCCAGGATCGCGGCGGCCAGCAGCGGCCAGAGCACGTAGAACTGCTCCTCGATGGCGAGCGACCAGGCGTGGCGCAGGGGCGACGCGTCGCCGGAGAAGTAGGACTGGCCGGAGGCGACGAGCCGCCAGTTGGCGACGTAGGCGACCGTGGCGAGCGCGTCGGCCCGCACGCCGGCGAGGCGCCACGCGGGCAGCACCTGGCGGGCGGCCACGGCGACGGCCGCGACGGTGAGGAGCATGGCGGGCAGGAGCCGGCGGGCCCGGCGGGCCCAGAAGCCCCGCAGCGAGATCCGCCCGGTCGCCTCCCGCTCGGCCACGAGCAGCCGGCTGATGAGGAAGCCGCTCAGCACGAAGAACAGGTCCACGCCGACGAAGCCGCCCCGCAGGTAGCCGAGGTGGTAGGCCACCACCGCGGCGACCGCCAGGCCACGCAGCCCGTCGAGGCCCGGCAGGTGGGCCGGGCGCCCGGGCGCGGCGTCACCCGCGTCGCCCTCGTCACCCGCGTCGGCCTCGTCGGCCCCGGCGCCGAGGGCGACCACCCGGGCGGCGCGGGGCATCGACGCCGCCGGGCGGGCGGCGCGGGGCGATCGGGTGGCGCTCAAGCCGGGAACGTCGAGGCGATGGCCGACGCGAACCAGGTGTTCCAGAACCAGGCCGCGCTCTCGGCCACGAAGTGGATGCCGTCGTGGCGCAGCGGGGACCCGTCGTCCAGCGTGCGCCGGTACTCGCCGCCGGGGCAGAGCACCTCGGACGGGTCCACCAGGCGCGCCCAGCCCGGGTTGCGGGCCGCGACCGCGCGGACCTGGTCGTCGAACCACTCGACCGCCTCGGGGGTGCGGGGCGCGGCGTCGACGTCGGGGTGGTTGCCGAAGCAGGGGGTGAGCACGAGGACGGTCGGGATGCCGGCGTCGCGGGCGAGGTCGACCCGCAGCTGGATGCGCGACCGGAGCACCCGCGCGTACTCGTCGCTGCCGGTGACGAGGTGGCCGCCCGTGGCCGGGTACTGGTCGAAGACCTCCCACGCGCCCGACCACAGGACCACGACGTCGGGGCCGGCCTCGATGCCGGCCCGCTCGGCCTCGGCCTGCTGCTCGCACACGGGCAGGTAGGTGCGCAGCTCGCCGGGCCGGACCTCCATCCGGCCGTCCCAGGGCATGAGGGAGCAGCCGAGGATGGCGTGGTTGGACACCTGGATCGGGACCTCCAGGAGCCCACCGACGTCCCAGGTGAGCGAGCTGGGCACCGAGTCGCCGAACAGGGTGATGCGCAGCGGTCGGCCGAAGATGCTCGCCGGGTCGCGGTCGCCGCCGGTCACCACCCGGTCGTCGCGGGGGTCGAACGGCGGATCGTCACCGGGGGGGAGGACGCCGTCGACCACCGCCGGGCGCTCGGTCGTGGTCGTGCGCCCCGACGTGGTCGGCGCGCCGCCGAAGCCGTTCGTCTCCAGGGCCCGGGCGGCCACCTCCTCGTCGTCCACGGTGAGGTAGGTGGGCTTGGGGGCGCCGCCGACCGCCGCGGCGACCACCACGATCGCCGCGACCACGGTGCCGCCGAGCACCCAGGCCGGCCGCACCCCCGCCGGGCGGTGCACCCCAGCCGCGGCGGCAGCCGGGGCGTCGGTGGCGGCACCAGACGCGGCGCCAGCCGCGGCATCGACGGCGGCGCGGCGGCGCCACGGCGGGCGACCGGTGACGATCGGCCGCTCCAGGAGGGCGAAGGAGAGGGTGGCCGCCACGAGCGTCACCGCCATGACGGCCAGGTCGAAGCGGGCGCCGTGGGCACCGGGGCGGCGCTCGGCCGCGAGCTGCTGGATCGGCCACGAGTAGAGGTAGATCCCGTAGGAGCGCTCACCGATCCAGCGCAGCGGCCGCCAGGCGAGCACCGCGGATGCCGGGCCGGTGCCGAGGCCGAGGCCGGCCAGCGCCAGGGCCGAGGCGAGGGCCACCGCCAGGAACCCCCAGCGGTACATCCAGTCGCCCTGCTGGTCGGCGATCGTGCAGCCCGCGACGACCGCGGCGACCCCGAGGGCGCCGAGCGCGTCGAGGCCGAGCCCCACCGCGCGGCCGCGGGGCCGGGCCCGGAGGCGGTCGCGGACCGGGTCGAACCAGGTGGCGACGAGGGCGCCGACGGTCAGCGCGAACAGGCGGGTGTCGGTGCCGAAGTAGAGGCGGCTCTGGTCGTAGCCCCGGGCCGAGCCGACGGCGAGCCAGCCGGCCGAGAGCGCGGTGACCGCGAGGGCCGTGGCCGCGACCGCGAGGCGCCGCCGGTGCCGGGCGGCCACGAGCACCCCGGCGACGAGGATCGGCCAGACGATGTAGTACTGCTCCTCCACGGCGAGCGACCAGGCGTGGCGGAAGGGGCTCGGGCCGACCGCGGACTCGAAGTACGACTGGCCGGAGGTGATGAACCGCCAGTTGGCGACGTACGCGAGGGCGGCGAGCGCGTCGGCCCGCAGGTCCGCGAGGCGCCACGACGGGTAGGCGTGGCGGGCGGCCACGAGCACGCCGGCCGCGGTGACGGCCATCGCCGGCATGAGCCGGCGGACGCGGCGGGCCCAGAAGGCCCGCAGCGAGATGCGCCCGGTCGCGGACCGCTCCGCGAGCAGCAGGCGGGTGATGAGGAAGCCGCTGAGGACGAAGAACAGGTCGACCCCGATGAAGCCGCCCCGCAGGCGGCCGAGGTGGTAGGCGACGACGACCGCGACCGCCACGGCCCGGAGGCCGTCGAGGGCCGGCAGGTGGTCGGGTCGGCCGGGTGTCGCCGGTCGGGCGCGAGCGGGCGCCGCGTCCACCCCAGCGTCCTCAGGCGAGGAACGCCGCGACGCGATCCTTGGGCCGGCCGATGATGGCCCGGTCGCCACGGACGAGCACGGGCCGCTGCATGAGCCGGGGGTGCTCCACGAGCAGGTCGGCGACGGCCTCGGGGGTGGTGTAGTCGGCGGCGTCGAGGCCCTGGTCCTTGAAGAAGCCGTCCTTGCGGACGAGGTCGGCCGGCGGGTCTTCGAGCCACTCGATCAGCGCCAGCAGCTCGTCGCGCCCGAGCGGCTGCTTCAGGTACGGCACGACCTCCACCTCGACCGGTGCCGCCTCGGTCTCGCCGAGCGCGAACCGCGAGGTCGAGCAGTTGGGGTTGTGGAACAGGGTGACCTCGGCCATGCGACGACTCTACCGGTCGGCCCCCGCCCGGGACCGTGCCCGAGGCCGGTCCGGGCGCGGCGCGCGCCGGGTGCCGCGGGCCGGCTCGCGGCTAAACCCCCGCTCCGGGCGGGGGGGGGGGGGCGGGGGCGGCGGCGGCCCCCCCCCGGCGCCGATCGGACCCCCGCCCCCCGCACCGCCGCCACCTCCGCCGCCTCCTCCTCCGCCACCGCCGCCACCGCCGCCGCCGACGTCCGGGTTCAACGATGCC